>Ga0190314_1000292_pt1 | contig 18458 bp, 19 predicted proteins | sample 4870071112_MG_FD_165055 | JGI IMG/M metagenome (GOLD analysis project Ga0190314, IMG submission 165055) | Hydrothermal vent sediment bacterial communities from Southern Trench, Guaymas Basin, Mexico - 4870-07-11-12_MG | ecosystem: Environmental > Aquatic > Marine > Hydrothermal vents > Sediment ...
GTTCCTTATAAGGGTCTAATAAGGAAACAAGTAATACTTTTGTATTACTTGGGTGTGCTTATAAGAAAATTTGGGGTTCTTATAAGGAAAGTTAGTGTGCTTATAAGAAAGATGGAGATTCTTATAAGGGAAGAAGGGGGAAGAAGGTGTGCTTATAAGGAAACAAGTAATACTTTTGTATTACTTGGGTGTGCTTATAAGAAAATTTGGGGTTCTTATAAGGAAAGTTAGTGTGCTTATAAGAAAGATGGAGATTCTTATAAGGGAAGAAGGGGGAAGAAGGTGTGCTTATAAGGAAACAAGTAATACTTTTGTATTACTTGGGTGTGCTTATAAGAAAATTTGGGGTTCTTATAAGGAAAGTTAGTGTGCTTATAAGGAAACGGGTGTGTCTTATAAGGTCTTATAAGGAACTAGCCTCCCTCACATCCTCGTTGGTATGGATGTTAAACCACTTACCATTGATTATGTATCCATTAACCTGCTTATCCTTAGCGAGAAGACTTATTAGATCACCTAAGTCCATCCTCTTCTTACCCCCGACTGCTCCTAAGTAATTGAAAACTTGTGGTTCGAATATGCAAATCCCTGTACTACGCAAGATCACATCTGCTTTGGATACTCTCTCCTCGTAGCTTACAACATCTATACCCTTCATCTTAACCCATCCAAGCATGTATTGCTCCCTACTAGGCTTAAGCATGGAAGCCACAGCTAAGGTAGCAATCTTTTCATGAGTCTTATGGAACTCCATCATGTGCCTAAGGTCAAAATCAATGACACAGTCGCCAGGGATAACCAAGAATCTCGTATGGATATACTTCTTCAGTAGGCCTAGAACTCCAGCACTACCCATTGGTTCAGGCTCAACAACATACATCATATTAACACCTTTCTCCTTACCCTCCAATGCACTCTCAATAGCATCTAAAACCCTGGCGCTCCCAACCACAAACACATTATTAAAGCCCTCTCTCCTTAGCTTATCCAACAACCTTTCGATGATGGTCTTCCCTCCAACCTCAACCAACGGTCGAGGTATCCCTGTACCCTCCAAATAGAAGTTACTTCCGCCACACAATATAACAGCAATATTGTCTTGTTCAAGGTATCTCTTAAGAATCTTCTCAACAAAGTCACTTCTAGATTTGACATACAACCCATCTACAAGCTTATCAATCTTCTCAATAAGTTTATCATCTATAGTTATTGAAAGTCTCTTCTTGCCCATGTTAAACACAAAGAACGAAGTAATATAAAAGTATTACTTTCATGCTGTAGGTAATACAAATGTATTACTTAGGTTTTTAAATCCTAAGCGACTTAGATTCTTATGCCCAACCTCAAGGAGTTACTCAAAGATAAGCTAACGGAAGACGAGCTAAAACTTTTAAGAAGAAGCTTTGACGTAGTTGGAGATATAGCCATAATAGAAATACCTCCAGAGCTTGAACACAAGGAGAAGATCATAGCAGAAGCACTACTATCAGAACATAAAAACATCAAAGTTGTGGCTAAAAAGGCTTCAAAAGTTGAGGGTGTAGAAAGGATAAGGAGAGTAAAGGTCATAGCTGGAGAGAACAGAACTATCACATTACACAAAGAAAATGGAATCGTTCTTAAGGTTGATGTTAACAAGGTATACTTCTCACCTAGGTTATCAAGTGAGAGGCTTAGAATACTTAACCAAGTAAAGGATGGAGAGAGGATAATAGACATGTTTGCAGGCGTTGGCCCATACTCTATCTTAATAGCTAAGAACAAAGATGTGGAGATAGATGCAATAGATATAAACCCTCATGCCTACCAACTCCTCCTCGAGAACATGAAACTTAACAAGCTAAAAGGGAAGATAGTTCCTCACCTAGGAGACGCCGCAGAGGTTATAAAAACCCTTAGGCCTGCAGACAGAATAATAATGAACCTTCCAGAGAAAGCTGTAGAATACTTGAATTTAGCTGCGTCTAAGATTAAGAATGGTGGTATAATTCATCTTTATACATTCTTAAAAGAAGGTGAGAAACCTAAGCTAAGAGGTTACAACATCGTAAAAATAGTAAAGTGTGGCGAATACGGTCCACACATATACAGATACTGCTTGGACATCGCATTTTAATCAACGCCTTGGCTTTCTTCTCTTTCTCAAGTAGGCGTGCTTAACATTTATCCCTCTCCTTTTAGCACATGTTGGACACAAGTATATCTTTACCCCTTTCTTATAATCTGAGAACGCCCTTGAAGCGGGTATCCTCTCATGGCATATCTCACATACTCTCTTTACGTCACGTCCTTTTCTCTTCCTACCCATAATTATCACCCATACAGCTTCTCTAGTGCTTCTTCCTCCACAAAGTGGAGCTCCCCAGGAACGACTATGGCTTCCAAGCCATCACCAACATCAAACTCAAGCAAATTCTTAACGAAGTCATACTTTATAACTTTATTTCTTCCACCAAGATCATGTAAAACCACAACCTTATTATCTTCGGTTAAAACTCCAAGCTTAACAAGCCTCTTCAAAGCCTCCCCAGCCCTTAGAAACTTACCAGAGACCGGATCCAAATCTAATAAACACAAAGTGTGTAACCCATTTTTCATATTGAATTTTATCCTCTCTGCAAAAGAGGTTACTCTCTCATCAAAAGGAATGGACACTGTGTACCCAAACTTATAGAGTTGTAGCCCAGTCTCCGCAACGGCTGTAAATATGGAAGACCCGTGAACTACCTCAAACTCCACACCCAAATCCTTTGCATCCATCAAAAGAGATATGTGCGTTGTAGCAGATAGTGGATCCCCAGCCACTAACAAAACTATCTCCTTATCTTTAGCTTTAAGTAAAATGTCTCTAAACCCAACTTCAACCTCATTTCTTGACAGAACTTTTATCTTTCTGCCAAAGAAACTTTCAAGCACCTCTTTAGACTCATTAAGAGACGTGTAAAACTCAGCATAAACTTCATCTGCCTTTTTTACAATCTCAAGACCCTTTACAGAGATATCTTTTGCTTCTCTCAAGCCAAGCCCAACCAAGTAAAACATAAAATCTCAAACAAGGCCTTATTTAAAAAGATTACATCAGACCGCAGTTGTATCTTCACAGCCAACAGGCTCAGAATAGAGTCGTGTCATCATCAGAGTTAATAAGTAAATTTACATTTATAAACTTACTCCAAAGCTTCTGCATCATAGCCCTTCCTCTTAAGGAAAGCTGCAAACTCATCAGAGAAGCCATGAACAGTATAAACCTTACTTGGAGACACTTTCTTAACAGTCTCCACCAATCCCTCAAAATCCGCATGATCGCTTATAACAAAAGACTCATCAGCACCAAACATAAACTTATACATAGGATTCACAGCCCACCCAGAACATATGGCCGACTTCATACCAAACTTCTTTTTTAATCCTCTTCCTATCGTTCCAGACAAGGAAGGTGGTAAGATATACACGAAGTTCCCAGATGGGGGATTGTTGATGTCAAACTCTTTTGTATTGAGGCTTATCCCATGATGATTGTAAACCTCATTCATCCTTGAGACAGAGGAATGAACATAGACATCAAAGTCCTCAAGAGCTTTAGAGACCACCTGCGCTTTACCAAGAGAGTATGCCATAACAAGTACAGAATGATTCCTTAACGTATCCTGAACCCAATCTTTAAGCCTACCTAACTCTTCTTCTTGATTTGGGAAGACATACAATGGAGACCCAAAAGTACTTTCTATCACAAGTGTGTCGGCCTTCTTAAACTTAGCAGGTTTCATGAATGCCCTTCTCTGTGTTGAGAAGTCCCCAGTGTATAGTAAGGAGTAACCATTAGCTATGTAAAGAGCCTTTGATCCAAGTATGTGTCCTGAATCAAGCAACTCTGCTTTAAAAGGAGTGCCGTATACAAAATCAAAAGCTTTTTCGTATCTGTGAACTATGAGCGATGCTGTTTCTTTGGAACAAAACACCTTAGCCTTTTTCCTACTAAGAACGTGATCTGAATGCGCATGAGAAATGAAATAACAATCCGCCTTCCCACCAGAGTCTAAGGATAAAACTCTATCACCAAGTTTTAACTTTAATCCTCTATCGACATAAAGGTCCATAAAGTAAAAAAGAGATAGTCCTATAAAAACCTTTATAGGACTTGGCTACTTTAACATGTATATGTTTGAATACATCTTACTGTCGTCAACTCTCTTATTCTTAGTAGCAGGTGCTTATTATGATTCCAAGCATAAAGAGCTCCCGTATTTCTTAACATTGACCTTCATCTCATTTGCATTCTTAATCCAAGTCATAAGATTAATCCTTGGGCAGAATGTGCTTGGAGCATTCATTTCCACATTAATATTTGGTGGCTTAAATTATCTTCTCTACCTCGCGGGGGTGAGGGGTGGCGGAGACACTCTTGCAATAATTGGAATGAGTATGGCCCTTGGAGAGAGATTTATTGAGTTCTTTTTGTTGTACATTACTATAGAATTTGTAGCAGCATTTTATAGCATGTTTTACATACTATACCTTGCATATACAAAAAACTATATCAGTGGACTCCACTTTACAACAATTCTTATCCCAACCATAATAGGGGTTTATTTTAATCCTCTGATAGGGGTGCTGGCTTTCATGCTTTCTTCTGTATTACTCCTTTCATTCATACTTGCTAAATACGAAAAGAAACTCTTTGTGAGAGAAGTAAAAGTGAAGGACTTGGTTGGAGAAGAATGGATAACGGATAACGTTGTGGTTAATGGACGTGTTCTAGTCAAAAAGAGAGGAATAGGTCTAACGAAACAAGACATCCTTAAGCTTAAGAAACATAAGATAAAAAGCATAAAAATCAAGGAAGGCGTTCCACTTGTTCCTGGATATCTTGCTGGTCTTCTTGTATGGTTAGCATTAAATATTCTATTCCGAGAAGAAGTAGCATATGTTATTAACATTGTGAGAGGAATCTTACCAATATGAAGGTATTCTTGTTCTCTTTTCTTGCTTCGTCTCCTCTTTACTCTCAGGTTCTTCTTTCTTTTCCTTGGTCTCTGTTTGTTGTGGTTTTGGTGTCTCTTGTTCGTGTTTTTCTTGAGTTGATCTCTTTACATTATCGGGACCAAATAAAGCTTCAACTATTCTTGATTGAACAAGCTTTAAGTCATCTTCCTTAGCAGGTTCCCTATCCCATGCAATCTGAACCTTATCACCTTCAAATCTGGGTATCAAATGAATAAAAGCATGTGGAAGCCTCTGCCCTGCTGCTGGACCAAAGGAGTACAAAATATTAATCCCTTTAGCTCCTATGGCTTGAAGCACAGCCCGCGCTAAGGTCCTTGCTATACCAAAACAATGTAAATAAACGTTCTCGTCTAAATCAAGCAACGAAACCACATGAGACTTGGGGATGATCAACACATGCCCTGGGTTAGCTGGATTTCTATCAAGTATAGCAATGAGTAAGTTATCTTCGTACACCACATACGAAGGTATCTTTTTCTCAGCTATGGCACAAAACAAACATTCATCCATAACATCTTAGATTAAGCTATTTATTTATATATTTCTATTTCACCTACAAATTTTTATATAGCTTACAAGCTTCTGAGGTTTATGGGCAAGCTTAGAGCAAACTTAGGCAGAGATTACCTCATTATCGATAGTCATTTAGTCATCACAGATTTACATATAGGACTTGAAGAGAAGCTTAGGAAGGAGGGTTATAACTTCCCTCAACAAGATACATACCTCACAAATAAGATCAAGAGAGTACTTAAGGACGAAGGTAAAAAGATTGACTCGCTCATCATACTTGGTGACGTCAAGGAGACCCCAACTCATTTCACAAAGTATGAAAGAGCCCACGTAAGCAAATTCTTTGAGGAGGTTAACAAACTCTTTAAAAAAGTAATAGTTGTGCTTGGGAATCATGATGGGAAACTAAGAGAAGTGTTTTCTAATCCTCTCCCTTACTACATCTACAACAAAATCCTCTTCGTGCATGGACATAAGAGAGTGCCAAAAGACTTACTGGATAGAAAAGACATAGAAATGATCGTAGCTGGTCATCTCCACCCTTTATTCAAATTAGGTGACAAAAATGGCATGATCTACTACTTACCCTGCTGGATAAGGGGGAAGTACATGGGCAGAAAGATTATTTTCATGCCGTCTTTCTCAGATGTGGTGATAGGCTCTCACTATGTAGATAAGCATCCAGGTCCATTGGCCAACAAGATAAGCGAAAAAGAATATTGCATCTATGATATGGTCATAGTGTAAGTCTTGTTAATCCAAAACTTTAATTAATTTTCTTCCTTTCAATACCATATGGACACGTTACAAACAGTCTACTATAAAGGAAAGGAGTACATAGGATCTTACGACGGATCTCGTCTCATACTCAAACCTATAAAAGGCTTGCTCAAGAGAGAGTTAGTACTCAAGCCCAATAAGATTGTTATCATCACCAAAAGAGCTCTCGAGTTGCTTAACAAGAACACACACTCTGGGAAAATAGAGTCTGCAGGTATGCTTTTAGGCAACAAAAAGAAGAACATTCTTTTTGTTAAGAGTATTATGAATTTCCCAAAGCCTAGTAAACCCCCTAAAGGAGGCTATGCTTTAGTTGCTAAGGCCTTTGGAGGAGGTTATGGTTTTAATCTAGCAAGTGATTGGGCTGACAGAATCGTAGCTTCCAGAAGAGATGTTATTGGCTTTTATCACTCTCATCCAACAAGAGATAAATTATCTCCTGGTGATAGAAAAGAATTTGCAGAGGCTTCAAAGTTCCCACATCTTAAAGAGCCTATTAAGTTTCATATCCTGTGTAGAATGTCTGGTCTCCACAGGAGGTTATCAAAATACCCACTTCTACCTATAGCATACTATAAAACACTGTTCGGCTACAAGGAGATACCCATTATCGTTAAGGAATGAATCCTTTTACCAACTTATCTAACAGAACCTTAGCATTTGTGTACTCCCTCTTCGCATCTGCTACTAGTCTGCTTCCCTCCACCCAAACTTTCTTATGCTTCTTAATGAAAGAGTCGAAATGTTCCTGCTTCACCCAAACTGGGGGGCCATATACCTTCTTTACAGGAGGAAGCTTTGGATTAACAATCTCGAAGTAAAATGTTCCGTCTTCAAAAAATCCAAAAGAATACACATCAAAATCGTGGGCTTCAAGCTGCCTCTTAACCTTGTGTACGAACCTCTTAAGTTTGGATAACTCTCTCTCCTTATCTTCGTCCTTAAACTTCTTTCTGAATACAAATAGCTTTGTTCCTCTTTTCTTACTTAACCTCCTTACATCGTCTATAGTCTCTTTCCTCTTAAAGAAGAACTTCTTACTAGGACTTTTAGAGAACAGCCTACATAGAAGAATAAACTTTGATAAGGATTCCTCACTTACAGAAGCTGCTACATTTCTCTTCTTAAGAACAGGGTCTATAACAACCAAAGGTGTTCTAAACTTCCTTCTGATCTCTCTTTTGTTGTGATAATAAGACTCAATATCTATTATGATCTGGGGCTTCCATGTACTTACGTTCATTATTAGATTTGGAAACGTTTTGTACTTTATTATAAGTAACTCTAACAAGTATCCAGAGAATCCAGAGATGTAAGATTCTGCACCATAAATCCCATTAGCCTTACAAAACTGCTTAAGCAATCTAACATCATCATAGTTTTTCAAATTCTTCCTCACGTATTCAACATGGTATGGAGATACATCCATAGTATTTTCAGCTTCATCTGGCTTAACATTTAACACTGGAACAACTTCTATAGTAAAGCCTTTGTACTCAAACCTGACATAATCCCTAGATCCATGCATCACTTTCAACTTAAACTTCTTACCTAACTTTTTAATTAAGATGTCAGAAATTGACTTTGTCCCTTTTGGAAACCTCACAAAGAAGTCTATGTCTTTTGTCTTTAAGTAAGTATTCTTAGCAACACTCCCTCCAAGCATAACTTCAGCTCCAAACTCTGCAAAAAGGGATTCAAGAACACTTTTTATCTCTGCCGCTACTGCTTGTATTCTTTTACTTTCCCTCTCACTTGGTTTAATCCGCCTCAAAACCTCTCCAAAGTTCATAAATATACTCACACGTAGATAAATATATATTTATTCTTGAGGTATTAACATCCGTATGAAAGCTCTAGACCAAGAAGTGTTAGAAAAGTTTATTCAGAAGTTTGGTAAAATATATGAATTTCAACTAGAAGTAGCCAAAGAAATTCTAGAAGGAAAACATACTTTAATCATCGCACCAACAGGTTATGGAAAAACATTCGCTGCTATGCTCCCAATATTCTCAAAGTTAAAGAACGACAAGAACAGAGGAATCAAAGCACTATATGTAACACCACTCAAAGCCTTAAACAGAGATATCTTTAAGCAACTTGCTTCATTTGCTGACTCGATAGACATAAGTATGGATGTCAGACATGGTGACACAACAGCACACGCTAAGAGACTCCAGTCCAACATTCCACCAGATATACTAGTCACCACACCAGAAACTCTTCAAGGAATATTAACAGGAAAGAAACTAAGAGAACACCTAAGGAAACTTAAGTTTGTAATCGTGGATGAGATACATGAATTATTCACAAGCAAAAGAGGGTCGCAACTCACAGTGGCGTTGGAGAGGTTAAGTGAACTAAGCGCATTCCAAAGGGTTGGAATATCAGCAACAATAGGAGACGAAGTAGAAATCTCAAAGTTTCTAACAGGTGGGAAACCTGCAAAGATTGTTAAGGTGAAAGAAGCCAAGGAGTATGATATAAAAATAATCACACCTTCTCCCTCAAAAACAGATAAAGACGTAGCAAAGGAACTAATGATAACACAATCCGCAGCGTTCAACATCAACAAGATCATAGAACTCTCAAAGTACTACAATAGAATACTTGTGTTCGTAAATACAAGAGAAATGGCCGAACTCTTAGGCTTAAGACTAAACAAGCTAGGTGTAAATGTTGGTGTTCATCACTCATCTCTCTCAAAGACAAAGAGGTTAGAAGTAGAGTCCAAATTTAAAAAAGGTGAGATAAAAATACTCGTAGCCACATCTTCTCTTGAACTTGGAATAGACATAGGTGATATAGATTTAGTAATGCAATACTCGTCACCTAGGCAAGTTACAAAACTTGTTCAAAGGGTTGGAAGAGCAGGTCATAAGAGAGATGTTATATCAAATGGTGTGATACTTGTGCAAGATGAAGATGATTATTTCGAAAGCTTAGCCATACTTGAGAAGGTCTCCGAAGGATGGCTTGAGAAACCACTAATGCCAAAAACTCCACTCGATGTCTTAGCACATCAAATAATAGGATACCTCCTAACACAAAGCAGAAGCCCAAAGTCAATATACTCTTCTATCAAGAAGGCCTACCCATTCAACAACTTAAACTTCGAAGAGTTTCTTAACGTTGTTAACCTTCTAAAGAGCATAGGACTATTATATGAGAGAGATGGCTTTCTGATAAAATCAAGGAGGGGCTTAAAGTACTATTATGATTCCATCTCTATGATTCCAGACGAGAAGAACTTCATAGTAAAAGATGCTGAAATGAACAAAAGGGTAGGAATCCTTCACCAAAACTTCGTTGTTAATAGGTGTGAGATAGGAAAAGTTATAGTCATGCAAGGTACACCTTGGGTTATAACAGATATAAAAGGTTCTACAATAGAAGTCGTAAGAAGCGACTCTGCTGAGGGTGCTATTCCATCGTGGGAAGGAGAGCTTATCCCAGTATCAAGAGAGGTGGCTGAAACATCATCCACACTAAAGAAAAAAGCATTTGGGCCAGAAACACCCAACAAAAACCTAATAACCATAGAGCAAGAAAAAAACATAATTGTTGTTAATGCATGCTACGGATCCAAGATAAATGAAGCCTTATCAAAAGTCTTGGGGTCTCTCATATCATCAAGAATAGGCTCTTCTATCAATACAAAAGTTGATCCATACAGAATAATGTTTGAACTTCCAAAAGGTGAAGCATTTGATCTTTCACCTAACCTTCTTAAATCTCTATCGCCAGATTGGGTGGATTACATAATAAAAACATCCCTTAAGAATTCGTCGGAGTTCCTCTTCTCATTTTACAGAACCGTGAAAAGATTTGGTCTCATATCAAAGGATGCAGACTTTTCACACTCTCTCGTAAGAAGACTTATAGACACAATGAAGGGAAGTGTTGTTGAAAAAGAAGTGTTTAAAGACTTATTCCGAGAAAAGATAGATGTGGAAGGTCTAAAAGATGTTCTTTCGAAGATAAATAACAATGAAATAAAAGTCATAAAGAGGAACAAGCTTTCAAAGACAAGTATTCTTGGGCTACAAAAATCATCTTTGGGAAGCTTCATCAAACCGGAATTCGCTTACTCAGAACTAGTAGACCTTGTAGACAGGAGATTAAGTGAAAAGAAGGTTTACCTTGTTTGTATGCACTGTAATAATCCAATAGGAACATATAGAGTGAAAAGCATACCTAAAAACTTCAAATGCCCATACTGCAAAGCTAAGACAATAGGATTCATAACAGAGAGTATGAAGAAAAGTGGAAACAAGAAGATCACATCCAAAAGACTTGAGGAAACTAGTGAGCTTTTCCTTAATTATGGTCCCTTAGCCTGCTATGTTATGGCCGCTTATGGAATAGGTCCCACAAAGGCTAAGCAGATACTCTCTAAACATTATAAGTCCAAGAAGGATCTTGTCTTAGGAATCATTAAAGCTGAGAGAGAGTTCATAAAAAACAGGAGGTACTGGATATGAATCTATCAACCGTAGATATCATAGCCTTACTGTTATTCATCACATTTATCATTCTATACAAAAGAGGGTTCATTATCAAATACAAAAACCTCAGGGTACACCACTCAGCAGTGGGGCTTGCCTTGATTCTAGTGGGATGGGTCTTTTCAAGTTGGATAATGATTCTTGTTGGGTTGCTTATAGTAATGCATCACCTAATAACGGAAGGATGCTTATAAAAAACTTTAAAAGCACGGAAATTTTACTACAATTAAAATAAGGGGTGATAGTAATGGCTTTTGTTGTGAAGAAGGAAGTAAAAACATTCGTTGCAAAGAAAGGGCTTAGATGCCCAGACAGAGTTGTCGAAGCATTGAGCAAAGAAGTAGAAGCAATCTTAAAGAAAGCTGTAAAGAGAGCTGAAGCAAACGGTAGAAAGACACTTAGACCTGCTGACTTGTAAACTTCTTTTCATTTTTCTATTTTTATTCCACCAGAAGGTAAGATCCTAGACAACGAGTCTTTATCAACTTCCTCTCCAACTAGCCTCATTAACTTTCTTCTTATCTTATCAACAGCATCTTTCTTCTTCATGTCTCCTGGCTTGATCAACACAAACCTTGAGACTTTAGATATTGCACTCTTAGGTCCTATTATAGGCTCATCTTTAAACCCAACAGCAAGCTCTAAAGGAACGTTCTTCAAGTAATTCTTTTTTCCGTACACCATAAACCCTCCCTTAGAAATATACTCTCCAGAAGGTGCTTTCTTTGATACTTGATCCGGATTAATCCAATACACATCTATAGAACCATAACCACTTTTCCAAGCTTTAGAGAAAGATGCTGTAAATATTGCTGCTTCCTCTACGGTTTTCTCTCCAGCCTCTTTTCCGTTTTTGATTAAAGTAAATGGAGAGCCTGCTATCTCCGCATGCAATACAATATCGTTCGGCTCCATGTACTTTTTTATAAGGATTTCATTGGTAGTTGCATCCTTTCCTGAGACAACCAAGAATCCTTCTGAAGATTCAAACCATCTAAACTTCTCATACCACTTCTTACTTTCCTTCTTCTTAGGAAGCTTCTTTTCAACTCTTTTTAGTTTCGTCTCCTTTGTCTTCTCTATCTGGCTTAACCTCTTTCTAATCTCCTCCATAGAATTCATTATTCCTTTAATCTTCGCCTTAGCCCTCTTGGCTTTATCGTAATATTCTCCCGCCACTTCCGTTAAAGATTTTGTTATGTCTATCTTTACTTCCTCGCCGTTCATATCAACATACACTTTACCATTTTTCTCATCTATTCTCTTAACTAAGTTTTTCTCCTTTATCTCATCCCAAGAAACTCCTTTTTCTCTAAGCTCGTGTATCTTATTAAGAGTATCTTGCAAGGATGTAAAGTTCTTGTATATCCAGTCCCCAACCTCTTTATTCTTCTCGTATTTTATTTTCATCTCTTCTATCCTCTCTGCCTGCTCCTCTAAAACTCTTTTTAGCTTCCTTATCTCTTTATCTATGTCTATGACAGCTTTCTTCTTTATAGTCTCCACTTTATAATGCGTTCCAACATAATCGACAGCTTGATTGTATGTTAAGAAGTACTTCTTTTCCCACCCCTTAAATGTCAAGAAGTCAAATGGAAGAGGAACAAGTTTATCTTCCCTAATAGCAACCTGTGGCTTAAGTTTCATGTTCTTGATCGAGATAAGAATTTCCCTTAGGGTTGTATAGATATCTTTCTTCTCGCTGTCTGTTAACTCATTTAATGGCTTTGATTTGTCAACTCCTGCCCTAAAAAGAACTTCCTCCGAGTACAATCCACCTAAACTTAAATCCACTGCTAGGAATCTTACAACATCTTGTGCAGTGGACCTATCAAGCATGTCTAAGAACGTTTTTCTCGAGAGTGTAAATGGATCAAATACTTTTGGTGGTAAAATGTACTTCTTACCAGCTTGTATCTTCCTATCCGCCCAGAACTGTCTTTTCAAAGCAAAGATCACATTAAAGGAAGGCTCGCATAGTATAACATTTCCTTTTGAGAATAATTCAAGTACTAGTATTTTCTTATCTCCTTCCTTCTCAAATACCAAGTCCACAATTCTCTCATGGCCAACCTGTCTTATCTCTCTTAATGTGTACCCATTCAAATACTTCCTAAGTAACATAGCAAAATTAGTTGGTTTCTCGTTTTTCTCCTTATATTCAGTAAGTGCAAGGTACGAACCTACTTTAACTCTTAGGTACACAGTCTTAAGCCTGTTGTTGAATAACCTAAAAGTCAGATCCGATCCACTGTGATAGACCTTCTCCACCCTAGTTCCAACTATCGGCTGTAATTCATTTACTATTACATATATGTCCAGTGCTGTTAGTGGTTTCATATCCTTTTACACAAAGCCCAAAATTTAAAACTATCTAACCGCATCAAAAACTTAAAATAGAGTAATAACTACTAACTCTACACAGCGGGTGTCTAAAATGGAAGAAGAGGTAATAAAAAAATATAAGGCTGCTGGGGAGATAGCAAAAGAAGTTAAAAAGCTTGCAAGAGAAATAGTAAAGCCTGGGGCAAAATATTATGAAATATGTCAAAAATTAGAAGACAGAATAATAAAGCTTGGTGGGAAGCCTGCATTCCCAGTTAATATATCTGTAAATGAAATTGCTGCACATGATACAGCAAAACTTGAGGACGACAGAGAAATTAAAAAAGAAGACCTTGTAAAAGTAGATATCGGTGTACATGTTGATGGTTTCATAGCCGATACTGCCATATCTTTCTGTTGGACAGATGAATACAAAGACCTAATAAAAGCTTCTGAAGAAGCATTAAAGGCTGCTATAGACACAGTAAAGCCAGGTATAAAACTAAGCAAAATTGGGGGTGCAATAGAAAAAACTATTGCAAGTTATGGATACAGATCTATAAGGAATCTGTCTGGGCATGGCCTTGGACAGTTCGATCTTCACCACGGTTTAACGATACCAAACTATGACAACGGCTCAGATAAGACTTTAGAGCCAAATATTGCCATAGCAATAGAACCTTTTGCCACAAATGGAAATGGGTTCATAATTGAAACTAAAAACTCTGAGATCTTTAAAGTTGAGAACATACCCCCTCTAAGAACACCAAATGCTAGAAAATTATTCTCCTACATAGTAGAAGAATACAAAACACTCCCATTTGCTAAGAGGTGGCTTACTACAAAGTTCAATAAGTTCCAAATAGCAAGTGGCTTTATAGAGCTAAAAAGATACTTACATAACTACCCAAACTTAAAGGAGGAAGCGGATGGAATAGTCTCACAGGCAGAACATACTATCCTTGTATTGGATAGTGGAAACATAATTACAACATAATTACTCTTTCTTCTTGTCTTTCTTGCCAGGACAGTTCACATTCAAACATAATTTCCATGCTCTTCTTCCTGGTGTTGATATCAACACTTTCCTAAAGCCACAATACTTGCACTTCTCTTCAAGAACAAAAAGTCTTCCCTTTTGAGGACAAGGCCAAGAATTCTTACAATTAGGATAATTAGAACAGGCGACGAATCTCTTTTTTGAACTCTTGGATTTAATAATTCTCATTTCCCCCTTGCCACACTTATCACATGTGCCAAGTGGTTCCCAATAATATGCCTTCCTCACTTCGTCCCCTATTTCTTTAGTTTTCTTCTGCATCTTCACCAATACCTTCTCAAGTATGCCTTTAGATTCGTCCACAACCTTATCTCTTTCTACTTTCCCCTCAGCAATCTTCTCCATCTCCTCTTCAAGTTTAGCTGTCATATCCGGCTTCGTTATTAAAGGAGCATACTTCTCTAAGGACTCAACGACCTTCATTGCAATTTTTGAAGGGATAAGCTGGCTACCCTTAGAAACGTAACCTCTTTGAACAAGCTTTTGTAGGATACCTGGTCTCGTTGCTTTTGTACCCAAATTAAGCTCGTCCATAATTTTAATTATCTTGCTATACCCATACCTCCCTGGAGGGTTAGTTTGCTTCTCCTCTACTACAATCTCCTTAACTTTTAATGTATCTCCTTTCTTTAGATCTGGAATTTCCTTCTCTTCCACCTTAGAGTAAGGATAATACTTCCTCCATCCTTCCTCTATAACTCTTAATCCATTCAAAACAAATTTCTCACCACCCACATCTAATACAATCTTCACTCTAAGTTCCTTTGATGGGTCAGAGAGTGTAGCAAGGAATCTCCTGTACACTAACTCATAAATCTTATCCTCAATAGCATTAAGTTCTCCTTTCTTAGGGACACCAACTGGATGAATTGGTGGGTGGTCCTTGGTTGATTTCTTACCTTTGGTTGGAGTAAGCACTTTTTTCTTAAGGAGCTCCTTAGCCAGACTGCCCAACCTGTGGTGCTTTGATATTCTGCTCAAAATCTTCTTCAAATCAAGAGTCTTGGGATAAACAGTATTATCTGTTCTTGGATACGAAACAAATCCTTTAAGGTAAAGTGATGAAATCACATTCATAGCTTGAGGTGCAGTTAAACCAAGTCTTGCCGCTTCTCTTAAGAAATCTGTTGTGTTAAAGGGTGTTGGAGGTTGTTTAACAACCTCTTTCTTTTCTATGCTTAAGATTTTAGCTTTCTCTACCTCTAAATTCTCGAGTTTGTCTTTGAGAGCCTTGTCAAATATCTTATCTTTCTCATAAACAGCTTCCAATTCCTTCCTGCCATGCAAGAGAATGGCTTTAACAACCCAATAAGTCTCTGGAACGAACTTCTTCCTTTCCCTCTCCCTGTCAACGAGTATCTTTAAAACAGGTGTCTGAACTCTACCGACACTAAGGAAATTATGCCCCATCTTCTTACTAGCTCTTGATATAAACCTTGTTAGAATGGATCCCCAAATCAAATCAACTCTTCTCCTAGCATCTGAACTGTATGCTAAGTTTTTATTTACGGTCTTAAGATTCGAGAAAGCTGCTTTAATATCTTCTTCCGTTATAGCCGAGAATAATGCTCTCTTTACTTTGACTTTCGGGTTTACTTCCTTAATTATATCAAGGGCTTCTAAACCTATCAATTCTCCCTCGCTGTCGTAGTCGGTAGCGATAATAACTTCGTCTGCCTTCTTAGCCAATTCCTTTAACTGCTTTATTATCTCTGGTTTGGTCTCCTTATAAATAATCTCAGCATTAAGCAGTTCTTTCTCATTTACTTTAGTCCAAGAGGAGTACTCATCTGGAAAGCCAACATCTACTATGTGCCCAGACAAACCAATAACATAAGTATCATCCCAAGAATAGTAAGGTATTTCTGTCTTCGACTTCTTAGCTTTTCCACCACTAAGTATGTCTGCTATTCTTTTAGCTGCTATGTTCTTCTCGCATACAATCAAACGCAAGCACTTCTCCCTCCTTCTTATACTCTGGTCCACTACTTGTCAATTTCGAGCTATAAAGCTTTACCCTCTCAACCTTAAACGAGCCAAACTGCTTGTTGCTCCACCTGTTAACAAAACTTATTATTTTCCCTTTGTCTTTAAAGAATTTTACTCTTGCTATAGTTATGTGAGGGACTATCTCCTTATCAACAGGTACATCAAGTAAAGAATGTATCTGCTCCGACAACACTCTTACTTTAGTGGCAGGCTCTACATACAGAAACAAAACTCTTGGATACAATTTATTAGGAAACGAACCCGTACCTCTAACACTAATTGTAAAACTCTTAAAATACAACTGCTTCAGCTTTTCTTTTATAGTCTCAAAATCTTCTTTACTCGTATCACCTATAAAACAAAGGGTAAGGTGAAGGTTCTCTTCTTCAACTAACTTAACCCCTTCCATGTCTATCTCTTTCTGTAAGTCCTTTATTTGCTCTTTTATCTCTTTGGGAAGATCTATTGCAACAAACAAACGTATATTTTCCGAAGCAGCCATCACAGAACAATAAGATATTTTAATATTAAAAGCTTATGTGAACTTTTATGATTCTCTCCGACAAAGACATAAAAAGATTCGTGAAGGAAGGTAAGATCATAATCGAACCTTTCGAGGAGAAAAATGTAGGTCCTTGCTCCATAGATGTAAGATTAGGGCACACATTTAGAATTTTTAAACACGGCTCGAATACCCATATAGACCCATCAAAACCTATAGACCCAAGCGAATACACAGAAGAAATCAAAGTCAAAGACAAATACGTCATACATCCAGGAGATTTCGTATTAGGAACAACTTTAGAGAGAGTAAAGCTCCCCCCAGACGTTGTTGGTATGTTGGAAGGGAGATCAAGCTGGGGGAGATTAGGGATAATCATACATTCTACGGCAGGTTACATAGATTCGGGCTTTGAAGGAACAATAACCCTAGAAATCTCTAACATTGGTAAGATGCCTGTGGCTCTTAAACCAGGTATGAGAATAGGACAAATAGCATTCCATCTCCTGTCCTCTCCTTCTGAAGTACCCTATAACATAAGGCCAGGCTCTAAATACAACAACCAGAAAGATGCTGCTCCTTCCTTGATTTACCTAGATGCAAATATTTAAATAAGCAGAACTTGGCATATGTTTTATGATTAAGTACTATTTGGTGGGTGGGTTCAAGCTAAGTAAAGACTTACCTCTAGAAGCCATAGAAGGACTGTCAATGTCCATAAAAGACCTTGAGAATACTTTGCTAAGAAAAGGTCTCGATGAAGGAGAAAAGGGAGCAACAGTAGAAGACGTCTCTATAACTGGGAACATAATAAGGATTACCATTGCTTCTGTATCAAGCTATATAAGAGCAGATGATGCGCTACTTAGGATAAAAAACTGGTTAAAAGACATTTTAGGAAGGGATTATAAAATAGGTATAAGGGATATATTTGTTGACGATTACAAGATAGAGTTAACCCTAGATAAGAAACCTCTAGAGAAGTTTGAATTCCCATTCTTAAAGTCCTGGAGCTACGAAAACAATACCGCCAAGCTTGAATTAGATGTGAGTGTATTAGAAGAGGAAGCCCTAAGAAAAGGATGGGTCAGTAGGTTAATAAATACTTTTGTGGATCGAGTAAATTCTTACTATTACGAAGGTAAGGAAGAGTACAGAAAAATCATTTGGTCTAGAGAACCAAGAGAACACAAATTCAACAAAGACCCAACCTTAGAGATGATAAAGAGAGGATGGATAAGGCAAGGTCCTGGTCCAGGTCAATGGCACTTTGATGTTTATGCGACATGGATAATAAATGCTTTAAAGAAGATAGCTGTAGAAGAGGTTTTCAAACCTCTTGGCTTCCAGGAGATAATAAATCCAAAAGTTGTCCCATTTAGCGTATGGGAAAAGACAGGACACCTTGCAGGATCAGAGCCTGAGATCTACTTCGTGTCGCTTCCAAAATCAAGAGACATAAAAGACTGGTCAATGGTCATAGACACATACAAGATAACAAAGAAAGCTCCTGTGGAACTAATAAAAGGCATGCTTAAGGACCCTATGGGTGGAAACTGCTACGCCCAATGCCCAAACATTTATTGGGCATATTCTAGAAAGGTTGTAGCCCAAGAAAGCCTTCCAATACTCGTATACGACATGAGTGGGACATCTAACAGGAATGAGGCTGGAGGAAAACATGGGATAGAAAGAGTAAACGAATTCCACAGGCTCGAGCCTGTGTACATTGGAACACCTGAACAAGTAGAGAAAATTAAAGAAGATTTAATAAAAA
>Ga0190314_1000293_pt1 | contig 18439 bp, 6 predicted proteins | sample 4870071112_MG_FD_165055 | JGI IMG/M metagenome (GOLD analysis project Ga0190314, IMG submission 165055) | Hydrothermal vent sediment bacterial communities from Southern Trench, Guaymas Basin, Mexico - 4870-07-11-12_MG | ecosystem: Environmental > Aquatic > Marine > Hydrothermal vents > Sediment ...
ATCTTTAGACCGAGTATTACTAGATTTACCTTTTCCAGTAAGCTAGCTATTGGTCCAAGCCCAAGAAGCTTTCCGATTAGACTGTCCAGGAACGCTGCCTTCATCATCGTTCCTATTAATGCTAGCTACATTTAAAAGCTATTCTATTGGCAGCTGGCCTGTCCTGTTAGCCAGTTGTAAGTACATTAAGACTAGTCATAGATTTCACTTACGGCTTCTTCACTTCCCACGTCTACTAGTGGTTCAGAGCTAGCGTACTTTCTGACGAATATCCAATCAATAAATGCCTTTCCGTCCAAAAGCGTGAATCCTAAAGTTGTAAACGATGAGTAGTTTTCGTCATTGACTGATATAGAGAACCAATCACTATCTGTAAACTTGGAGTATATTGTTATATCACTGGTAGTTAGTACAGCCTTTCCCCTTATGTAAATCTCGTCCCAGTTACCTATCTTGTCTGTATAAACCTTGTTATAGTTCCCGCTGACATTAACTTTTATTCCTAGTTTGGTATTATTGTGTGCGAAATCGAATTCATAATCAGATATGGACGGTGCTGAGTGACCTAAGAATATTATATAGTCGTAATCATCTTCACAACCTTCGTTGTCGCTTAGAGTTGCATAACCTTTACTTTCTATTATGAATGGCCTTTCTAAACTAACAGAGGTATATATACGGGCGGTGTCATCATCTTTTCCGAAATAGGTGTACACACTGCCGTTGCTATCTGTCCACCCTCCTATCTCAGGGGACTTTATCTCGTTCCAACCTCCAAGCGTTCCATCAAAATCCTTAAAGAGTATGAATACTGAATTACCATCGCTTTCACTTGCTAGATCTGGATTTCCATAATACACATAAATTGTCTTTGTGGAACTAGCTGGCAGATCTAGCTTTGTCCAGATAACTGTTTCAGTAGTATCACATGTGCCCGGCTCTATCCAGTATGGCAGATCGTTTCCATTTGCATCTCTTATTCTTATGTCCGAGCAGTCTGAGTTCATTTTACCTTCTGATATAGGTGTCTTTGTATCTAGCGTAATCTTTACTTGATAGTCAAATAGCTCGTTACCACTCATTTCAGTTATGTCTACTGGAATCCTGTAGACCATACAACCAGTTTGTCCTGTTAGCCAGTTGTACAGGAATGTCAGCACGTTCTGGTTAGCTCCCTCTACACTGCCGATTGCTGTGGAGTTTACATATATGCTAACAGAGTTCCCATTGTCTAGTATGTAGAAGTAATCCCCAGTCGTGCTATCGCATTTGAATGTTCCTGCTGGGATCTTATCTGTCTCATAATAGTTGATTGTGTAAGCAGGGTTCAGCCCGGTTGTTAAGGCCGACCAGTCGTCTGAGCTAACTCCAGAGTATGAACCAAATGTATCTTCTAGTGCTCTTATGTTACTCAATCCTTCGATTAGTTTATCCGCATCCCCGCCAAGCTCGAAGTGACTTGTCGATATAAGTGATTCAGATCTAGATAATCCGTCATAGTTTAGCATTCCAAGCAAAGCAAGACCATTATGCGTGGACAAGTCGTCACACCAAGGACCATCTTTATTACTTACTTTAATGTTTATGTCTCCTTGAGGGGTCAGTACTCCAGTGAATGATAGCTTTCCGCATGAAAGTAGCGTGGTGTTTAGGATTAGCTCTCTTTCGCCTCTCTTTCCACACCCCGCATCTTCGTTTGGCGAACACACTGTCATCTCTTTGCCAAGCTCTGCAAGCATATCTTTGATTGTTTTTGTATTCAGATTCTCTTTTCCTAATCCTACCGGTCCATATACTCCAGAGTGTGTATCGCTATTTTCAACATCGTTTATTATGTAACCTATGTAGGCTACTATCTGATCAGCATCACATATCTTGCCGTTACTCAGCTCACAGCCTCCTTCTGCCAAGATATCTTCAGGATATTTTGATTCCCTGACAAACTTGTTACTGGACACCACAGTTTGGCTAGGCAGGACTGAGAATTGATATTGCCCTGTAAAGAGAAGCTTCCCAGTTAGATCTTTAACGTCTATTATTAGCCAGTTTATAGTTTGCACATTGCTATTAGTCACTCTTATAGTTAAATCCACAATTGCGCTCCCAGTTTTACTTATCATGCTTTGCCTGCTAATCCCATCTATCTTGATGTCTGTTTCTATCCCTGATGGCATTGGATAGAGGATATATGCGCTTATATTTACGTTGCGTGGGCCCTGGGTAGCTATAGTTACTTCTTTATTGCCTGTTAATACAGAAAATTGCTGTGGTGCGCTTAGGAAAGGAGGCTCATATGATTTCTCTAATTTAAATACTGAATTGGAGATAGAAAAGTCTAACGAAAGTATAACATCTGTGACCTTGAAGTAATCACCTGTGGGGGTAATAGTAATTGTCCTACCTAATGCCGTCTTAGATAATGTCCAATAAACATCAGGAACAATAGTTTCTGTCTTGTTAACTCCGTTTTCATTCTTGTACCATTTTGCTAATCTGACCTTAATGTAGTCTGCCCCGAATACTAGATAAGGATACTCATCACCCCTAACTACGCTAGTAATGTTGAAGTCAAGCCAGGCGTGAGTCACTAGCTTGGACACCCATTCTTTTTCATTGACAGTAAAGCTCATGTTTTTTGCTTTCCCATCAAAGCTGGTTCCATTGGCTACTAGCACGATGGTTTGTATCCCTTCTGGTGGAAGGGATACATTTACCTTAAAGCTAGTGGAATTTACGCTAGTCCAGTTGTCATAATTAATCGGATAGTTACTTGGGGCAGTGGCCTGAATGCTATCATTGTAAGCTATTATCTGAACATTAGGTGATGAAATCTGGAATGAGAAGTTTTTCTCTTCCTCAGCCAAGTTCTCAAATGTTATTGACATGAATAAGGGATTAGCAACCCATTTCCCATTGCTTTGTCTGAATGCGTCTATTATGTCATCTTGCAACAACCACCCTCCTATACCGTACCTCCAGACAGATATGCTTCCAACAACATCGTTTACAGGTGTGACTATCCTATCTCCACCAGCGAGTATGGTTAAGTCAATAGTGTTCACAGAATCTGCAAATATCTTTACACTCCCTGTTGTTTCACCACTTGAGATGCCAAGATCTAACTTTACCTTTAGAGTGACATCCACTCTGTCACCGGTAGACACTTCACCTCCCTGAACAGAGTAGGATTGAGGGCTTGTTTTTTGCACATTTCCATCCGATGGATTACCATTTACCTTCACTTCAACTACACTAACATCTGCCAGGTCAAATGTGCTTTCAATCGGTATATAAAACGAGCTCATAGTCTTGCTTGCCATTGCTGATATATGCAAATATATGTACTCCTTGTCTACAAGCGTTCTTGTGGGAAGAGTTCCTGCTTCGTCTGTGGAGAACCAAGCCTTATATCCATAGAATCCATAAGGATTATTTGATACAAGAAGCTTCCAACTCTGATCGGCTGGAGTTATAATGACTGGCAGTGAATCCCATTTACCCCCTTCTTTGGATTTATACACTACGTCTCCTTCATCTGTATGCTTTATCCAGGTTGTCCTAAAGAAGATACTAGTCTCTTTAGCTGTCTTCACAAGCATGGCTGAGATTGGTATTTTCAATGTGTATACCATCTTTTCTGAGTATGAGTTTATAGTTATCTTTGCATACTTTGCCCTACTCATTTCAGTGTCTTCCACAGTAGAATCTGGCCCATCCCATGACGTCATTTTATCTGACTTCTCCACAGAGAAGGCTAGCTCTTGTTGATTGTTTAGGTCTATCGCGTATAAGTCAGTTATAGCAAGAGGAGTTTTATCTGCATCGTCAAGCGACCCTAACTCACCAACCATGACTTCAACTATAACTTCATCAAACGGAGTCTCTGATTGTTCATCGTAATAGGGCAGGTTAATCGGCATACTTAAGTAGAAATTCTTCCCAGATTCCACTGAATACTTTCCATCTATAAGGGAACTCCCTTCAATGCTAGCAGTTTGGTTTAATGTCATCTCTGTTAGGTTGATTGTTATTTGCACATTGCTATTCGCGGTAAATACATCTGTTATAACAGGCCCATACACTCTACCTTTCTCATCTGTGAAACTGGCCTTCAAGTAGATCTTTGAACCTCTGTCCACAGACAATGTTAGTTTTCCTGGAAATTCACTCTCTCCAGCATCAATTAGCATTGGGAAGAATCTATTGTATGTTACGTCATATACTTCCACATAAACGCCATCCTTTGGATAACCTTTTACATTTGTAGTTATATCTAAGATAGCCTGTGGTGGTGTGATTGACATTTCTATTGTTTGAGCTTGGCTTGCATTTACATAGAACACCTGTGAATATTCATCTGATTCCAGATTGGTATCTGTAGCTGGTATATGTAGGATATAAGAGCCTATCCCAACTAGTCCAAAGTCTATGTATCCATCTTCGTTCGTTTGCCTTACTTTAACTACCAACCCGTCAGTGGTTTCTAGGTTTACGGTTACTCCTGGCATTGGATTTTGAGTATTTGCATTTATCACATGAGCCACGACGGATCCAGAATTATTAGTGCCTAATTTTACTAGAGTTAGATCAACATTTTGACCAGCCTGGAAGTCTTCTCTGCCAATTGCATAACCTTCTTTAATGCCAATAGCTTTGTAGGTTCCTTTGTCCAGTTTTAGTGTGATTATCCCTCCAGTATCTGATTGGTACTCACCTAGTAGTTGGTTAGAGGAATATATTAAGACCCTAGCAAATGGGACAGCGTTTCCAGAATCATCTTTTACTGTTATTGTAGAGTCGAATCCAGATTTTATTGTTAAGCTTAATTGCATTCCATTTTCTGATGTATAAGGTCCAAGTATTCCGGTGGGAGGCCTGTTTCCTGTTGGATCAGTCCCCTTTAGATAAAATTTCTGTCCATGAGGCAAGACAAGCATTGCATTTCCCATATAGTCTGACACTGCAGTGGATACAACATTTGAGTAACCAAGGTTTAGTTCATTGCCAGATGCATCTGTAGCAGTGACCTTTATTCCAGAGACAGCAGAACCGTCCTCAGATTTAACAGATATGTATATATTGTCCACCAATTCTGCATTGTTCTGCGGTGCTCCTCCACCTCCTCCGCTGGATTTTAGTTTTATCTTTCCGCTTTTAGCTGCTGAAATAAAGTCTTCAATACTGAAGCTCTTTATTGCTCCTTGGCATTTTATGTCTACAGAGTATCCTGGCCTTGGGCAGTTGTCCTTGTCATATGATAAAACAATTTTGTTTCCCCTTATTAGCGTCCATCCTAAATCCACGGGCTTTCCAGATTCGTCTTTTACAAGCACATCGCAGTCTCTTCCAAATGCATCGTCCACATATATCCTTGCTAGCTTCAGTTTTTTTGCTTCCTCTATACATTCTCCTCCGACACCGCAATTTAGGTTAGCGTTTATGACCATTCCAGCTGTAGCGGTGAAGTTAGCCACATAATCTTCACATCCTTCTTTTGATATCTTTACTCTAAGAGAGTCACCTTCGTTTACCTCTAGCTCCACAGGGCTTCCACTAGTCTTCAAACTTTTAGCTAGTTCTCCATTAACGAACACACTTAGGCTCGCTCCTTCCAGGAGCTCGCCATTTGACTTGACATTTATTGTGACGCTAGTAGTTGCTTGTCCTCCTCCTGCTCCACCTGACAGAGCAAACCATCCACCAACTATTATTAGCAAGACAACGCCGATCAGTACATATAAACTAGGGATCCCTCTTTCTTCTAATGGCATGAATATTCTGTCCAACGGGATACCCTTTTCTGATAATTTTGCAAGGAATTCAACCCACGCATCATTTGGATTCATTTTATCACCTCATTACTTACACTTCTTCTTGTATACACGTAATCTTGGCATTGTATTCACCTTCGCTTAATTGGCTAATTCTGAAATAGGATGGATCAAATACGCATTGGTACACTCCCACATTTTCATTTCCCTCTACTAATGTGCACGTAATATAGCTTGCAATAGTAGTCCCACTTGGATCGGTTATATTTAAATAACATGACTGTATTGGTGCTAGTGATTCTACATATGCATAAAAAGTAAAGACACCGGACGTTGTGTTAACGTAGTATTTGTTATTGTATTCTACAGGAGTAAAGTCGCTAACGGTTATTGGACAGTCACCACCTTCACATTCAACGTATAGTTCAGGCTCCACTATTATGTTGCCTCCCACTGTTTTAAATTCAAATTCACCAATCTTTTCTTGGTTATCAACGCTATCGTTACAGTATATACCTATCATGTTTGATCCAGGTATTAATGCGTTTTCTAGGTCCGCACTAATTAAGTCACTACCGGTAAATGCATGATTAAATCCTATTGTCAGGTTTACTCTTACAGACCCACCAGTTAGGTTCTGAACCGTTTGACTTAACAATATACCAACTTCTCCTCGTTTAATATCATTATCTCCTATTAGATACAATGCGCATGGACCACCAGGACCAGGTCCATCTGTGTCTCCTTTTACACCCGCGTATGTATCAGACAAGTCAAACCATATGGTGGCATTGTATTTTCCTAGTTCAGTACTGCTTGACACAGTTATTGGTTTTATGGTCCCACCAATCATACTGGGCCCGGTCATGTCAACAGTAATGTTATGGACGATTATCTTTCCTGGGAGATCTAATGCCGTGCCTCCAACTATCATAGTGGGTGCGTAGCACAGCATAGCAATTTGGTTTACTCCTTCGTATAAGCTAAACCCTGTTCCAGTCTCATCAATTTCTACACCTTTTTCTAGATCTTCTTTATAATTATTATTGGCATAGCTAGGTGTTGCTGTTCCATCTTCATAGTCCCATATATAACAGTAGCTAATGTCTGAGGAAGTATTTACATACAGCTGGTCTGTATTTACTATTCCATCTGTGTGCTTGTTCATGTATGCGTCAATTATATCAAAGTCATACTCTGGAACGCTAAACGAGATTCCTTCACACTTACAATCATCAAGTCCAATGGCTATCCCCTTCTCTACATTGGACTCATCAATAAAGCTTGTATCTCCAGTACTCCAGTGGCCAACAAGATTTGACATAAAACACTTTGCGAGGTCCTTGGCTGTGTCTAGATCAAGACTGTCATCATAGACCACACCAAAGCTGTATGTTTTAGTGCTCTCATCCCATTTTACAAATCCAGACACGTCCCAACCATTTTCGCTCATGTTACCTGCAACCCAGCTCCATGGGGCATTTACGTTGGTTTCACTTGTTTCAACTTCAGATTTCTTTTTGAATATCCAGTTTATGGTTGTGATCTTTTCTGTGTCGATGTCAGATTCGGTTGAAGATATCCAGTCTTCAGAATAGCTTATGAACCAGGATGGATCTATGTTGTCCTCTGCTGAGCAGCCACTTATCGCCTCTGATAGATACATGTCTCCATCTTCGTTTAGCTCGTATAAGTTTGATTCAGCTTCGCTTTCTAGATCATGATTTATATTTAGCAGACCGATAAAGAAGCTTTGATTTCCTGCTCCACACCATGGCGCATTCATCTTACTCACTCTTATGTAGTAGTCGTAGCTCCAGGTTGACTGGTTATATATCTTATAGAACGACAGATTGAGAATTCCACACGCGAGGTTTGTTTCATCACCGTTTTCGTCTTGTATCTTTAGGTTATTTATTATATCTGAATCTATCCCATACGCATCCATCAACTCTGTGCCAAATTCCTCATTACCCAATGCCACCAAGATGCCAGGCACTGATACGTCTTCACTCTCCTCTAAACTTGTTAGCTTACTTTCTATTACTGTTATTAACTGCTCTGCGTCACATATCTCTGCGTAGGTTAGGGATTTATCATCATTTACGTTTGCTATGCATGTAGGCAAGTTCGGTCCCCATGGTGGGTTAGGATCTCTGTGTACCACATAACTGCCAGGGGCATAAGTAATCTGGCCACCACTAGGCACAATCATCTCGCTTCCACTAACATTCGCAGAAACGTTTTGGTAATACTCCAGTGTCTTTGAAACGTCTTCTCCACTAACATCTAATTCTATTACTAGCTTGTTAGAATGATTGACCTGGGTAGCTGCGTTACCAGTAATCTTTGTTATGTAATGAACAATTGCTGTTTCGTTAGGTCCAATGGTAGCAGAACCGTACCCATCTTCTCCCATTTCCTTTAATGAACGATCTGCATTGTATGTATCTATCTTTACTGAGAAATTGTATCCGTCTCCTCGTGAGAATGAATAACTACCACTACCTCCGTTTATCCAGTCTAGATATATCTTCGCGTCAATGGTCAGATCGTTATCCCAGTAATTTGTTATAGTTATATTATGTATTATTTCGTCCCCAACATTACTCTGCATGGTTGCGTTTCCTATCTCATCTATCCAATAGTCTGAATCAATGCTTACTCCGTCAGTGCTTACTGCAGCCCCTTGGACAGTGAATGCCTTTTCAAGATCTGCGACGCTTGATCTAACAGAGATAACTGCGTTTTCACCAGGAGAGAAAGAACCAGTAAAGCTTCTGACTTCATCTCCATTTTCGTCATAGCTTTTAGTTAGCCAGCTGTTCCCATTACTTAACGAGCTCACAATCCCGCTTGGCAGATACACATCTCCATATGAGTCAGATACCCAAACTATTCCATCAGAAGTGAATTCATTTATTGATGTAAATGTTTTGTTTTGTCCCTCCACTTCTCCATAAGTTTCAAAGTCTATTGTGAAGTCATTTGGTTCATAGCTAATGGTTTTCCATGGAGTATCTGGCTTGCTTGTTCCGTCTTGCCAAACATATATCTTTATCTCACCGGTTCCCGGCACACCTACTCCTTCAATGCTAACTGCCCTTGTACAACCGTTATGGCATCCTCCTCTGATGCTCACAGAAGATGGATAATTAAAGTCTATTGACTTTCCACCATCGTTAGTAGACTCCACGTCTATTCTAACCTTCTTTTGGTCAGCACCATTGTTCTTCAAAGTCAGGTCAATTCTAAACTGTCTCCCCCTTGCCGCTACCAGGGAGAATATTGGTAGATCATCATTGAATACCTTCCAGTTTGTATACCCAGTATAGCCAGAGGGAGTTTCTATCCTTACCTTTGGCACCAACGCACCTTCCACATTTGCTATTGGCGTGGCCTCCCAGTCGGCTGGCACTGATTCTGCAGTCAGGACAAGGCTAGCTCCATCATCACTAAACGGCATAACATTAATCGTTCCATTCTCTTCTGCGAGCATCTCTACAGTTAGATAAACTATGTCCTCTGGATTCAAGCCCTTACCTTCTAGCAGTGTATTTTCCAAGAGATTACTAATGCTGCTTGTTTCTTTTCTAGCGATTTCATATGTATTTCCACCAGATATAATGGTTCCAGAGTATGCCTCTATACTTGCAGCTTCGTTCGGAACTATCTCTATCGGGATGCTTGGATTAGAAGTAGCTTCCCTTACCCTAGCTTCAATCAGTAAGTAGAATACGCTGTCTTTTGTAACTATTATTGAATTCTCTGGTTCTCCATCTGGGCTAGTAGCTAGACCAGCCGAGAATGCGTAAAAGTCGCCTTCTGGTATTCCAGTTAGGTTCTCACCACCAGATAGACTGATCTCAATGGTTTTCCATTCTCCCTCAATGTCTCCATAGTCTACTTTGTAGTGTATTTTTACTGTATCTGCCATTGCAGCCTTTCTTACTATTAAGGGTATATCCAAACCAATGCTTCCAACATCATAGTCAGTAATAGTTATCTTTAATCCCTTACTTGTTTGTGTCGTTGGGTTATTGCTGTTTCTTAGTTCTCCGTTTTCAACTCTGTCATACCCAAATATGCCTATCCTTGGCCTTTGCATGTCTGGGGTTTGAATTCTGTTTATCAACACAGGAGTGTCATTTGGATCTGTTTTTTCTCCCTCATCCCCTATCCATATGTATGCGGTTATCTCATCAAATTTAGTCTTCATTTCTTTGTTCTCATATGGTAGCCCTATTACGAGCTTCCCTGTTTTTACAGTGCCCTTTTCCAGGAAAGGAGTAATCTCAAACCTAATATTCTCTTCTGGTTTCTCTAGGTATATCACTTTGTCTATATTCCTCTCTAGTTTGAAAGGTCCAAGAACGCCGGTATATCCACCATCTGATTTGGCAATTACATAATAGCTTATTCCATAGTATCCATCAAATTGAGCATACGAGTCTTCAGTGGTTTGAGTTTCAACTTCCTCAATGTCTGGGTATGTCCTATACAAAGTCACGTCTGCATCTCCTGGCTTTCCGTCTATTATTGTCCTTACTCTTATTGTAAGAGTGGCTGGGTAAACTACAGCAGTAATAACATTCATCCTCCCAATTTCCACATCTGCTTCTTCTACTTCTTCAAACTCTACACCAGATGGAGGCATTGCAAAGATAGAATACTTGCCTGGCTTTAACGATTTGAATATGCATTTTCCAGTTGTTTTTGTTGTGCATTCACCAGCTATTAATCCATCCGTTTCTATTCTTATTTTTACTCTTGGGAATGGATCTCCTCCCTTCTCTGGGTTTATAACGTTTACAGTCAGCCCGCCAGACTTATCCCTTGTCAGCTTTTCTAGGGATATGCTCGCTGTCTCTCCAGATGTGATAGATATGTATCCGGGGGTATACCCGTCCTTGAATGCGTATACATCAAAGTTTCCGCTTGGTAATGTAACCTCAGCTATTCCTCTTATGTTTGTTCTTAGTCTTATTTCCTTGTTTATCAAGACAGTTACGCTTCCTATTCCTCGTCCATCAGGATCAGTTACAACTATTTTTGTTTTCAACCCCTTTGACATTTTCACAGTAGTTTTTGGAACAGGATCAAATGGGGGAGATGTATATGTTGAGTACTCTCCCATAGGATCTTCAGCCACTATCTTTATCTTTGTTAATGGCACAGTCAGAGTTACAACTCCACCAGAGGTTGTTCCTGCCGCACCTTCAATTTCATCTCCAGATGGATAAACAGCTTTCACGTTTATTCCATCCAGGAGCTTGCCAGATTTTTCGTCTTTTACTATTATCGTCATTTTTGTTGTTTCTTCCATTTCATATGTGTCTGGGACACCGTTATCGTCATCGTCTATTATGTCCCATAATCCAAATCCGAGATCGTTGGCGAGATCTGACTGATCGTCAAAATCAGGAATACCATTCCCATCAATATCTGCAGCGTGGTATAAATCCGTAGCAGTTAAGTATAGTGTATCCTCTGTTTTCATTGCGTTAAATATTTCTTCAGGAAGGAAATCATCTGAGAAGCCGTCACATTCTATTCTTATCATATCGTCTTCAGCTATACATTCATCTGATACAAACAACTGCCCATCAGATACTGTCCACGCTAGCCTGTCTGTTAGCCCATCTGAATGAACTGCATACACTTTACATCCATAAACTTCCTGACTTCCTTCTCCCTTTATCCTTACTGCTTTTAGAGTGGATGGTAATTCTAGACATCCGCCCATACCTCCACATTGCAAGGTCAAGGTAGTCTCCATATCTCCAGATACAGTGAGCATTTTTGTTAGCTTTTCACATCCTTCCTTTGATATCTGCAAGTTTATATCTCCGGCTTTGGGGATTCTTATTTTTACGATTCCATTTTCATCTGTTGTAAACTTCCCAGCCACTTCTCCTTCATAACTGGCTATGACACTGGCACCCTCTACTGGATTTCCATTTGCCTTTACAGTTAGCGTAAGCGTCACTCCACCTCCAGGACCACCACCCATTCCAACATAGGCTATGCCCAAGACTATCAGGATAGCAATTCCAACAAAAAGAGGGAAGCTGGGAATCCCACTTGCCTCTATCGGGTCTATAATCTTGTAAACAGGAATCCCTCTTGAGTCAAGTGAATCAAGAAAAGCATACCATTTGTCCTCTAATTTGTCCCACAAATTAGGCATTAAACCACCATGAATTAAAAGGAAGGATTAGTTTTTAAGGCTTTCTAAGTAAGTAATTAGTCGCATAACCATCCAAATGGTGGAGAATCTAAAACATCTATTTCTTCATTACTCAAACTACACTGATCTCTGTGTCCGCTAATATCACAAGGCGCAGTAACTGCGTAATATACATTATATCCAGGTATAGCTAATTGCCACCAAGAAGTATCCTTTAAACACCCATTTCCTATTTTTTTACCAGAGTCATAATCTACACACGCGGAACCATGACGGCCACACCCATCTAAGCACACGATTGTACACACAATTGCATTATTATATTCTGGACCGAACCTACTATCGCTAGCTCCACAACCAGTTTGGCTTTGCTGTGCACAGCAGTCTCCATCCGTTTTGGAAAGTTCTAATGTCCATAGCTCTGCGTATAGCACATACGGTGCATTATCCTCATATCCTGAAGGTCCAAGTACACACTCCTGCCACCAACTCCTGCCGCAAAAAAGTGTTCTCTGTTTTTCTTTCAATGCATCTATTATTGCATTCATATTTTCAGATGTTGTTTTTGCACACGAAGACGGTATATCCTCCCCCATTTTGAATGAATGATACTTGCCATAGTTATCTTTATCTACACAGAAAAAGTATGTTTCTTTCTTCACCTTTGCTCCAGACCTCCCGCAGAACTTCTCAACCTCTGTGGAAACAATTTCATAAGTATCCTCTGCATAATTACCAAGGATATCCTCTGCATAACAAGTAACATCAATAGCATCATCTCTGATAGATGAATACCCAGCAAACACAATTTCTTTTTCTGATAACCCATCCCAGCCCACAAGATCCTCAACTTTCATCGGCTCAAAATCCGAACCATAATTGAAAAACCTTGACTTCGTATAGCTACCATACCAATTACTGCTGGGGTATCCATGATTCTCATTATTGGAAATATCTAAATAGTTATCTGAATAATCATTCATTCCTTCAACTTCATAACCAACCTTCGCAATCGGTGCGAGAGTAGCCGAAACTTTTGTCACTATTTGGAAATCCTTGTCTGGTCTTTCAGGCCTGTCCACGTTCCAATTACCATGACCTCCATTAGTCAAGCTAGAGTCTGCAATACATTCAACGCTGGGCGGAGTCCTGTCAATCACAAAACTAATAGTAGTAGAATCTGAATCCGCTAGCACAACTGTGGCTAGGGACAAAATCATTAAGGCTGCGATTATAAGTTGAATTTTCATTATTCTTAATAATTAATTCTAGATATTTAAGAGTATACCTCTAGATTCCTAGCTTTTTCTTCACTCTTTTTATTGATACTCTTTTGAGGAGTCCCATATCTAATCCTTTAAAGAGCTCTTCCACACTTTCACTCTGTGTGCCTACAATGATGTCAAAATCAGATAGATTTCCTATGTTAACTGGCTTATTCTTTTCTAGCTTGTCTATCTTCATTGCATTTCTGCTGCCAACCTCTCCACCAGTTCTCAGCCAGGTGTCGTTTTTCCCAATATGAGTTACTTCTATTTCCCCAGATTTCCCTATTTTTATCTTCACATGCTTCCTTGATATCCAGTAATTAGCAGTTTTGTCTCCAAACTCGTGAATCACATTCCCGCTAGCATCCTTTAGTCCTAGTTTGGTTGGTGCATTTTCAATTCTGCCTAGATGATATTCTCCAGGAGCTAGTTCTAGTGTATGTGTCTTTCCACCAATTTTTATTTCAAATTTGTGTTTTTTAGGTTTTAGAATTGGCATTTTATCACCTTATTCTATTAACGCATGACATTTTTAAAAAGTTGTCACTCTTTTTACTAGTCCTTAGTGAATAGGTTTTCAAGATTACTTCTTTACTATCCCTCAATCCTCTCATTTCTTTTTCCTTTTCCTTACCATCCTCTCAATCCCTTTCAAATCAACGCATCTAACCTTAACCCCTTTAAACCTTCTAACCTTCTTTTTAAAACTCTTCCCAAATAACCAGATCTCATACTCTCCATCATAAGGCACATACTCAATCCTTTCATACAATGACTCTGCCATTATCCTCGCATCCAAATTCTCTTTCCACTTTGCCTCCCCAAACACAGCAGGGCCATTCTCCGGAATACCAACTATATCAATCTCCTTGTCCTTGTGCCACCAAGGTTTTGTCGAGTAATTATTTAGTGAGAGTAGGTCTCTGCAAAACATCTCAAACCTTTTACCTAGATATTTATTTAGTATGTTCTTGCTTATCACGAAATTACCAAACTCGATTTCCTCTCTATTCTTGTGGACTATGTTGAACCAAGTGTCCAGCATTGGATCTTGAATTATGTATATACCTCTTTTACCTTTTGAGAATGCAGAAGATACTCTGGAAATAAAGCCATGCGAGATCATCAGTTCTAAATAAGGATATATCTCTCTTGATTTTATACCCACGTAATTTGCGATTTCTGTGGGTTTATTGTTGCCATATGCAATAGCTTCAAGTATACTAAAGTATGTTTTAATCTCCTTGAATTCTTCAGACAGTATGAAATATGGTTCTCTGTAGAAATAGCCTATTTTATTGGTGAACTCATTTTGTATAAACTCATTTGCATTTTTATATTTGTTTGCTATCCTCAGGTACTCTGGGATACCGCCAATCAATAAATACGTTTTCAGTGATTCTTCAAAGCTCATGTTCAGCAATTTTGCCGAGTTATAAAAGTCAAGCTGCTTTACCAGTATATCTCTGTCTCTTCTACCGTATAATGGTGATGTATATGACAATACTTTCTCAGACATTAGACCAAATAGGGATCCAGCAATAATCAACAAAGATTTTGATTTCCTTAGATATCTGTCTATGAATATCTGTAAAGCAGACAGTATTGACTTGTCAGATTTTATCATATACGAGAACTCGTCTATTGCAATGATTACCTTATCTTTTTGTATTAAATGCTTTCCTATGTAAGTGAATAACTCTGTCCAGGACGATATGTTTAGTTTACTTAGTAATTCGTCTCCGTAAAAATTTGCAATGTCTTTTTTGAGTTCGTTTATTTGCATGTTTTTTGAGGAATTAGATGCTAAATGATAAAATCCTTTTTTGCCTTTCATGAATTCTAGCATTATAGTAGTCTTTCCAATTCTTCTCCTCCCCCATATTACTATAAACTCGCCACCTTTTTTCCAAGCCTTTTCAAGCTCGCCAATCTCCTTTTCTCTATCAACAAATGTACTAATCATGCTTAGTACTAATACAAATTAGTATATAAAACTTTTCCTTCTAGTCTCTAGATGACTAGCCTGCTAGTTTCTAGAACCAGTGGGTGTGAAGGGTGGGATGGTGGGTTTCTAGTTTTTGCTAGTCTAGTTTGTCGCATGGAATTGTGAAGCCGATGGTGTCTTGTAGTGATTCGCATGTTTCTTCTCTAATTTGTTTTAAGTCTTCAGCTGAATATTCCACACCATTGCTCCCCACTTTATTATAAGTTTGTTTATCTGGTATTACCATCACTTGGCACACATAGTCTGGGCATGAGTCAAAACATGCAGCCAGCGCGTTTGCCATTGGGTTATCTGTGGACCCAAGCCCACTTATTTGAACTATTCTTGCTGTTATCTCGTAAGTGACACCGGGTTTTATTTTGCTTGGTCCGTATATCCATAGGTCTGGCTTGTCTCCAGTGAATGCAGCTGCCGTACTAACTGCAGAGCTACCAAATGGTATGAGGCCAGCTACAAATTCTGCCCAGTTCCAAGAGGGACTAAAGTTAGCTATTTCGTGTGCATTGTCTGGATCAAAATCTGTCATTCTTTCTACGTAAATACCTTCATCTTGATTTGCAGTCGCAAACTGAGCCAGTGCTTGAAATCCACCAATCAAAAATCTCCCAGCAAGGATCCTAAAGAGTATTGCTCCACCCTTTGTCCTGGCTGCTGCTTCTTCAATTGATTTTGCAATATAAAGCTGAGCGTAGAATTGTTTCAGTTCTTTACTGACTGCTTTTTCCACCCATGGAGCTATTTCTTTTGAGCTAGCTTTTTCAAGTCCCTCTATAAACGATGATTTTGCTTGTTTAAGTACCGTTTTGCTCCCTTTGCTTATCAATTTTTCACTTGCTGGCTTAACTGCTCCTTTAGTTATTTTGTTAGCCAATGTCCTTAGTCTTCTTGCTAGATTTTTGAATAAGTTCTTGATTGCTTGCCTTATCGTAGCTTTACCCTCTTCTACTATTGCTTCTGACGCTCCACCGCTTGGTATTGCTAAGCTCAAGGCAATAGCGTCTACTCCACCCATGCATACGCTAGTGGCTGCGCATTGTGGTCTAGGTATATCAGCAGGGATTTTATCATCTATTTTCTTTGCCCAATCTTTATTAGTTGTAATTTCAGATCCCCTAAATATAACAAATGTGTAAATTCCTCCATCATCCAGTTCAGGACTTCCATTTCCTGATGCGCTATGGAAACCGTATGCATTTAGCGTTTCTTCATCGTAGTTATTCCTTGCCAGATCACAAGCTTTTAATATTACATCCTCAATTTTATCTGTCTCAGTAGCGAAATTAACTATGTTTATTTTCCTTGTCGCTTCATTGCTAATTAGGTTGGTATTTCCAACCTTGTCCACACATACAACTAAGGCCTCCCCCGGTACTACTGCCCATGTTTGGAACTCATCGTACGGATCAGGAGTGCATACCATATGGGTAGTCTTTATTCCTCCAAAGTCACCTTCCTCATTTGAAGGATTACATGTGTAATAATACATAATTCTGCTGTTATTCTCTTTTAGGAATGTTGGGAATGCTATCCAACAATTGGTAGTTCCTGTTAGATCTTTAGCGTCAAACTCTATACTTGGCTTTAAGTTTGCGTTTTCCTCTCCATTCACTCCCCATTCTTCCATTTCTATAGTGTTGGGATCAACGTACGGCGCCATTTTATCAATTATGAACCTTGTTTCTGCAGATGTCTTGGCGCCAACTTTGTCCTGGCAGGTGACGGAAAAGTCTATGACTCCTTCAAGGACAGGTATGTTTGAACATGTGACTTTATACTTGTATGCGTTCTTTCCGTCAAGTATCTCATTTCCCTCATTTGTAAGGCTGCATGATATATCTCCGGAATCAGTATACTTCGCATCTGTGAAATAGCTTAAATGAGTGCTGTTTGCTCTGGCTACACAGCTTTGCATCTCTGTGAAAGAATAAGCTGGGAAAGATACAGTTATCTTTCCAGAGAGAGAATTCGGATCCCATGAAGAAATTGACACATTGAAATATTTTCCAGCATCCTTGACTGGAGTTACAACATCAGTAGGGGCAGAAGTGGTATCCCAGTACTTCTTTTCTTCCTGGGAAGGCCCAACGTTCAGGGCAAATGCTATAGATGACATTATCACCATAGCCACCAGGGCTAATATCTTCACTTTCATTTCATTCACCTTTTTATGATTATTACATTCATTCAGTCACGCATTCGGAGTCGGTTACATTACAATAATAACTTGATCCGTTTATTAGCGGTTGGTCAAGGGCGATTGCTTGTGTACTATCGTAATTGAACCAACCCAATGTGAACGGCGTGCTAGGCAATAATACTCTAGGCACACCAGCAGCATACTTGTACAGGTAAATCTGGCCTAGTCTGCTAACCTCACCAGCGTCATTCTCACATACAACATTAATTGGTATGCGCCTGTTCACAGTGTCTTCTCCTGATAAGACAGGCGTGTTACATGTTACGTCGTAGATGTTGTATATTGACGAAGCGCTCTCTCTCACGACGACTGCCCCAGTTATTGTTATATCGCAGGTATAACTCCCACCCTGCCACTTCACTGTTACGTCATTTGCTTGGAGTACTCCGTTACTGTAATCAAAAGTTGTAGTATCCTCTACAGAGATTTCTCCATCTATTTTCACTGAGAATGGGCTCAACCTGACTTTTCCAGTTTTACTTTCCTCATCATAGTTTTCTAACTTTACTAGATCTGCAATGTGTACATTATTTCCTGCTGCGCCTAGCTGACCTTTAAACTTCAGATTTACATCACTCAGATCCACGTAATATATATCTGAAGAATATACATCACAGCAGCCGTCGCTTACATTTCCATTTTTGTTGTCATCTACATCATCATTGCATTTATCCATCTGTCCCTCTGTTGGTGGGAACTCTGAATCTTCTGGCCATTCTAGCCAGCACCTGCTAACACCGAAGTACTTGTTCATTACCTTGAAGTTTATTGCACCCTCCTCAAACTCATTGAACATTAGCACGGTTTCTGGCAGTCTTCCAAGCAGCTCTACGCCAGAGACATCCAGCTTTATTGTCGCATATCCAATGTTGGAGACGACACCAGAATCATCAACACAGAATGCAGCGACCTTCTTTGTTCCACTCCTTGGTAGAAGCTCCCATTCATCTATGTAGAATACCTTGTTGTTACCTATAGTATCGTAGTCAGTGGTAGCCTCTGGAT
>Ga0190314_1000296_pt1 | contig 18311 bp, 30 predicted proteins | sample 4870071112_MG_FD_165055 | JGI IMG/M metagenome (GOLD analysis project Ga0190314, IMG submission 165055) | Hydrothermal vent sediment bacterial communities from Southern Trench, Guaymas Basin, Mexico - 4870-07-11-12_MG | ecosystem: Environmental > Aquatic > Marine > Hydrothermal vents > Sediment ...
AAGGCGTTTTGTCACAGGGTAAATGTATATTAGATGCTTCAAGCCTAACAGCTCCGAAGTTGTATATTTTGATAATGGGAATGTCATGGCTTAGACTACTCCTCTCTTAGATTGTACACTGCTACTGTTACTTTTGAGCTTGGATAGAACTTCACATTCACCTTGTCTCCTTGCTTAACCATGAAGTCGAATTCATGCCATGACTTTGACTTTAGGGGTTCTCCAAGGTTTAGTAATGCTTCAACCTCGGTTGCTAATCCTGAGGGAAGCCACGTCAAGTAGCCATAGCTTTCATATTCGCTTGTGATCTTAACCTTAATCTTGCCATCAATCTTTGCCTCCAGATCAGGATTAAACACTTTCGCTAAGGCTGGAGCTGTGTACTCTACTTGAATGCCTAGTAGCTCTATCTTCTTCAAGGCTAGTAATGCTTCAATGTCACTCTTCATTGATGCAAGGTAATCTGTAATGTAAGCGTAGTCTATTGCCTGCGTGACCTTCTCCCTTGCTGGTGTGAAGAGGTCAGCCACATAGATTGGATCTCCATCTTTTAAGATGCGCCTACCCTGAATGTATGCGTCGCAATTAAAGTAACCATAGTCGGCTTTAACGTTTAAAGCGTTCACATCATATGTGAAGTAGCCGTAGCCAGCACTTATCGACAGAAATCTTAAATTATTAATGCCAAGCCGAAATGCCATGTCAATTTCAGGTATCAGATCCCTATGAACATAGCCTGTATAGTCAACTGCGCTTTGCAAGCTTATCATTTTAAGGGTGTCTGCTAAGTCGTAGTACCAATCTTCTGTGATCACGTCTCCAGTTTTTAAGATCAAGTTGTTAATCCTCTCCTCTAGTGTTGGCATTTTTCACCCTCCCTTGATCAGGATACCTAGTATTACCCCGAGTAGTGGTATTAGTATTGTGAAGACTATTATTTTCATCCACTTCATGTCGATTTGAAGCCTAAAGATGCTGAATGTAACCCACCTTCTCCACTTGTAATCATCCCTTAGCACAGCATCCAGGTGTGGAGGAAGGGGAGGATCATCATCCACGTTTCTTCTAGGCTTTCTCCTAAACATGCCTTCAGCCTCCTCTACGCCTTCTCCTTGCCTCATACCTTTGCCTACGCATTTTAGCAAGTGCTATGAAGAATTCGCGCTCCAGGGGATGCAACACCACCCAGTCTACTCCAAACCACTGCTTGACCTTGCCATCTAGGGTTGCCACTTTTTCTAGTTCACGCCTTAATGTTTGCTCATCAATAAGACCTTCAGCATAATCTGAAATCAACTCCGTGACATACCTTCCAACTTCGGAAGAGATCATTCTTGCGAAGGCATAGGCTCGATACAATTTGATCTCATCCTCAGGCATACCCACCATAGCCATTTTTTCCACGAAGAGTTGATCTGGGATCGGGATGTACTCCATCATGCTAGCGTATGTAGCAGGACTTAGCGTGTAGATCTTGGCGTATCGTTCAACCATAGCTGTAGCCACATCTTTTGATAATCCAAGTTTCTGCAACTCTTCAACTGCTTTTTCAGGCTTTAGAACTCCACGTGAAACCCTTCTTAGTATTGCATGGGCGAATTGCTGTTTAATGAAGCCGTCAAGCATGAACTTAGCCATGTCTTTGATGAACTCTTTTTCTTGCTCTGTGAGTTTAGCCATTTCCGCTAGTTCATCAACAACTCTGTTAAGCTCCTCCTCAGACACATATCCCTCTGCGAATCTCCACATGATCCTGTATAGCATGTATCTAGTCCATGTTCTAAGCCTATGAACCAAATAGATTTCATGTAGTTTTTCGGCTACTGGTTGATATGCATTCCAGTAGTTGGCATCAAATTCAAGGTTGATTCCCAAGGCATCCTTGAACTTGTTTAACGCTTCTTTAACACTGTTCTTGACGTAATCGTAGCCTATGATGTTGTCAGCATAGCTTCTAACCAGCTCACGGACGTAGTCACGCATGATGTCTATGACTCGATCATACTTTGCTCTTAGCACAAGCAGCTTAACTTCGCCTTCAAGGAATTTCACTGGAACATCTTTGCCAAGGATTTTCACTTTCGTTAAATTACTTAGAGTTCTCTGTAAAGCGTCAAGTGTTATGTAGCCTTCCTTGTATGCTGTTATTGGACCAGTTCTTGCCAGGGTTCTCTCTTCAGCTAATGCGTTCATACACTCAGCTATTGCTACTGTTTCCCACCACTTGGGGTTCATGCCTCTGGCTATGACGATGCCTAGAAGTTCTTGATCAGTTATTATTGACCACTTGTACATCCATCTTGCATCAATGCGCATTGGTATATCAGCCATCATTTCACGCATGATGTCGTTATCGCTCACTCGCTGCATTGTACCATATTCGCCTTGACCTTTGAACCAGCTTATAGGTGAGTAGTCCTGCCACTTAGCGTAGGCGTGTAGTGCTTTTGCCACATCATCTGATTTTGGTACTTTACCTTCCTTGGTCAATAGCCATAGCATCTCCTTGATAGTCGTACCCCTCGCTTGTAGATGCTCATGTGCTAGTACCCTGCAGTAGAAGTCCCATAGCTTCTCCATGCTTGGATACTTGAAGTGGAGTAGGTAGTAGGCGTATGCAAGGTGTTCTGGTACTCCACGCAGCTTCATTATCTCCACGAAGTCTTTTGCTTCAAGGAATACATCTTTGAGCATGAATCGACATAGATCGCTAACTGTAGGCATTTCCCACCTTAAGCCAAATTTGACAAACGTCTTGTCCTTTATGTAGTCACCATACATCTTTGTTGCTCTGGTATCAATCGTGACACCTTTCTCATTCAGGACCATGTCTACAAAGCTCTTATGGTAGCCTCTAGATGTCACCATCCAGCTCAATGTGTTTTGATCAATCACAGTTCTGTTTAGAAGCTCGATACACTCATGTACTGTTGGTATTTCAACCCAGCCGAATTCTGATGCCTCCCTCCTTAGCGCCAGCTCTCCAAGCCTTGATGTCAATCCGAAAGCTGGACCAGCGGCAGCAAAGACTCCAGCTAGCATGAGGTTTCTTGCAAGCTCGTGAAGCCACCTTGTCCTTAGCTTGACCTTTGATCCAGCCACTTGAACCTCTGTTTCAGCTATGTCGGCAGCCATGTTTGCGACAGCGCCCATAGCCATGGCTGTTGGAAGCGCTTTAGCAGCATGGCTTACAACTTCAGCTAAAGCGCCTTTAGGTGAATGTGGAGACAAGATTTCCTTAGTGTACTCGAATAATGAGGCAATACCTGAATAGTACACTGACGTGAATTGATTGAAAATGCTTTCTAAAACACCTTTAAGTTGCTCTTCAGCCTTCCTTGAAAGGTCCATCAAAGCCTTGACTGATGGAACAACGACGTTTTCGAAGAGCCACTCTGCAAGCCCTACAACACGCTCTCCAAGCCACTTCATGCCCTCCCAGGCTACGCTCGGCAATTTGGCAACTGTCTCAGCAAGTATTGGAGCTAGCGTTTCAGGTAGCTTGACAAGCCACTCATAGATCTTGCCTAATGTGTTTACAAACCCCATTAAGGTTACTTGGACTTCCATCACTCCCTTGGCAAGCTTGTTATATATATCGGCAAGGAAGTCTGTGAGTTGATCAAGGAAGCCTCCAATTGTATCCTTAAGCTTGTTAAGTAAATCCTCTACTCCAGCAAGGAAGGCATCTACGTAGCCTTGTAGAGCCTCGACAACTGTTCTGCCAAATGTTGTTAGGTACTGGTATATTGTGGTTAAGCTCTGTGCTATTGCTGTGAAGGCATTAGCAAACCACTCTTTAAGCGCATTGACACTATCCCAGAATGTCTTAACGATTGTTGTCCCTAAGGTTGTAACAGCCTGTGAGATCCCTGCTAGAGTTGCTGCTATGCTTTGCGTAAAGCTTTGAAAGGCTTGCTGAAATGAAGAGAAAGCTGATTTAACAAACTCGAATGCAGCTAAGACTTGATTTACAAAGCTTGATATTGATTTTGAAAGTGTGTCAAACAAGCCTTTAAAGAAGCTCTGTAAGCTTGAAAATGCTCCGCTTATGCTATTCCACAAGCCATCAATAATTGTTCTGAAGAACCCCTCCAGGGATTGCCTTAAAACATCAAGTGCTCCGCTGATCTGATCCCACAGCCATCCAATGAGTTGACCCAAGGGATCTGTTATTCCACCAAGCTCCCATTGATACAATTCCTGTGGAATATGCTCTACTGTGAAATCGTCAAGCCTGAAGCGCTTATCCAAAACTTCGACAACAACCTGATACTCTGCTATGCATGACATTATGATCTCCTCACGATATTTCGGACTTGAAGATAGTAATTAACGACATCCTCAATCTTCTTGCGTATGTTCTCTCCCTCATACATCCAGAAATGAGCAACTGGAGACTCAAACTTGCCATCAACAATCCTGTAACCAATCAACAATGCTCTTCTTCTAGTTGGAGTTCTGTAGGGGAGTACCTCAACAATTTGTACTTTTATTTCTCCGACTTCGGTTTCAACTGTATGTGTTTCTCCAGGTCTAACCATTAAGATCACCACCATAAAAAAGGGGTTGTAGAGGTTATGTTACAGGTCTCAGTTCCTGTATTTTGTCGATTATTTCAGCTATTTTCTGTGCTTTAAGGAATACAGTACATGTGTCCTTGTGGTTGCATCTGCATGTTGCCACTTTAAAGACTAGGCTTGCGCATTCATCAATTAACTGCCTCATAAGCCTCTGCATCTCTGGAGGCATTTGAGGCTGTGCTGGTGGTGGCGGTGGTGGCGGTGTTTCAGGTTTAGGGGTTTCGCTCATGGCTTTATCAACCCCTTTATAGCCTTCAATATAGTTTCATCAAACCCCATCTTCTTGTATTTTTCTATAAGCTCTTCTTCGGTAAGAACCTTTTTCCATCTCTTCCACAGCCTATGTGGATCATAATTCAAGTAGTAGAGTTCTAATGCAAATGCTATGTATCCAGCTCTGAAGTTGCCTATTACTCCATATTCATCAAGCAGCCTTCTAACCTCATTTTTGATCCTCTGGATTCTAAGTTGATGTTCTCCACCAGTCCAATGCAGCCTCTCTTCCCTCTGGTGGAAGAATACACGCTGGTAGAGAACTTGGTATGGTCCTTGTTGAACCATGCCTACACGCTGCTTAAAAGCTCTGATCTCTTCAAGCAGCTTTGCTGAGAGCTCACGCTTTAAGGGGTTTCGCTCAGGCATGTTGAGGCTTACGACTCTTGCATAGCCTACTCTGCTGAAGCCTACATGGCTTTCGTAGACGTAAACTGTCTTGAAGGTCATCTCCGAGGTCCAGTCTTGTGGGTTTCTAAGCTTGAAGGTTGTCAGCGATCTCCGTGGAGGCATAACTTTGCTTATGCCTACAACGTTGAAGCCAACATAGCATGCTGACAGCAACTTGCCTTCAACTAAAGCTAGTGTGTCTAGAATTGCCTGCGCATAGCTTTCTCTAACATCCCTCTTCAACAGGAAGTCCTTGTGGATCAGCAAGTGTTTTAGAAGGGCTTCTCCAGCTTGCTTCCATGCTGCTGCATCTTCCTCTGTAGCCTTGTATCTAAGCTCCCATGCAAGACGTTCAAGGTTCTGCGAGGTTACTTGCTCAGGATCATAAATCGAGTAGTTGTACTTTGAGGCGCCATACTTTGCCTTCTCTATTTTCATGAAAGGCTGTGTGAACTGCTCCTCAAATGCAATATCCCACCAATCAAATTGACTTGGATCAAAATGGAGATTCAGCTCTAGAAACATGTCTAAAAGCATCCTGTAAAGCAGATTCCATCCAATCCCTAGATCAATGAACTTTAATATCGACTCCCATCTCAGCATGCTTAGTTCTACGCCCTGTGTTGATGCAAGTTTGACCAAGTAGTGGTATTTGCGTAGGAATGGCTCTAGGAATTCGCCTTTAACCATGATCAACCCCTAGGTTTAGTTAAATATTCATATTTAATTTATTTTAGAGTGTAGTGATGAGGAAGTCTTGTGCTGAAGAGGTGATGAATGGGCAAGACTCTGATCTCTAAGCTCCCCTCCCTTTAATTGAAGTCATGTTGTTTTTCCTAGTAGGTAAATGTTGAAGGCTATGATGGATGTTGATAAGCTAGCTTCATTTATTCGTGGCTCTTCACGAATATTCTGTGGTGTTAGGGAGTGTTTTAGGATCTTTGTACCTCTCTTTTTCCCTAACACTACATGGAAAAGAGGATCATTGAGCTAGGGGATGTTGATGTGTTTTAGGAGCCGTGGATACACCTTGCGGTAATCCCATGCTTTTGCATGGTCCTTAGCTTTAGCACAGTATTCCTCATACTCTGACCGTGAATTCTTGTAGACTTCGATTGCATACTTGATCATCTCCGCTAAGAATTCTGGAGGGTAGTCGTGGAAAATCCAGTATTGAGCTGGATTACACTTCACAAGCCTTCTTTCAAGATAGTTGAACACGAAGTTGAACTCCTTGCTAGAGAATTCATCAAATGGAGGTATCCATGCATGGATCGCAGGTCTACCCACAGCATTAGCTTCAAGGACAGGAAGTCCAAAGCCTTCACAGACACTTGGAAACACTAGGTAGTCGCATGCATGCATTAGCTGTAGGACGTTATACATGCTTGTTGAGCCGAAGTCGCCGTGATGGTATACTAAGCCGTATTCTTCAAGCCATTGAAACTTCTGGTAGGCGCTTAAAGGCGCATGTAGAATTAAGGCAAAGTCTTTTATGCCTTCATCGACTAGCATGTGAAGAGCGATATTGAGTTTATCGAGAGCTTTTCTTGGATCATCCCTTCCAACAAAAAGTAGTTTCACTTTGTCTTTGAACTTCTCTTCAAGCTTTCTTCGTAATCTCCAGGATGATTTTGAAGCTGCATTTGCAAGATCCATGTCTACGGCATGGTGTACCACGTCAATGACTTTCAAGCCTACTGTGGTTAGACAGTTTGCTGTGAACCTTGAATTTGCTATGAATTCGAGTCTTGGAAGATTTGAGTACAATACGTTTGCTTTTGTTGGGACGCCTTCAATTGTGACGTACACTGCTTTTGGCTTGTTTAACATTAGGTAAACCCAAACTGCATCCCCTAAGAACTGTATTGTTGCCAGGGTTACCCACATGACTGCATGTACATCTCTGCTTCTAGCCTCTTCAAGCGTAATTGTAGTTCTATATTCAGCTATGAACCCCTTCTGCTCTAGAAGCTTCTTGATTAAATCTGCTTGATTTACGACACTGTGAGCTATAAGAGGCTGGATTAAGACTTTCATTCGTGACACCAATATAAAAAAAGGAAAAAGAAAATTAAAGGGTTTTGAGGTCTCGGCTGCGGTTTACACGCAGCCTCATAGCGCTGCTTTAATGGTGAATTAGTGAGTGTGATTATGCTAGTATGCAGCAGCTCCTATCACAGCGTTAACGATTTCGTCGAGGATTGCTGGGTCAAGTCCCATCTGCGTGAACTTTGCCTTCTCAGCGGTTGCCAGCTTCCTTAGTGCCAAGCCGCTGTTGTGTCCTTTGTGGGCGTATAAGGCTCTAGCGAAGTTCAAGTAGGGTATCCTGAAGTTGCCGATTATGCCGTGGTCATCGAGGATCTGGCGTACCTTGGTCTCGAAGTCTACGATCTCGGCTTGCCTGGCTTCTTGTAAGTCGAGCATTAGTGGCTTTAGGGCGTCAAACTTGGCTCGTACGTTGTCTGGTATAACACCAAGCTCATACTTCCTTGTTCTTACTTCATAGCTACGATATGGCATAGTCTACTCACCCGAGAGGGTTTTTCGATATACTTTATAGGTTGAAGTTAAATCATCTTTAAGGGGTAAGGGTAAGTTAGAGGGGAGGGTTTCAATTTTGAAAGAGCTTTTAAAAAGGTGAATTGCAATGGAAGTTGATGTTCAAAGAATAATCTTGGAGCGTGAATACAAGAAAAGAAGGAAATATGCTATGGATATTCTTGATCAAGCTATCCGCTATGTTCAAGGCTATCTTAAGGACTACGTTATAGGGGTTAAGAGGGATTTTGAAGGCAACCCCTTGAAAGTGGCAATACATGTATATGTGAACTTCCCAGAGGAATTAGAGGAATTAGTTAGAAAAGCGGAGGAGGGTGTTGAAGGTGAATTGGCTAGAGATCGTGGCATGGATAGTAGCCATAGCGTTCCTAGTGCTATCAGCAATATTCAGGAAGCAGGTGAATCAGGCAAAAGGGGTCATGAAAGAGCTGGCGGAGGCTATGAGCACTACAGTTCAAGCCATGGAGGATGGCAAGGTTACAGTAGAGGAAGCAAAGAAGATCGTGAAGGAGTGGAAGGACGTGATAGACGCCTTCCTGAAGAAGAAAGAGAGCTAGGCAAGGAATTTTCGGAGAACCTTTATTGCTAAACTAATGTACAAGCCTAGGAGAAACCAACACAGTATGTAGAGAAGCCATAGAACAACTCTGTCACTCATTTTTTTCACCACCTTAAAGCTATCTTATCGAGAATATACCAGCCAGGTTTTCCAGGGTAGTATTTTAGGTATTCAGTTGAAGATGCTTGCCTTCTAAGCTCTCTTAGCAGTGTCTCAATCTTGACCTTAGGTACTTTTTGCTGTCTTAGAAGGCTATAGTACCTGGAAATAAAGCGTGATTTACTGAAGATCACTGTGCTGTCTATTGAATCCTCTGCTAAGCTCCTTAAGATTATTTTAACGGTTTGCTCTGCAGTCATGGTTTACTGTCCCTCCAAGATGAACTTTGAGATTATGTCAGCTATTGTGAGCTTTGTTAAATCGTTTAGCTCGATCTTGTTTGCTGTAGATGGATGTCTAGCGTAGTCTTCGGCTACTTTAACTAGGAGCTTTAAGTCTAATCCAAGTCGATCCTCAAGTTGCTGGCATGTTGTTTTAAGTAGATCAAGGTTCTGTGTTGATGGATTCTCCTTAAGTGCTCCTACTGAAGATGCAAGTTTAAATGCATACCATGCAGCTTTATCGAGCCTTGGTATCTGTTTCTTTTTGAAGCCTTCGTGTAACGTCGGTTTGTAGTGCGCAATAGCCTTAGCGATAACCCTCCAATATGCATCATTTCTGTGAGCTTCATACCCTGCTATAATGCTGTCAAGCTCATCCTTTAATTCCTTTGGAATTCTTATCGTTGTCCACTTCACCATTTTTCATCCCTCCATGAAAAAAAGTGGAGGAGATTATTGCTTTGTCTTGTTGATCATGTTGCTGTAGTAGATGCTTGTTAATGCTTCGTAGATCTGTCTTTGCTTCCTTCGTTTCTCCCTTATCAGCTCACGTAGCTTTCTTTCGACTGAAATTGCTAGTGATGCGCCGAAGTTCTCTATTACGACTGCTAGAGGCTTCAAGTGTAGTTCTCGCTTCTCGGTTTCTGAAGGTAGGCGTGGGTATACTGCTACAAGTTCGCCTTCATTTCTGAATGACTCTTCAAGACTCACTGAAAGCCTCCCAAAGTAGTATGCATTTATAAAATCATCAAAACTGCAATACACTCTATATCCATCCCATGCCTCATATATCTCAGCTCTACACACCATCTCTCAACCCCCCCAAACTTTCTCTCTCCATGTATACATTATGTGACAAGTTGCTTATAAACCTTTCGTGAGAAAACACGAATAAAAAAATATGAAGAGAATTTTAGCGTAGCCAGCCGCTTCGAATGTAAACGTGATAGTACCTTTCGGCATCCTTGAGGATCTCTTCGACTTCCTCCTTGGTTGGTTTGAGGTCTTTTATGAGCTGCATGGCTTATTGTACCTCCATGATCCTTACTGTTATTGTTGTTGATTGCTTTGAAGCTATGACTGATTCGATTGTTGCTATCAGCTTTGAGGGTAGCTGCATGTTTAAGGCTGTAGCTGTTACTTCTTGTGGAGCATCCTTGTTTTCCCTCTCAGCTAGGATGAAAACATTGTTTGTAACCTGGGACTTGGCAACTATTTTGAAGCCTAGGGTTTCAAGGTATTTTTCAAGGGTTCTGATCTGGAAGTCGTATATCATACCTTTTTTCACCTCCTTTGAGGGGTTTTCTTCGTGTATACATCTGGTCACACAAGCTTATAAGTTTTTCGTGGAAAGCCACGAATAAAAAAGTATGAGGGGAGGACTACTCTTCATTCAGCAGATCTGCGATTGGAGCATTTTCAAGCTCATGCTCTGATATCACTTCATCCTGAAGCATGCGCCTTAAAGCTGAGAGAACTAGAAGAATTCTCTCCTCTTTCATGGTTTTCTTCACCCTTTCAACTTCTATTTCAGTGTACCCGCATTTTGTACATTTGAAGGTGAAGGTGTTTATATCCCAGCCTATGCCATTGTGGCACATTGTTTCAACAAAGATCTTGTGTCGTAGATCACCTTCATCTCTGTATTCAAGCGTCTTGTAGACCTCAAAGCATGTTGAACCACATTTAGCGCATCTAACCATGAAAACAGCCTTTTTAATTGCTTCAACCCTGGCTTTATGTAAATCCTCCATGATATCACCTTATGGTGTTAAATCTAGAAGGAAGTTTGAGGCTCTCCATACTTCCACAGCTAATGCCAGAATTTCTTCTCTGCTTTGTGCTTTTTCAACTTCCTTGATGTATCGCTCCAGCAAGGCATGATAATCTTTCATGCTTTTTGGAAGCATGTTTCTAAGTGATTTTGCTATGTAGAGGCAAAAACGCTTGTACTCATTGAAATCTCTATGCCACTCTGGATACTTCATGCTCCCTCTAGCTTTAAGAACAATTTGAAGAGAAATAATGTCTATGTAGCTCATTGTGTCCCCTCCATGATCTCAATGACTTTTGCTGCTAAAGCATCTGGGACGTAGACTTTGAGACTTGAAGCAACTTTCCTTAGCCAACTGCTGTAATCTTCACCTGTAAACTCGTGGAAGCGCTTGAAACTGTAAGACACCTTGTGTCCATCTTTGAAAATCAAGCTCACAACCTTGCTTTTAGGATCACAGTGAATGTAGTAGTCGGCTTTCTGGACTTCACGTGTAATTCTGTTAGTGACTTTAACGTGATTGTTTTTGGGATAGATTATGTATGTCATGGCGGTTCACCTACCAGAATGTTGTTGAAAGCTGTAGATAGAGGAGTTTGATCTTGCCTTCATCATAGAGTTTTTGAAGTTCATCCCTTGTTAAGACTTTGCCTTCAGGAAGCCTTGTCATTACTTGCGCTATGATTGCTTCATCCTTGTCCTCGAGCTCCACTTGAACTCTATTTGCCTCAATTTTCCTTCCTAGAAGATCTGAAAGCATTTGAGCGGTTGCTGGATGTCCTACTGCGCTTACAACTTGTTTACCTTTGATTATAGCTTCATCCATGATCTTCTTTGCTTCCTCCACCTTAAGGTCTTTAATAAACAAGTGTATCCATCCACGATAGGGGATCATTGATAAAGAGAAAGCTGAGAGAATGTAGAGTCTAGGCATGCTTTATCTCCCTCCATGCTCTTTGTATGATGCAGCCATGCAGTTTTACAAGGGTGTTTCTTTCAGCCACCATTTGGCATACGCTTTGAAGCCTTCGAAGCTCCCTTCCAGAGAACTTCACTCCAAGGCTTTTTGCCTCATTCAAAACTCTAATTAATTCATCAACAATTGGCTGAGACACTTTCTCACCCTCCTTTTTTTGAGTTAATGTTGGTTTTGAAGGCTTTTAAGCTTTTCGTGTTTTAACTCGATCGTGAAGCTAAGCGAAAACTGTATTAAATATACATGTATAAAGTTTTATAGAGTTGGAGGGGTTGAAGATGGCAAGTCGATACCATAAAGGTAGACTTGTTGAGTGGAAGTGTAGAAAGTACCTGGAGCAAAAGGGTGTGAACATTGTTTTCAGATCTGCGGGTAGTAGAGGTCCTGCGGATTTAATTGCCATAAATCCAGTAAAAAAGGAAATAATGTTGATTCAAGTGAAGAAGGGTGAAGCAAAACCGCATGTTAAGAGGCAATATGGAATTCTGAAAGAGCTTGAAGGAACATACCAGGTTAAAGCGTACATCTACCATAAGAAAGGCAAATACTATCAGCTTGATCCGCTTTAGGGGTTATTTGTATGAGTTTTAGTATTAATGCTAGTGCTGATGAGTTTCTGAAGAGTAGGCATTTTTATGTGCTATTTAGTGGTGGAAAAGACAGCTTGGCTGCATTGTTGTGGTGCTATGAGCATTTCTCACGCTCAAAGTTTGATGTTCTCTATGTTGAGGTAACTGGGAATACACATCCCCTTTGTTCACAGTATGTTAAGCAAGTCTGCAGAGAGCTTAATGTTAAGTTGATAATTGATGCTAGGAGAAACCTCGATTTCTTTGAGTGCTTAAGAAAGTGGGGAGTACCAGTAATCAACCTTGCAAGGTGGTGTCTCTACCACTTCAAGATAAAAGTGTTTGAAAGGTACAGCGATAGGATACATGTCACGGGTTTAACAAAGCGTTCAAGGAGGAAAATCAATATAAGTCAAGTTCACTTAATGAGGCTTAGCAGATCAATAACCGTTAATCCAATACTTGAATGGTCAAGGGAGCAAATACTTGACTTCATAAGGGATCATGGCTTTAACATAAATCCATGCTATAAGATTTACGGACACTCAGGCAACTGTATGTTCTGTCCATACCATAGCTATCAAGCGATAGTTTTAACAATGCAAGATGATGCATGGAGAAGAAAAATACTTGATGCACTCAGGCATTGTAGGGGGAGAATAGGTAGAGAAACATACATGAAGTGGCTTAAGCTATCAAAGCAAAGCCTACTGACATTATAGGTATAAGTGAGGGTGTTTTTTGCTATGAGTGTTGAAGCGTTTTTTAAGTGGATTCGTGATATGCCTGAAGATGTTTTCAACTTTCTTTGTAAGTTGAAAGATGTGAGCTTTGCCAGGGGAGTTTACAACAAAGAAAGTGGAACATACTACTACATACGTGTTATACATCTTGATCGGAGAGAAGAGCATTTCAGGGTTGAAAATGAAAGTGAGTTGATGGAGCTTTTTGGTATACTGCATGAGTTGAAGAAGCTTGATCGCAGCCTTCTAGCGTTAAGGCATATTGCATGTGATCCAAAAGCTGAGAAAGTTATCAGTTTTCTCCAAAGGACCTTTGGAGAAAGCAAAGAACAGTTTTCTCCACAGTTCCATTGGAGAAAAAAGAGGAGGAGATCACATTCGTAGCATGTAGTATTTCCAGGTTTTCTCTATGCCTTCCCTAAGAGGTACTTTAGGCTTCCACTTCAAGACTTTCTGTGCTTTTGTTATGTCTGCTAAGGTGTCGTGGACATAGTTTTTGATTGGGTTTTCAGTGTACCGTATCTTTAGCTGCTTTCCATGTTTTGAAGCCATATCGCTTACAAGTTTTGCAACTTGGTTGAAGCTGTAGTTTTTGCCAAAACCTATGTTGAATACTTCATATCGACTTTCATCAAATTCTAGAGCCTTCAAGTTGGCTTCAACTACATCATCAATGTATATGAAGTCCCTTGTTTGGCTTCCATCCCCGAAGATCGTGAAGGTTTCGCCTTTAAGAGCAGCCCAGATCATTTGTGTTATGACGTTGGCATATCTGCCTTTGAACTCCTCACGTGGACCGTAAACTGAGAAATACCTTAAGATCACGACGGGTATATTGTGGAGAAGGCTGTAGACTTTTGCGATCCTCTCAATTGCTATCCTAGCCTCGGTGTAGAAGTCGAAGGGGATAGGCTGCATATCCTCTCTCCAGGGTAGTGGCAAGTAGTTGTATATGCTTGATGTTGAAGCGATTACAACCTTGATTTTATGCTTCTTTGCGAATTCAAGGATTGAGATCGCATCTTTGATAGCCTTTGCCACAAGGAATGGGTGATCCTTGTACATGGGACTGCTTGAAGGGATTCCCAGGTGGATCATTGCGTCGATTTTTGGTAGATCTGGGGAGCTGAAGAGCGTTAAAACATCTCCAGCCTCAGCTGTGTAGAAGAATATTTGATCTGAGACTTCACGGAGGTTGCGTCTTGAACCTGTGTGAAGGTTGTCGACTACAAACACTGTGTAGCCTTTCTCGACAAGCCTTATGACTGTGTTGCTGCCTATGAAGCCAGCTCCACCCGTGACGATTACCTTCATGGCTTTCCCCTCTCCTTCTTTTCAAGTTCTTCGAGAATGTCCCACAACTTGGCTGTAGGTGGATCAATTCTTCTAGCCAGGATTTTCAGAATTGCTCTAATGTAGCTGTCCAAGGGGATCACCTGTGTTTAAATTTCATATTTAATTTATATTAGAGTAGCTGAGGGAAGGAGGATGGTTGATCTCTCGGACTTCTTCTTGAAGCTTGCTGAGAGGTTGTTGAAGCGCTGCGGTTTATCATGCAGAGAGCTTATGAGCATCTGTCCAAGGTGGGGAATTGGTAAAGTCGAATTTCCATGTCCATGCTACTGGCTTTGCTGCTTGGCTGAGAAGATCATTGTTGATCAAACAATTGCTGAATATGAATTTGCATTTGCCTCAGTGTTGAAGAGAAAGGTTGAAGCAAAGTTGATTACACCTAGTGAATTAGGGTACTTGGCTTTGATTCAGGAATGCTTGGAGGAGTGTGTTAGGTAGGAGGTAAAGGGTATGGCTGTTGAGATTAAAGTGAAAGTTGATGATAGGTTGTATAGTGTTCTACGCAGCTTGGCTGAAAGCGAAGGTGTAAGTGTTGAAGACCTTGTCCATGATCTAGTTGTCGAAGCTTTAATCGAGAAGGGATTTCTTGTATCGTAGATAAGCTTTAGTGTTAGGTAGATTTTGAGGTTTTTTCTACCTAACACCATGAGGTTGTGGATGTTTTCTGCATGGTGTTTTGATGGTGTGAAGGGGTAGGGGTCAGCAAGGTATATATACATGGTTTTCCTACTAGGAAAACTTGGAGGGTGAAGGTGGATGGATGACGTGTTAGCTGTGTTGGATAACTATGAGGTTGTTGCTCAAAAGGCTAAGGAGACTTTGGAGTATGCTAAGAGGAGTGGTATTGAGCTTCCACAAGTCCCCGCTAAGATTATAAGGTCTTTGGCAAGGGGAAGAGAGATCCCTGAATTTGTTAGGCGTGGTGTTGAATTCGCAGCTAAGGTTAGGTGGAAGTATGGTAGGGCGAATCCACGAACGATCTTCTACACTTTGGTTCAGGAAGGTTTGATAGGGAAGACTAAGAGGGATCTCGATAACTTGATCAACTGGCTAACCGCTCTTAGACTCATAGGGGTTTTGCCTTTCGACTACATCCACGACTATGGTAGAGCCGTGAGTGGAGGGGATTATGCTTACATTGAACCTGAGGATTACGTGAACTCGAAGTTAAAGTCACTTGAAGATGGATGGAAATACTACAGCTTGCCTATGTGGCATAAGCAAAGATATTATGTAGAGATATGGTGTGAGAAGCTGGGGTTGAAGGATTACATTGATAATGCTACTAGAGGCTTGAATGTGAAGGTTAGATATATTAGAGGCTATGCGCCTTGGGCGCTAATCTATAGAGCTGCGGAGGAGTTTAAGGCAATAAAAGATCGTGAGATCGTGATAATACATTTGGGTGACTTTGATCCAAGCGGAGAAGATATCGTTAGGAGAGCCATTGAGAGCTTGAAGTATTTTGGCTTTAAGGTTATTTACAGGAAGCTTGCTGTGACTCCAGAGCAGATTGAAGAGTTCAACTTGCCTGAAAAGCCTGAGGGAGCTAAGGCAAGGGAGACTATTGAAAAGGCTATGCGTGATCCACGGTACAAAGCCTTTGTGGAGAAGTGGGGTAAACTGTTTGTAGTCGAGCTTGAAACCCTGTTCACGGAGAAGCTCATAGACATGTCATTCAAGATGATAAGAGATGCAGTGATGCAATACTATGACAAAAGCATAGCTGAGAAGGTTAAAGCAGAGGAAGAGAAGATGAAACTCAAAGTGAAGAGCATTACAGAGGAGATCATGGCAAAGCTGAAGGGAGTTGAAGAGAAACAGCATACTGTAGATCGCATAATGGAGGTCAAGGAGCGCAGAGGAAAGTTGAAGGTGAAGGGACGTGAATACATTAAGCGTGAAGGCTACCTACAGCTAACATTGCCAGTTTCATTGATTGGAAAGAAGGTTAGGGTGATAGTTGATCCTGTGGAGTAGTGGTGTAAATACATGTTTTATTTTTTTATTAGAGTGGTGGCTGCATGATGGATCTGGAGTTGCGCATCAAGCTTCTAGCTGGTGTTGTGACATGCATTATAGTAATTTCAACTGTTTTGACCTCCACCCTTCTCGCCATAGCTTTGTTTAAACATGGCTTTATTGCTGCAGGATGCGTAGCACTGTTTACAGCACTTTTTACCCCAGCACTAACACTACCACTGTATGAATCACTAGAGCCATCAATCTCAGCAACATTATGCAGAAAGCATAAACGCCAACAACCATAAGCTTGGTGTTAGGTGGATTACACTTGTTTTATTTTTATTTAGGGTTGGGTTGAGCTGCGTGGAGCGTTTTTCATGTGGTGTTAGGGAATGTTTTGAACGTAAGGTTTAAATAGTTTCCCTAACACTATACCTAATGGTGACGGTGATGTCCTTGGCTGAGGAGAGGGTTGAGGCTGTTAAGAGGAGGCTTGATGAAGTTTTCTCAATGCTTAAAGAGCTTGAAAGAAGGAGGGATGCGATCCTGGAGGAGATGTCAAAGCTGAGTGCTATGGAGGGATGTCTTGAATACAAGCCTGTCAAGAACAAGGTTGGTAGAACATACTACTACTGGTATTTGAGGGTGTATAGTGGAGGAGTTTTGAAGTCAATCTACCTTGGAAAACAAGTACCAGAGCACATCTTGAAAGACTTAGCAGATAGAGAGAAGCTTAGACAGCTAAAAAGGGAGTTGAACCAGGTAGCAGAGCGCATAACAAAGATATATAGAGCACTAGCACGCATTGAGCTAATCCTCTCCACGATCTGAACTCCTCATTTTTTCTGCAGTGTTAGGGAATGAATGAGGTCCACTGGTCCTTTCACTTTCCCTAACACTCCAAGCTATGGTGTTAGGTAGCATGGTGAAGATGCTTCTACCTAACACTATGTGAGTGAAGCTATGTTAAAAACTGTTTAGCGAAGGCATATCAACACTTTAGGAATCCTAAAGTGTTGATGTGGACTTGAAAGAGATCATAAAAGTGTTGATGTGAACGCCCCCTAGCAAGGTGAAAAACCTTCAGCTACTAGAGGGGTACTAGAGCTTTTTAAAAATAAATATATTAGAGAAAAGCTCTAGTAGAACTCTAGTAAAAAGCGCAGAAAACCAGGGGGGAGAGTGGAGAAGTTGTCATTACCTTTAGCTGTGATTCAAGGCTTAAAAACTTTTTGCTCATTTAGGCAAAGGTGGCTCTACAACAGATACTACTTCATAGAGGCTAAGCCAAAGGTTTCTGGAGCGCCTAAACTCAAACTCATCTTAGCTCACGTTAATATGAGGTCGAAGCTTTCTCCAAGTCAGTTTGAGCGTAAGCTGAGGGTTTGCCTCAGAGAGTCATTTAATCCAAAGGAAGGCTGCATCATCTTCCTGGCTCTCCAGAAGCCTACTTTAGGTACGGTTGTGCGCTTGAAGCAGCTTAGAGGGGTGTTCTACTTTTATGGTCCTCTGCGTGAGAAGAAGGCGTTTCAACTCCTCTACAACTGGATCACAGAACGCATAAGGAAGCTGAAGATGTATTTTGAGGAGCTTCAAATTGATTTGAGGAGCTGTAACCTGGATGCAGCTACAACCTACCATGCGCTTCTAAGCTTGGCTAGGCGTCTAGCAGAGCTGGGAGGACTCTCGCCTCCAGCCTAGACTCTATTCGACAGAAGACGCATATTCGGCAACTGTCGAATAAAAACTCTGCAATAAGACTTTAAACGGCAGCCGTCGAACAAAGACTACTCCAGCAGCATATAGACTATACGGCTTCACCACACATAGACTATGCCAGCTTCACATAGACTATTAGCAGCAAACACTAACCTGGGGAGCACTCCACATAGACTATTCACCCTAAGCACATACACTACAGCAGCTTCACATAGACTTCTAGCTGCACATAGTCTATACAGCTTCAAAGCATAGACTATACCGCCTTAACCCAAAAACACTACCACCACCAACAAACACTTCTAACCAGCAAACACTAAGCGTCCGGGCGAAAAAACACTATCCCCTCATACAGAAAGAGAGGACAAACATTTCTAAGCCAAAGCCACAACTAAAACCCCAAAAAGACTATAGCTGAAATAGTCTATGTAACACGTGTTACATAGACTATTTCAGCTATAGTTT
>Ga0190314_1000301_pt1 | contig 18256 bp, 12 predicted proteins | sample 4870071112_MG_FD_165055 | JGI IMG/M metagenome (GOLD analysis project Ga0190314, IMG submission 165055) | Hydrothermal vent sediment bacterial communities from Southern Trench, Guaymas Basin, Mexico - 4870-07-11-12_MG | ecosystem: Environmental > Aquatic > Marine > Hydrothermal vents > Sediment ...
AGAGTTCCACATTGTGGTATTTTTCCCCTGCCACTCTGAGGGTGAGATTTCCCTTTATATACGCTCCATCCACCGCAACCTTCGGCGGAGTGTTGTGCACATTCACGGTTGCTACGGATGAATCCGATGCCGAATCGTCATCGGTAACGGTTACGGAAGGATTATATGTACCGTCATCGGGATAGAACTGCATCACTTTTTTTCCGTGGTATCCGCTGCTCCAGAGATATCTCAAACCTTCCGTATCGGAAGGATTGTCCTGCGATGCGGAGGCATCGAGGTATGCAGGCATTCCTTCGTTGATATCATATGGGCCGTCAGCGTTCGCTGTCGGTATCGGGTTCTGAACATTTACCTCTATGTTTTTGAATGATAATTTACCGAGATTATCTTTTACCGTGAGATTTACTGTATATGCTCCGCTCTTTGTGTATGTATGGACTATCTTCCCCCCATACCCTTTATATCCGTCCCCGAAATCCCATTCGTATGATGCTATCGAACCGTCGGGATCATAGGATTCGGATGCGTTGAACATGATTTCTTCATCTTCGTCAATATCGGTGGAATCATGGTTCAGAATAATCATGGGTGCCAAGTTCCTGACGGTTACCATGGATGTGGCCATATCCATCTTTCCGTTTGTGGCGTTTACGAACAGGGTTATGTGATATGTACCTTCGGTGCTGAATGAGTGTTCAACAGTGCTCATACCCTTTCCCGATTCCGTAGGTGATCCGTCATGGAAATTCCATGAATAGATATTTGCTCTCTCGCTTCCACTGGCATCAAATGTTACGGTTTCTCCCGGGGAAACAGTTATGTCGGAAGGACTTAGTCTGGCTACGGGTGGGCTTCCGGAGACAAGAGAACCCAGACCGTAGGATGTCATTATGAAAATCGATATCAGAGCTATGACCTTATATCTTGCATATGTGTTTTTCATCGATGACAGTATGTTTTTTTTTACCATGAATCCACCGTAAGGATATACGGAAAAGAGTATTTAAAGATTTTCTTTGAATAACGATAAGCTTTTTAATCGCTTTGCGATGGGTGTTTGTGTATGCTGAAAGATGCCGTCCGGATGGCCGGACCCTGCGGTTCACGGAGATATGTGTGAAAGGAGGTACCTGATATGCTGGTGAACGAGATATTCCTAAGCATACAGGGTGAAGGAAAGGAAATCGGCCTTCCAACGGTGTTCATACGACTGACCGGCTGCAACCTCAGATGTAAATGGTGCGATACAGGGTACGCTTTCGACGAAGGAGAGGAGATGAGCATTGAGGATGTGGTGAAAAATACCGATATGCATGGCATAAAGCGGGCGTGCATAACCGGGGGGGAACCGCTGCTTCAGAAAGAAGTCCGTGCGCTCACGGACGCCCTTCTCTCAAAGGGCTATGACATCGTCCTGGAGACCAACGGCTCGCTTCCGATAAACGGCATTGATGAAAGGGTGCTCATCAGCATGGACTGGAAGACACCTTCGTCCGGCGAGGAAAATAAGATGCTGGAATCCAACATGAGATATCTTGCGGAAAAGGACCAGTTGAAATTCGTAATAGCGGATGAAAAGGACTATGAATACGCAAAGGAGTTTCTGAAAAGCCACAGGATACTATGCGAGCCCGTATTCCAGCCCCTCGGAGGAACGAATCTGAAATGGCTGGCTGAGAGAGTCATAAATGACAGGATTGATGTCCGGGTGCTTCCTCAACTGCACAAGATCATCTGGGGTGATGAGAGGGGTGTCTGAAAAGGGCATTGAATACATAAGCGACTGGGAGTATATATCGAAGAACAGGTTGAGTTTCCGGGATATCGCACTGCTGCTCTCCGCAGCACTGGCCTTCCTCTTTTCCATGTCATTCGTCATCCTGCTCCCTTTCATGGGCTTCGGCACCGTACTCGTCTATGACATCTCGGTGGCCGTTCTGGTTGCCGGATTCCTCCTTCTGGCCCGGAAGAGGCAGATCAACAGGATAGGATGGTATGAGCTGGCCATTACGGGAAAGTCCCTTGAAGATGAGGCCATTCTGGGTGTGATAAGGGATGTCCTGAGAGACGCGGGATATGTCATTGAGGAGAGGAGAAAGCTGCTCGGGAGACATATCATCCCGGACGGTGCGGATTTTTCGATACATGCCTATGTCTCCGGAGAGGTGGCCCTCATAAGGATCGGACCGAGAAGCAGGATGAACGAGGGGATTATCGGAGAGATACGGCAAGAGATCAGAAGAAAGATCGTTGAACCGTATGATCATTAAAATTCCCATCGAGAGAAAGTTTTATATAGATAGTATGATTTTCTTAATGATATAGGAGATGCTTGAATGGCCGAAAGAATAGATATGCTTCTGAGAAACGAATGGGAGAAATACGATGAAAAAGGAATGAAAAGAAAGAAATTGCTGATTGGCACGGCTTTTTTACTATTCCTGTGGATTATGTTCTTCTTAATGGTGGATACGCTTCTTCCCGAGAAAGATATCCTGGGAAATGCCGTGTGTGCCACCGGCATACTCGCCATAGCGGCAATACTCTTTGTGTTGAAGCTGAGGCAGATGGACATAAAAAAGGATGGGTGGTATTTCTCGGGACTGCAGGATCCCCGCCTCAGAAGAGAGGAGGTGCTGGAACTCGTCAGGAACTTTCTCAGGTCAAAGGGATATGTTTTCACCGAAGAAGAGACTCACCGAACCCTGACCCTCTGGATTACCTATTTCACCATTCCCACGGCCGATTTCAGGATAAGAGTGTGGTATGCGACCATGGCCGACCCGCATGTCGTTGAGATTGGGATAGGTCCTGAGAACCGGATAAACAGGAAACTTCTTGAGGAACTGAGGGTCGAAATTAGCGAAGAGTTCGTAAAAACATACGGCATTCAAAAAATGGAGAATGTGTGAAAAGAGGTTTATTTTTTCTTATTCTTCACAGCGGTGGGTGTAAGCTTCTCTATCTCGCCCTTTTCCAGTTTTTCCTTGAATATCTGGGTCAGGCGGAACTTCTGAACCTTTCCCCTTCCGCTTATCGGAAGCTCGTCAACGATTATCACGTAGCGGGGAACCTTTGCGCTCGCTATCTTCCCGTAGCAGAAGTCCACTATCTCCACAGGGTCTATGGTGACCCCTTCCTTCGGTATCACGGCTGCTCCCACGACCTCTCCGAGCTCCCTGTCGGGAACCGCGGCCATGGAAACATCCTGCACCTTGTCGAATTCGCGGATGAACTCCTCTATCTCTCTGGGATATACATTGAAACCGCCGACGATTATCATCTCCTTCTTCCTTCCGACTATCTTCACATAACCGTACTTGTCCACCGTGGCGAGGTCTCCGGTGTAGAGCCAGCCCTCTTCGTCTATGGCCTCCGCTGTCGCCTCCGGCCTCTTGTAATATCCCTTCATGACATTGTATCCGCGGCATGCCAGCTCTCCCATCTCTCCGATGGGGACCTCCTTCCTGTCCTCGTCAACTATCTTCACGCAGACGCCGGGTATTGTCCTGCCGACTGTGGATGCCTTCAGTTCGTCGCTGTCATCGAAGGTCGTCATGGTTATGACCGGCGATGCCTCGGTAAGCCCGTATGCTATGAGCACATCCATGTTCATCTCCTTCTTAACGGCCTTGACGACATCCACCGGACAGGGCGCTCCGGCCATTATTCCGGTTCTCATGGATGACATGTCGTAATCCACACTGTCCAATATCTCAAGCATGCGTATAAACATCGTGGGCACGCCGTGCACTATGCTCGCCTTATTGTCCTGTATGGCCTTCAGACTGTTCTCCGGAGTGAAAACCGGGAGCGGCACTATCGAAGAGCCTCTGGTGACTGCGGCGGTGACTCCCAGCACACAGCCGAAACAGTGGCTGAACGGCACTTGGACCAGATATCTGTCCTCTTCCGTTGCCCTCAGAGTGGTTGCGGTATCGAGTGCGTTCTGCACTATGTTGTAGTGGGTCAGCATAGCACCCTTCGGTTTTCCGGTGGTCCCGGATGTATAAAGGATAAATGTAACGTCATCCAGATCAAGCTCCTTCTGGCGGGCGCGGTATGCCTCATCCTCTTCATATCCCTCGCCCATTTTCAGAGCGTCCTCGAATTTGGTCCCCCATTCTGGGGCTTCACCGACGATTACCGCATTCTTCAGGTCCGGCAGGTTCGTCTTTATATCTTCGAGCATCTTTATGAAGTCTATCTTACCGTGCCCGTCGGAGGTTATCACGGCGACCGATTCCGAATGCTGGAGTATGTATTCCGCCTCGGACGGCTTGTACCATGTGTCCATGGGCACCACAACCCCGCCTATTCGCGGAACTGCGAACCATCCGACAACCCATTCGGGTATGTTCTGCATCCAGAGCCCGACCTTGTCCCCTTTTTTCACTCCCATCTTGAAGAGAGCGTATGCAAGGCGGTCCACCATATCATCCAGTTCTTTGTATGTTATCTCGCGCTCCCCGAATTTAACGACTATTCTTTCGGGGAATCTCTCGGCCTGCTTTCTCAGTAGGTCTCCTATCGTCTCTACCATGATATCACAACCGGTGGATTGAGAAATACTTTATATCGTTTTGGGAGGACAGTGCCTCCCGCAGTAGAACGGGCCTGCGATGATGTACGCGGAGGTGCTTATCAGGACGAGGAAGGAGCCGTAGAGGGCGAAGCCGTACCCTGTGTAGAAGGAGATCGATAGGAGCGATATGAATATCAATAGTATTATTGCGGATACCACTGCCAAAGGGCCTCTGGGCTTCGGATATTTCAGAGGCAACACCATTAATACGGACATTGCGAAAGCGAGAGGCAGACCTGCCCATGAGTTGTCCGGGAGAGCTTCTTTTCCGATTATCAGCAGGGAAGATGTGATGATGAGCGATGCGGAAGGTGTCGGCAGCCCCCTGAAATAGGAGAGAGAGTATCCTTCCCTTGAAAAAGCGCTCAGCCTCACGATTCCGAGAAAGACAAAAAGCAGGGAGGCGAATATGCTGACCGAAAACATGGCCGTGGAACCGATGCCGTGATACACCACATATAAAGCGACGGCGGGCGCCGCACAGAATGATATCACATCCGCAAGGGAATCCACCTGCATCCCTCTTCCATGCGGGCCTCCGTATCTTCTTGCCACTATTCCATCAAGTCCGTCGAAAAGTACGGCCATGGAGATCATCAAGGTGCCTTTGACCATTTCACCGCTGAAAAAGAATGAGATGGCCAGAAATCCCGACAGGCCGTTGAGCGCGGAGATGTAGTCCGCGGGTGAAAGTCTATTCAATGGGGAGTGCAATTACGGTCTCACCTGCCTTGACCTTATCCCCTTCATTCACTATAATCTTAACCCTTCCTTCGGGCATTATGGTATCGACCCTTGAGCCTAACCGTATCATTCCTATCCTCTGCCCCTTCTCCACCAGTTCGCTCGGCTTAACATAAGTGACTATCCTTCTCACCATAACTCCGGCTATCTGAACTACTGTGACCTTCCCGATGTCGGTCTGCATCTCGATGTACATGCGCTCGTTCCTATCGGAATCCTTGCGGTATGCCGGAAGATATCCGCCGGAAACATGCTTAACGGACAGTATCCTTCCGGATATCGGAGCGCGGTTCACATGCACATTGTGCACGTTCATGAAGACAGCGACCCTTTTTCCGCCATCCTTTTCATCTATCAGGCTGACAACACCGTCGGCCGGTGAAACTATGCCCTTCTCAGGTATGTCACGGCCAGGGTCCCGGAAAAATATGAGGAAGAAGGCCGTTCCCAGCACGCCCAGAAGTAGCGGCAGAGATTGTATCCAGAGCGCTCCGCCGAGAAGCATGGTTAGCACCATGAGAATCGCTCCCAATATCAGAGGTGCGGTGATTATCTGTCCGGAACCGGGTGCTACATTCACGACCCGCAATGGCGTTCTGGATATATCACTTGTGCCCGAAGACCCTGAAAATATCCTTGATGGATGCGTCCGTCTTGAAAGCGGTGGGTGAGAAATGCGTGCGCTCCGCCCTGTATCCCATCTCCCTCAGTCCTTCCAGTATTCTTTCCATGGTGGGCACGGACATTCCCAGCTTAGATGCGATCTCAGGGGACTCGTGGAAGCATGTCGGCATATCGGCCTCGCTTTTCCAGAGCGCCAGCAGTTTTTCCATCCTCTTTTTCGTTCCGAAATGCTCCTCCACCTCCATGCTGTTCAGGGTTTCCATGTCGAACAGTAGGCCGAGCCACATGGGGCCATGCTCAGCTCCTTCCTTAAGCGAGAATCCGTCGAATGAAATTGTTCCGATGCTTTGGAGCGCTCTGTCAGCCTTCGTTGCACCCTTCTCCACCTTCAGATATGCCCTGAAATAGTGGTCCGCGGAATATGACAGTATGGGTCTGAGTCCTATGTCATGTGTCGCAGCGATTCTTACGGCATAGCCTATGAGAATTCTGAGCCCGGCCTCGTGCATACACCGGTTGTGAACCGGATTCGCCATGTACCTTCTCCTGCATACCTTCGGATATGCACCGCAGAGAACCGCAGTGTCCGTTGCAGTTATGGCGAGTACGCCTCTGCGTGAAAGCGACATTATCGCGCTCTCCAGAAATGGTACCGGAGTACCGAACGGGTCAACATCCACATAGTCAAAGCCCATGGAGCGGGCCAGCACATTGAAGTCCTCGTTGTGTGCCACCGCATCGGCTCTATTCAGTTCGATGTTCTTTTTGATGAGGGCATAGGCCTTCGGGTCTCTGTCGTTGATGTGGACCTCTCGCGCGGATGTCTCGAGAGAAAAACGAATGCCTCTTATGCCCGAGGCTGCAAGTCCGTCCAATACCCTTCTAGGTTTGATGACATCCAGAAGAGAAACGGAGATGTCCCTGTTCAGTTCCATGGTAGGGTTGTAGAAGACCTCGACATCGGCACTGTTAGGGCCTTTCTTCCAATCTGACGGGGGCACGAGTATTCTGGCAAGTCCTTCACGTATCTCGACCGGTTCTACCATTTCTTCCTCGTAGGCATCCTCTTCTTCTTCCTCGTGTGTATAATGAAAGCAATTACGGCTGAACCTGCAAAGACTATGGCAAGGGCTATCCATGTCGAGGTATGGTCCTCCTTTACCTCACCCACATAGACATCCTGAATGAGAACGGTCTTTCCGCCCTCGAATGTCAGATTGCTCTTCGGGTCTATGATTATCTTCATGGTATGTACGCCGTCCGAGAAGTCGAGAGGGTTCCATTTCAGCGTGGCGGTAGTGCTTTTTCCCGCATCCACATCGACAGTGGTGCTGTATTGATATTTATCATCGATATACAGCGTTACGGTCACATTTTTTGCATTGACCGCTCCCGCATTGTAGATTGGTACGAAGACTGTGTTTGCGCTCACCGCCTTAACCTGATAGTCTACCTTGTTCCAATATGTGCTGTTTCCGATGTCCGCTGTTCCGTTCACGCTTATCGTGAAGGATGCGGCCGTCGAAGGAGCGGTGATGTGTATCATGATGACATTGCTGTCGGAGGAGTAGTTCGTCGGGTTGGCGGATCCTCCTGCCGATACTGTTACCTCACATCCCCACTGTTTCGCATCCGGCGCTCCGATTATTGTGACCGTATAATCGTAGGATTCCCCTGCCAGCACCTTCGTAGGGCCGCTGACGACCGTTCTTATCTCCGTGGTATCCGCATAAGATATGGCCGGGACATAGAGGACCGCGAACAGCAGTGCGAATGATATGAGCAATGCGAGTTTTCTCATAGTATTACCCCCTTCTTCCTGCCGATCACATAGACCGCCGCCAGAGCTGCTACGATAGCTATCGCCCAGTATATCGGGGTCATATCCATCGGTTTGGGGTTCCACAGGGCTACATTCTCACCAGACACCGTTATATCCGATTTTATCTCTATGGAAGGCAGCGAAGCGTTGAGGGTCGCTTCCTCCTTTGCTCCGTTCTCACTCTGAGAAACCAGTGAAAACTCCACCTGATATGATGGCACTTCCGCCAGAGGTATGAGTTTCACATATACCAGTGAACTTGAGTTGGCCGCCACATGTATTTCAGCACTGTTGGAATAAGGCCCGTCTTTCTGGGAGGATAGCAGTATGTCCCATCCTTTCGCATTGAGAGAAGCCCTGTCCTTGGGTGCAACATAGAATGTGTTCGGTGAGTTTCCCGTATTCCAGATCTGAACACCATATATGGCGTTTCCATCCACCCATGACGACTCGGCTATATCCCCGACCTCTGTTCCAACGACCTCTTTGACTCCTATGTCCAGAACAAGCTTTTCCGTGCTTGAGGGGGACTCGGAGGATTCCGCCACCACAGTCAGGGCATCATGGTTTACGAGGGCATCGGCGGGAACATGAATGATTACGGTGACGGATGCGCTCTCACCGGGCTGAAGCGAGACCGATTCCGGATCGAAATCGCATGACCAGATGCTGGAACTGAATGTGTATGTGTCCGGTGTGTTTCCCGCATTCTTGACCGTTATGTGGTATGTAACATCCGTTCCCGGAGCCACCGTGGTCTTTTCGGACTCTCTCCACTTCAGGACTGGCTTGTATATGTTCATCCTCTCCAGTACCAGATTCATGTCCGTGCTGAATGTCAGAGCTATTTCCGTGTTCTTAACATATGTCGTTTTTATGCCGTACTCTTCGGAACTTCCGGTCGCAACGACAGTATAGTTACCTCTCGGTACGACTATGCTGAATGAGCCGTTTTCATCGGTTTCGAACTGCTTCTGTATATTTTGATTCTCCGGGTTTATCACGGATATATTGCTGCGTATGGGCGTTCCGTCTTCCTTAAGACTTTTTCCGGAAAAGACGACAGCCTCGTCGAGATATATGGTGGTTGAGGTGTCCTCTCCTATTATGACCTCGTCCATTGCCGCATAGGGGTTGTCCCCCGCATATGAACTGACATAAAGGACATATGCTCCCATCGGCACATCCGCGGTGAATATTCCTCCCGGAGATATCGGGAACGTATATTCCTGTCCGCTGTCCTCGGAGTGGAGAATGACATATGTTTCTTCAACGGGATTCGTATCCAGATAAACTTCGGCGGTGAGGCTCCCCTCCGGAACATATTTCTCCAGATCAAGTTCTATTACCCTGGAATATGATATGTCTGCGCTCAAAGTTCCGGAATATGTAACATTGCGATCGATGTTCTCCACGGTCTCCACTCTGGTGTAATCCACGGAGAAGGTGTATTCCCCTTCGGGAAGGAATATCGCTATGTCGCTGTCGGATTTGTATGTTTTGACGGCCCCGTTCACAGATATGTTCAGAGGTATTCCGTTTATTTTCTTTCCGTCCACCTTCGTCTGCACCGTAATCTGATATGCAGGCTTGAAGTCCATACTTACATTGATCGGACCTGAGACATCGATCCCATGATATATACCGAACAATCCTTCATCGGTGGATGCTGTCGAATTTATGATGTATTTGCCGACCGGAAGGTAGACCTTGAAACTTCCATTCCTGGTATGATATGGATACTCATGAGTGCCGTTGGAGAAGTATACTACATATGTGTCATTGAAAGAACCACTTGCCAGAAGCACTTCCCCTTTCACCTCATATCTCTTCTCTATGGTGAGGTTCTTGGTCATTTTCTCGTAGTATGGGTTAACATATATTCCTTCATAGTCGGCTAGTTCGTACTTTGATTTTTTCTCGTCATCGATATACTGAGATACGATTATCGTGTACCTGCCGCCGTACAGCATTATGGAATAGTTACCATTGTCGTCCGTGGTGGTGTTATATGTGGAATCATACCCATAGAACGTTATATTCACTCCAGGGGTCGGAGTGCCGTCAAGATATACCGTACCCGTAATCTCTGATTTCAGTGCGGTGAGGGTTATGTTGTGGTCTATATCATCTGCGGGTGCAAGGCGGACATACGAGATGTGCGGCGTGTATCCATGGGCTGTCGACTCTATCGTATAGTTTCCGGGAAGCAGATAGTACTTGTAAATCCCGCGGTTGTCCGTGTATGTTTCAAACACATCTCCTGTTTCATTGTTCCTGAAATCCACCCTTGCCCTTATGGCCGGCATGTTTTCCACTCCGGTGACCATTCCCTTTATGGTCGCTCCGTGAAGGAGATCCACATTCACTCTCTTTTCAGAGGGGACATCCACCCATGTGGAATAAGCGTACGGGAAACCGGCGAAAACATATGAGACATATGCGTGATACTGATCCGCTGGCAGATATGCCGTGTAGTTGCCATCTACCGAATAAAAGTTCATTCTCGCACCATCGGGTCGGACGAAGCTTACCGGGAAGGCGTCCTTATAGAATATTTTATAACGAATATATCCTTTCACTTCATAGGCCTTCTCAAGAACGAATGTCTTTTCCATGACCGGCTCATCCGCTTTGATGGACTTGAAGATGACATATCTGGCGTCTCCGGATATGTATGTTGCGGATACCGTATATGTGCCGAAAGGAATCTTGACCGAGAAATATCCGTTCTCATCGGTAACTACGGAGCGTCTTGCAAGTACATCCGTATAATTGATGAAATTTATTCCGAGATCCGGCACTGCCTTTCCGTTCATGGTCACATATCCGCTCAATCTGGTGCCACGATAGACCGTTATATTCATGCTTGTTGTCCTGTTTTCCGGTATTGCGAACCTTGTGTTCCCTGCCGTAAAATTATCGGAAATAATATGGACCTCATACACTCCGGGAATTATACCGCGGACATGATATGCGCCGTTTTCTTCGGTAGTGAAGTTTTTGATGTTCTGAGAGTCCAAAGCCACCAGTTGCATCTCCACATCCCTCGCATAGTTTCCGTTCGAATATCTCGCGGTTCCTCTCATGGAGCCCGTTGGTATGGCTACATTCTGTGTCGCTTCCTTTGACGGTTCGATCGTAACTGTCACATTCATATCCATCAAAAATCCATTGTAATTGACGGCCACACCATAATCCCCGGGTACGACATCCGTTATGGAATAATCGCCGTTGGCATCGGCGGATACCGTGTAGTTTATCTCAAGGTTCTTTCCATATATCGTTATCGAGGCCGGAACACCGGATTCGTCTCCGTCGTTCGCTCCGTTGTTGTTCACATCCACGAATATGTTGCCGGTTATGCTACTTGTAGAGACCACGGGGTTCTTTTCTATCAGATAATCCCACTTTCCGTCTCCGTTCATATCACATTTTTCTCTCCACGCCTGATATTTGGTGATATGGAACTGCGTACTGTTGAGTATGTTCTTCTCGGATAGCCTGATCTTGTCCAAAGAGCCGCCGTTGGATACGAGCAGAGTTGTGTTTCCGAAAGGCGCGATAACGCTGTAATGACCGTTCTCATCGGTCATGACGGATTGATGCGGTACTCCGTAATCATCATAGACCGTTACTCTGACATTACCCACCGGTTCACCCTCGGGTGTCCTCACGGTACCATTGACGATAGCGCCGTCGTAATACTCCAGAAAAGTGACCCCGTTATATATGGTGCTTGGGCTCATATCCACCACACCATCCATTTCCTTCTGGTGCTTCATTGCTTCTTCAAGGGAAACCGCCTTCCATGCGTCCGTATGATTCTTGTAGTCTGTGTAAGGATTCCAGTAGGCGGTCCTGTATACCATCCTGAAATGGGTAAGGTTCCAGCCCGGCATGGGTATGTTTTTCTTCAGATTGTCGCTGAGACCGGGAAGTCCGTTGTCCCCGATTCCGACCTCCTTCGGGCTGTATCCGAAGTAGTTCCTGTAAAGCATGCTGTTGTAGAACATGTCCGTGTATTCGATCACGGTATGGTCTATGTTCTGCTTCTCATCATCGGGAACTTCGTCTATCGGATATTTCTTCCCATACTGTGTGACCGCATATATCTTGTAGAAATCATAGGGTATTCTGTAATTTCCCTCTGAGATCCGGCGGTCGGAAAGCACGGCGGGAGCATAGAAAATACCGGTGTTCTGCGCCGAAAACGGAACAAGTCTGGAATCTATGGCAAAATAGGAAATTCTCTTTCCGGTCATATCTTCAAGAGCTTTCAGCATATCCACGAGATATTCTTTATCATAGGTTTGGAGTACGCCTCTTGCCGCGACATATCTGGCGTTGAGGTCGTTCATAACGGAATCATACGGCCCGTATTTCTCAGGATGGGCCTGTATTTCAGGCACATAACTCTGAGGATGCGCATATATGTCCATTATCTTTTCCACCTGCTCATCCGTAAGATAGCGATGCATCAGCTGTATGGCCCTTTCACTGAACTTTCCCGTATGTCTGTCGTATTCGGAATCGAGAATGCGCTCTATAAACAGAGAAACGGCCTCTGTTTCGTTCTGGGCCATGATAAAACTACCTGCTATCTGATAGCCGTTCTGGAAGTTGTCTGCAACGGCGGGGTGCTCTCCGGCCTGTATGGCCTCGAAACCGTAATCCCACCAGCTCAGGAATCCGGGTCTTTCCTCGGGAAGGGTTTGATTGTCCTGATGCCGGAACCATGACCATGCCGCAGGCCAGTATTGATTGGGTGTCGGAAGTTGATAACCGAAAGCTCCGAAATACCAGAGGTCACTTCTACTGGATGCATTGTAGAGGGTCGAATCGGGCCTCATGAACTCCGGCATGGAATCATAGACCTGAAGGTCATACTGCTTCTTTTCATTCGAAGGTATGCCTGCGTCCACCGCATACCAGACATTTGGCATGACGACCATGAAAACCAGGAAGAGTGCGACCAGCACATGCTTCGCCTTCACGCTCTTCTTCAGTGCATACGCTTTGTTACCGCTCAAACTCCGGTATGTCTTTTTCATGGAGGAGAAATCAGCCTCTTTGATGACGTAATAAGTTATCCATGCCGCCGCTATCGCAAATGCAGGGGATGCGTTGAACATAAACCTTGCTGCGGAAACGGCCATATAGATGGCAACTGCGCTCCATATCACGAAGAAAACATAGGAGGGTTCCCAGTTCTTCCTTATCTTCCATATGATCCACATGATGCCCAGTATAGCCATGAAGAATGTCACGGTTCCGAATGACATTATCATGTTGCTGATGTACGGAGCCTGAGCCTCTGCGATGGTCTTATAGACCTTCGAGAGAGTGAAATAGCCTGTCTGATTCCCCAGAGTCTGGATGACCGACGGGGATACGAAATATGTTATCAACCCGACGAATGCGAGAATCGCCGCTAGTATGGGTATGGTAAGTGTCCACGGCAATCTGTTTGTAACTGAGAAATAGATGCCCACTAATATTATGCCTGTCGCCATTATCGACGGGGCTATCAGCCATGTCAACTGACTTGATGCGTAATAATAGGGAAGTGCCAGAAGCAGAGGCATGCCGAGCGAAAAGAAGGAGACACCGGTCAATGAAAGAGTGTCCCTGTTCCTGAACCTGTTTATGAAAAGCTGTATTACGAAATATATTGCGACTATCAGATACAGATATGAGAAACCCTTCCATGTAAGTGCAACGGTCATTGATGATGCACCTGCAAGTCCCGCATAGAGGAACGAGGTGCGGTTCTCCCTTGCCATGGCTCCGAAGCCTTTTTTTATGCTTCCGAAGTTCTTCCAGTCATCCACCCATTCCTTCTCTTTCAGCTTTCCCAGTGCCACCAATAGGAAGTAGATGGAAGATACGACAAAGAAGAGCACGAAGGGGTCGTGGTCAGCATAGGTCAGAGGGCTTCTCTGCATGTGTGCGGGCATCGTTGCCATGAGAAATGCCGATATTATACCCACTCTTCTGTTGAATGCCTTCTTTCCTATCAGATATACCGGAAATATGGTAAGAGAGCCCCATATGACGGATGAGAATATGAGGGAGTAAGATAGGGCGGATGCGAGGTTTCCACCGAGGAAGGGGGCTAATATATATCCCATTACCACTATGCTCCAGTCATATGCCGGAGGACGCGGATTCCTGCTTCCGACGGGATAATTCAGCATGGGGTCCTTGAGGAGAGAATGGTGTTCATATGCCGCAGTGTTGATGGCGCGCTCGTGATAATAAGAATCCGAACCGCCCGAGACAAGATAGGGGGTTCCGTATGCGGTCGCTTCATCAAATCCGAAATATGTGCGAAGGAAAACGGCGAGGATGAATATCAGCAGGAGAGATATGACTACCATCCATGTGCCCCTGCTTATGCTGCACTCACTCATTTTCCTTTTCATTCTTGAAAGGACGCTGTTCTCTGGCATGTTTTCACCATATCCTCGTGTCTCCCCGCATTCTTAACCGTATATATAGCTTTTCGTCGGGAGACTTTTCCGATGAGATGCTCAACCAATAAATAGATGGTGGTGATGGAGGGCCGTGGGTATCCATAAAACCGTGCTCAGAGACCCGGTTCACGGAGATATATTCCTCGATGCGGAGGACTTGCTCATTCTCGACACGAGAGAGGTTCAGAGACTGAGAGGGATAAAACAGCTTGGAACGGCATATCTTGTGTATCCCGGAGCCACACATACCCGCTTCCTGCATTCTGTAGGCACACTGCACATGGCATCCCGCATGGTGGATGCGCTCCGTTCCAACGGTGCCGAGATATCCGATAAAGACGAGGAGATCATACGTGCATCCGCTCTTGTGCATGATGTGACCCATGTACCGTTCGGACACACCTTCGAGGATGAGAGAAAGGCGCTGCCCCGTCATGACATGGACGGAAAAAGAATTGAAGCGCTGATAAAATCCGGAGAACTCGGAGATGTCCTGAAAGAAAGAGGACTTATTGAACCTGTTATGGGTGCGACAAAAGGAAAAGGACTGTTCGGAGATGTGCTCACGGGTACGATATGTGCCGATTTGCTCGACTATGTCCGACGAGACCTCTATTTTACAGGTATAAACGGGAACTTCGATGACCGTATTTTCAGATATTTCACCGTTCACAACGGAAAACTTGTTCTTAACATGGAAAAGAGCGGGGAACTGAGAAGAGATGCGCTCTCCACCGTGATAGACATACTCAGGCTCAGATATGTGCTGACAGAAAGGGTGTATTACCACCATGCGAAGGCTTCATCCGGTGCCATGATATCCAAGGCCGTGGAGATGGCCATACAGAGAAAGAACGGGCTGAAATCCGAGGATATGTACTGGATGAGCGACTCGGACCTGATACGCTATCTCCGTTCACGGAAAGAGACGAGAAAGCTTGCGGAAGGAGTCATCTACAGGCGAATCTACAAAAGGGCATATGTGGTTTCAGGAGATAAACATAGGGAGAAATTCGTTCCGTACCATCAATCCCCTCCGTCAGACCCGCATGCCGCGATGAAAAATCGGGAGAGCGCCGAATGGGTCATAGCATCCAGCCTCGGACTGGACAGCGAGGATATAATCATATATGCACCCAGCATGAACATGCAGATGAAGGAGGCGGAGATCCCGGTGAAAATACCTGGTGAAAAGGAGCCTCTCAGCCTTTCTTCGGTTCCGGGTCTCCCAGAGATAGACGGTCTGGTGGAGAACTACCGCCGTCTGTGGCGCTTCTATGTGTTCGCATCGCCGGAGGCCATGAAAAAAGTTGGCAGAGACAGGATAAGGAAAGCATGCGAGAGGCATTTCGGAGTGGGGAGTGAAGCATGATAGAAACCGTGAAAAGGGACGGCATCGGGAGGATAGCAGGTGGTGAACACGGTCTTCCGTTCGTGGATTCCATAAGGACCCCCTCCTTTTTGAGAGAGGATTTCTCACCAAGCAACTCCTTTCCGAAGGTTCCGTATCCAATCTCCGCGGCGGAACTCAACGATATCTCCGCCGAAGGAAAATACGGTGCGATATATTTCGGTCCAGATGGCCTTATGAAAAGCCATGATGCCGAGATATACTGGTTCCCGCACCTCGTTGAGTTGATAGGTGACCCTTCAAGGCTGGTAGATGCCGTGGTGAACGCCCGCGAGCTCGTTGGCCCTGTTCCTCTGATATACGCTCCCGCCGTCGGAAAGCCGAACCACCTTGCACTCCTAAGCTACCTCGGAATCGACATATTCGATACCATGCCGCTCAGGATTGCAGCGAGAAAAGGGCTTTACATCGATGAGAACGGTGAATGGGAAGATGAGAGAGATTTCGAGGAACTCTTCGAACACAATGTGAAGAGTGCTCTCCGTGAACTGGATATAGTTAGGAAGGCGATTGACAATGCGAGGTTGCGCGATATCGCAGAGATGCGCTCCCGCTCGGAGCCATGGCTCTATGCCGCCCTGAGACTGGCCGATGAAGAACACTGGAGACGCTTCGAAGTCTATGAATCCGTCAGGGGAAAAACAGTCAGATACGCCGGGCCGGAGGGAATAACAAGGCCCGAGGTAATGCGTTTCAAGGAAAGGGTTCTGGAGCGCTGGCGGCCGAGAGGAGAGATCCTTCTCCTGCTTCCGTGCTCCGCAAGAAAGCCATATTCAAGGTCGAGGACGCACAGGCGATTCCGTGAGACCCTTGAATCCATTAGGGGGTGGGGAACCGTTCAGGAGGTCATACTCACATCTCCGATGATAATGGTCCCACGCGAACTTGAGAGGTATTATCCGGCAGGGCACTACGATGCCGCTGTCCGCGGGAAATGGGATGCCATTGAGATGGAGACCATAAAGGGAGCGCTCGAGAACCTGAAACGAATGGGTGCCTTCAGGCATGTGATTGTCCATCTGCCGAAGGACATGGACTTCGTGAAGGATGCGATGTACGGAGAATGGACCGCCGAGGGTTCTGTGACCTCCGAGAAATCCATGGAGAACCTGAGAAATGCACTTGAAAAAGCACTATCGGATGTTCGGGGAGAGTCGCGTAAGAAAAGACTGCTCTGGACGATTCAGACCATGGTTGAGTTCCAGTTCGGAATTCCCGGAGAGGAGATGGTGGATTCCGTCAAAGGAAGATGGCCGAACATGAAGGGATTTCTGGGTGGAAAGCAGACGGTCACGTTCATAGAGGACAAGGGAGCTCTCTCCATAACAACGGAAGGCGGAAAGATTCTGGCTGAAAAAGGCATATACCGCGTATTCGTCGGGGACTTCGAGATAAGAGGGGACATATTCGCCATAGGCGTCGAGTCGGCGGACTCCGAGATAAGAGAAGGCGACGATGTGGTGATAATGCAGAAAAATGAGCCTGTCGCCGTGGGAATAGCCGATATGTCCTCGGTGGAGATGGTACAGGCTAAAAAAGGTATAGGGGTCAGAGTCAGGAAAAGGTTATAGAGATGTCGCCATTTATAGATTTATTACAAAAATTTTTAAATGGCCCCATAGAAAAATATAAAAATGAAAAAAATATAATAAAATAACAAAATTGATATCTCTGTTTTTATTTCAGAGAGTTCCGGCTTTCTCAGTCTGCATCTGGATGCGCATAGTATGAATGAAAGCAGAATAACACCATAGAATGAGATTGTGCTCAGTTCGTCCGCCATAGGCACATATTTGAGTGCATTAAAACCAAATATAAGTAGAGAGGATATAATGGTAGTCAGAAGATAGGTGCTGTTCTCATCCGTGTCGTGTGTTTGAATTTTACCAAGAACGAATGAAAAAGATGCTCCCACCAGGAACCATCCTAGAAAATTACCGTACGGTACCCCCATAAGAGTGCCTTTTCCACTATATATCCATGTCCAAAAAGCGAAATGTGCACTTACCGGATCCATGAACATGTCTGCACTCAACGCCAGAAGGCCTGTCATAACAGGTCGCATATTCTTATCTCCAACAAGAAAATTGCTTAATTTTACGGATGCGTAAAGAATGAGGGACCATGATGTCAACACCCATACTGGAATCCCGAACAGCATAAGATTGAATGCTCCATATGTGTATGTTTTTACCTGAACGGCGGTCACAATCTCAAGAATTGTACCGTACAGCAGTAGAAAAAAGATAAGGCGAATATTTGATTTGTTGTTTCTTAGTATGAGAATTATCAATAAGAAAAATGAAATTAACACTACTTCGGTGAGGGTGTTCTGGATTGGAACTGTCAAAGCCATCTCCTCCTGGTAATGGCCAGACAGACATACTCTTCAGAGCCTCTGTTCATGTGATTGTCCACATCTATCTTAGATGTTTCTCATTTATTAAGCTTTCGTAAAAAGTGCTCCGTTGCATAACTCATACCGAGCTATGCGAGATAAGAGCGCCATAACTCAATTTCGAGTTATGGAATTCTTTCATCCCATGTCTAAAAGCATGTTATAGATCACAAACTTCCTCATGACTTCG
>Ga0190314_1000302_pt1 | contig 18172 bp, 30 predicted proteins | sample 4870071112_MG_FD_165055 | JGI IMG/M metagenome (GOLD analysis project Ga0190314, IMG submission 165055) | Hydrothermal vent sediment bacterial communities from Southern Trench, Guaymas Basin, Mexico - 4870-07-11-12_MG | ecosystem: Environmental > Aquatic > Marine > Hydrothermal vents > Sediment ...
GCCTATGCGTGTGAGCTGTATAGCATGGTATGACTAGCGCCTTGGAATACTGCTCTAGGCGCTGTAGATTATGCTGCTCAGGGCTATACTCTATGTGTGTGAAGTTGTCTGCTAAGCTAGCTGTTATGCTTAAAAGTGTTAGTGTAAGTTGAGGTTAGAGGGCTCCTAGGGGTGTAGGGTGGGCTGCTGTGCTGTCTGTGCTGCTTGCTGCTGGGGAGGTGTTTGTTCGACAGCTGCCGTTTAAGGTCTTTCTGCGGGGGTTTTATTCGACAGCTGCCGAATATGCGTTGAAAGTCGAGTAGAGTCTAGGCTGGAGGCGATAGCCCACCCAGCTCTGCCAGGCGCTTAGCCAGGCTTAGCAGTGCATGATAGGTTGTAGCTGCATCAAGCCTTGCTGAGCGTATATCAATTTGAAGCTCATCAAAGTACTGTTTAAGCCTTCTAATCCGCTCAGTGATCCAGTTGTAGAGCAACTGGAAGGCCTTCCTCTCACGCAGAGGACCATAAAAGAAGAACACACCCCTAAGCCGCCTAAGCCTAGCAACAGTACCCAAAGTAGGCTTTACCAGATTACGCATATTAGCTCGTATTTCCAGCCATCTTGTGTTTCATTGCCCATGAAGACCTCTTTTGTCTGTGGCTCTATGAAGACTATGGTTTTTGTCGGTAGTATTGCTATGTTCCATGCATGACCTCCAAGTAGGTTGCCTTGCTTGTCTCTGACTATGCCGATTGCCATGCCGATGGCGTTGGTGTTGTACTTCATTGTTGTAAATGCCTTGAAGGTTAAGGCGAAGTCATCGCAATCAAAGAACTCGTTCAAATACTGCTTCTCGTGCTCTTCCAGCCATTTCCAGTAGTCATCTAGCATCCTGTGTAGTTCGCTTATTGTGGCTGTCTTGTAGCGCATGTCGAAGAACTGGCTTCTAACACCGAAAAGTATCATTCTTATCAGCTTGATGTACCATTTATCTGCTGTTTGAGCAACCTTATCAATCACTCTTGCGGCTAGCTCTGGCATTAAGACCTCGCTCATTTTCATTCACCAAGCCTAACCTACGCTTAATCCAGTAATATACCTCTCGCGGGCTTGATGGCAGCTCAGCCACATTTGAGACCACTAAGGCATCCCTCACATGGATGTGCTGTTCGCGCCCACACGCATAGTATTTCTCGAAGTCCGAGGCAAAGCCGTGATCGCTTAGAACTAGCCATGCTTGGGGCTTTGCAGCCTCTATAAGATGTTTTGCGTAGCCAAAAGCCATGTCATACCATTTGAATGCTTCTCTAAGCTTTTCGAGGCTAAGTATCACTGGAAAGAAGTTGTGGTGTGCCTGGTCTGGTATTGGGTACCAGACCACGAATAGGTCCCATGCATCTTTAGCAGCCTTAAGCGCTATGCTGTGGAGCTTCTCAACTGTTTGCTTGAAGGCATCTCTGGGCGGCATAAATAAGTCTAGCCAGTGTGAGCCCTCTAGGTCGACGCCTATGTTCACTGTAGAGGCTCTACACGGCACGTTTAGAACCTTTACTTTCAGCCCTCTCTCTATTGCCTCATCCCAGATGTATTTCCCCTTGTATTCTCCACAGAATGCTCCTGGCTTATCGTAGGGTGCGAAGCCAAGTACACCGTGCTCCTCGGTTTTTAGACCTGTGAAAAAGCTGTTTAAGACGCATGGGGTTAGTGGTGGCTCATCAATGTACAGTAGCTTGCGATAAAAATTGGTGAAAAAGTGTTTGACGTTTGACATGAACCACATGAAGGTGTTGCAGAAAACGAAGCTTGCACCATCAAGCACAACAACCAGCAGCCTGCGATTCACACCCTAAACACCGTAAAAGCTGCTGCTATGGAATGTAGTCTGGAATATTAAGTACATCAAGGCTTACATCGAGAAGCTTCATGTTAAACTCCTTCTCCAAGAAGTTTATGAACTCCCAGAACTCCTTTAGATTTGCAAATTTCTTTTCGTCAACTGTTAGCTCCACAAGGTGGTGTTTGCCTTCACCTAATCTTAGCCACAGCTCTGCTTCTTGACTATCAAGCATGCTATATGGCTCTGGCGGTGCTCTGCCTTCAACTACCAGTTTAGCAGCTTCAATGCCTTCTTTTGTGATGTTTACAAGCCTGTAGACTGTAGATTCACACAAGTCTTTGCCATGCATAAAGTTGATGTACCTTTTTAAGTCACTAGCGTTTACAGCTTCATCTGCTAGTGCTTCAATTGTTGTTGAAGCTGCGAAAAGCTTGTAGTAAATTATGTGGTGCACTTTTGTACTAGATGATGCGTTGTTTACAACTTCAGCTTTCAAACTGTTTCTAAATATTGTTAGCAGTAAACCCCAGTAGGTTTGTGCCTCAAACAAACCCGTAGAGGTGTCATAGTTTCTAACTATTATGCTTGCACATCCAAGGTTGTGTACCCCTGCACCACTCAAACCCCAGTAATCCAGCTCCAATGGATCAGCCCGTAAAGGCGGGAAATAATAATCGTCAAGATATATGTACCATCTAACACTCTTCAAATCGACACCGTCACCAGCCTTCCAAGCGTAATCACGCAGAAAGCCTCCCACACCGCTTACGTCAAGCCACGTGTACGTCTCGCCAGCAGCTATTTCATAGTTGCTTATTATAGCACGAAAATGTCTAAGCCTAAATCCACCAATCCACTGTGCATGCGATAATATCGAGCTAAGCGTATCCTCCGTTGCAGGGTTAATCACGTTTCCACTTTTATCATACAAGTAGATTGGATCCACTACGTCGGGGTCTGCCAAGTTTACTGATATGACTGTGTCCTTTGTTATTTGCACGGTTTTGTGGTATGGGTTGTACCCGCTTTTCGAGACGTAGAGCTCGTATGTGCCCTCCCTAATGTATATGCTCAACCGACCCTGACTATCGGTGAGGCCTCCAGTCACCACCCTACGCGTATTTGGATCAACAAAAGCTACTAACGCATCTGGAAGGGGAGGGTCGAACTGGATTACCTTTAAAGCCATGTTTATCAACCCCAAGCAAATTTTACCTAACCATATCTAGTAGGAAGCTAATAAAAGGTCTTATCTTCTCCATGTCCACAATAAACCTTGGCTTACCATCATTTGGTATGAATTTCACTCCTATTATGTCATACAGTTTGACTTGGTCGTTGAACACCTTGATGAACTTGTATGTGAGCTCTTTTTGGCTTCGCTTCCATAATCTTGTGCCTTTGAAGTATGGTTTTATGTCGCTTATCTTGACCTCCACCAGCCCATTGCTGCTTTCAAGCCCGCTGTCCTTGATGTACTTCGCAATAGCATTCAGGGCCCTCTTCACGTACTTTTGAGCGTTCCACAAGATCTTGTGTATGTCATTTGGGTTTGCTTGAGGCTTTTTCAGCTCAAGTATGTGTAGGTCCTTGACAAGGCTATCTACGGTTTCCCTATCGGCTACATAGCATAGTGTGCCGTCAACAAGCATGATTTCGCATCCAGCAAACAGGTATTGCCTTAGGTAGTTTAGCTTTGATGGGTCTGCTCCAAGGATGCTTGCAACCTTTTTAATTATGTTGCTGACCTTCTCGACTGGCAAGATGTACTTGTCTCGCCATGCATGCGCCTCTTGCCTTGCAAGACTAATTGTCTGTATGAAAGCCGTGGTTTCAGGAGTTATGAAGTTAGCCTGGGTAAAGCTGTATCTCGCATAGTCTATGACCCAATTCCAATCTAAGCCAACCAACTCCATGAACACGCATATTGGCAAAGCCAAGTCCTTTATGCGCTCATCGATGTTCATGAAGCTCAACTTAACATAGATGCTGCTCAGGGTCTCAAACACCTTAGCCCATGAACATAGAATCGACTTTGCAAAGATCGCCTTGCGGGCTTCAAGGTCCGCTATTAGGTCAAAATCCTTGATTTCGGGCTTTCCCTTGTACATCCTAACTATGAAGCCCCTTTGTAGGAAAGCGGTGTCGGCTGGAGGGTGTGTTGCTGAAAGGACTAGTGGCGCATCAACCCTAAGATCGATTGAAGTTAAGCCAACAACGGGTAGCCCAATAAAACGCGTTTCAATAACATTAGCTTCATGGTATTTCCGCAATTTTGAGGCTTGGATCTTGCTTATGTACTCGGCCTCATCAATTGCAATTACGCCCAAGGTGTTGGATATATTCCACTTATATGACTTCTCAGCCGTAGGGTCATAGTCAACTGCGTATCTTGCAAAATGCTTACAGAATTTTAGGGCTTGGCTCTTACCTGTGGCTGGAAAGCCAATGAAGTAGAGGTTAACGTTCTTTGGGAATAAGCCCCTGAGCCAGGTGTACATGCACCATGCAGTGACAAGGTCATAAAGCTTGTAGTCCTTAAACACGACTGCTTGCTGCAAAACCTCTTTCGCTAGTTCAAAAGCCTCTTTAAGGTCAAGGCGTTGAGCATCAACAAAGACATCAAAGTTCCACAAGTTGCGGGCTGGAGGCATGCCTTCAGTCTCGCTTCTAACAACATACTTGTTTTTGAACTTCATGTTCTCGAAGACCACGTCGATGTTGCCATCCCTGTCAATAAATAAGAATGCTTTTTGGTTCTTTGCAAAAGGATTTTTCGCAATATCAACGTAAAAATACCCATCTTCGGTTTGAAGGATCCTTCCAATATTGCCACTGCCAATGTACATTGACTTGACTTGGAGCATGGCGCCTGGAAGCATCCTTTACCCCTACCCCGCCTTTAAAACACCTGTGCTTTTCCTAGTAGGAAAGCATGCATAAACACACTTACCCCAATCCATCTAGCCTTATGCGGCGCACTATAAAGTGTTATCAAAACAATATACACGTTGTGGTGGTTGAAATGAAAAGGACTCTGATAGCACTTGACGTGGATGGGACTTTAAGAGAATATGGTGGCATAATTGGAAAAGAAACAATCGAAAGACTCAAGCAAATTGCTCATGTTGGAATTTGCAGCGCAAGAAATGATGCATGGGATATAGCCAGGAAATATGGGCTTGGCTTCGGTGAGTGTGGTAAATATGCATGTTTAATACATTTCAGAGAGGCTTGGGGAAGAGACTGCATAGGGTTTCTCTACATTGCTGATACAGCTCAAGATGAGGAAGAGGCTCAAAGGGCTGGGTTCAACTTTGTCTATGCAAATGACCTTAAGCTTAACCTTGGATGTGGGGAAGACATCCGATTCGGATACATCAACGTCGATATTAGGCCAATTAGTGGAGTTAACCTTGTTTTGGACCTTGAAAACCAGCCACTTCCCTTCGAAGATGGAGTCGTAAGTGAAATTGTTGCACAGGATGTCATTGAGCACATACATTACCACAAGGTTGAGAACTTGCTTAGGGAGTGTTACCGTGTCCTAAAGCCTGGAGGGACCATGTACATTAGAACACCTGATCTTGAGAGGATTGTTGACAAGGTTCTGGTTAAGAAGGAGCGCCTTGGAGCTCTCTCAGGGTATAAGCTGTTGAGCTTCTTTATCTTCGGCAGATATGACAACCCCTATGACGTTCATAAGTGCATATTCACAAAGGAGCTGCTTAAAGAACTCCTAGAGAAGATCGGCTTTCAGGTGGTTGAAATGTGGAATGATGACTCGAATCTAATCTGTAGGTGCAGAAAACAATAAAAAAAAGAAGAAGAGTGAGTTTGAGGTAAAAAATTGTGGGTTTTTAGCTTTCTACGCGGCTGTGGACTTGTAGGGCTCCAGTGTCTGGGTTGATTTCAAGCCTAGCGTAGACCACGGTGTACTCTGCCTTCTTTAGGCTTGTGCAGATGGCGTCTGTCTTTGAGTTGACAATTGTAATTACTTGATCTCTAAGAGCGTTGAGGCCCTTCTCGTGAGCATAGTATGCTAAGACGGCACCCTGAGTCAACATGGCAATCAAGGTTGGCCTCACAAACTTCACGACATCTTCTGGGAAGGCGTTAACTGGCTTGCCAACAGCTGTCTCGCCAGTCACAATGTACCTTGCAACCCTGAGATCGCCCGTTATGAAGCCGACGGCCTTGTAGCCTGGGCCCCAGCCGAGGTACCTAACACCAACGTTGCCTAATGTGTACTTTAGCATGTCGATTCTGTCAACCTTCAGCTCAACACCCTTCTCAAAGCGCCCGCCAGGCATGAAGGCGTCGATAACTGCTGGCCGCCACTTGCCAAAGGCAACACTGAGCTTGATGTTTTGCTTCAAGGTGACAAGGTAGTAGTCTGGCCACTCTGTGCTAACAAACGCTTTCCAAGCTTCATGTGAAGGCTCCGCAATTTTTGCAATGAAGCTGTCCTCATCTGGAATCTTTGTCAAGAGACGGCTGTAGATGAGGTCTCTCCTGAGTAGCAGCGTATCCTTCCACTTGTCTTTGACATCTGATGGTACGGTCATAGGGGATATTGGTCCAATAAACTCGGCTACAACAGCCATTTTTTACCACCGTGTCAACATCGGACACAATGACTAATTATATAATTTTGTCCGACAAAATCTGACGTTGGTGAGATAGATGGGTAGAAAGAAGCTTGACAAGCCAAAAACCGTGCAAATATGTGTCCGCGTAACTAAAGAACAGAAGGAAATTATCGAGATGATAGCTGATTATGCGGGAGTTGAGGTTTCGGATCTGGTTCGTGCTCTTCTAAACCAGCTTATTTTGAAATTCAAGCTTGGCTTGCCAATAATGCTGCCTCAAATTGAGGTTGAGCAGCATGAGGCTAACGTACCTATATCCAATGAAGAAGAGGGTTAGCTTCACCCTGATATCTAGGAAGCATGTTGAGCAGCTGAGGAAGCGTGGAGTTGAAGTCGTAGAGGCTGATATCCACAGCTTTACTCCTGAGCAGCTTTCACCGTTGACCCTTGTTCATCCAGTCTTCTACCCCTTGGTAGATTCTCCAAGGAGCTATAGGACGATAATACGCTATGCAGACTACCTTGTTGGCTTTGATGTATGCGATACTGATAGGATTTCACCGCTAGCAGCCTATGTAGCCAACTTGTTTGACATGATAGTGGTGCCATCAATGTGGTGTAAACGCATCTATGAGCGCTCAGGGGTAATAACTAAGATTGATGTCCTACCACATGGAGTGGATGATGTGTTCTTGAGGGAGCCCAGGGAGCCAAAAGATCCCGACATTAAGAAGGTAGCTGAGCTCAGAGGGCGTAAGATACTGTTTTTCCTGTGGCATAGCGGTTTTAGGAAGGGAGCAGATGTTGTTGCAGAGGCCTTTGCTAGGTTAACCAAGGAGTTTAACGACGTTTACCTCATTGTGAAGATAGCGCAGCTATGGGATCCTATGCTGCAATACATGTTCCACTTACCAAATGTTATCATCTTTAACAAGTGGCTGGGTGAAGAGGACCTTGTAGATCTGTACGATGCATGTGACATCGTCGTGTGTCCAAGTAGGGGCGGTGGATTCGAGCTAAACGCGCTTGAAGGCTTAGCAAGAGGCAAAATAGTCATAGTTAGCCAGTGGGGAGCATTTGACGATTATGCCAAGGAGTGCCTCAGGGTTGCATCAAAGTCAACAATAGACCTGTTCTTAGGGGACCACATTGCCAAAACCATTCATTGTGGTAAGGGTGTTGACCCAGATCCAGTTGACCTCTACAACAAGCTCAAGCTTGTGTTAGGGCTTTTCGACACGTTTAAGGCAAAGTATGAGCGAATGTCACAGTATATAAAGAGAGAATATACATGGGATGCGGTTGGTGAGAGGCTGTTTAAGATGCTTAAGCCATACATGTCATAGCAATGTGAGCTGTATGCCAACCAGGGCTCCAACTATCAGCAATAAAGGTGTCACAACATATTTCACGAGGATTATCAGAAGCTGATTTCTGCCGCTTAACTCATGAACTCTCCCTTTAAGCTCTGCTATGTCACTGCATAACCCCATTACCGTGTGTCTAAGGTCATTTAGCTCTTGACGCAACTCCTTAAGCTCCTCTTTTAATGCTAAGAGCGCATCATCATTCATTTTTGACACCAGAACTGACTTTTCTTTTCAAATTTATTTCATGCTCGCTTATTTTTCCTTCTCTATGGCTTTGGACCTTATCTCATCAAGCGCTTTCAGGTACTCTTCGATAAGCGTCTCCAAGGCGTAGAGGTCACTTAAAATGTAGATTAAGAGCACATTGACATCCCTTTTGCACTGCTGTATTTTTTGGAGTGTTATTTCCCTGGCTTTCTTCCTGATTTCTTGGAGAAGTTGCTCCATGCTCATATTCTCAGCCCGCTTCTATACAGTATCTCCTTAATTCTGTGTCTAGGCCTTGTACCATAAAGCCTTCTATAGCCGACTCTTAGCTCTTGGAGCGTTTTACTTGTACGCTCAAGGATAGCGTAGCATGAGCAATGACCTATTGTTGTGAATGTCTCTGGCTTACCCATGATCTTGGCAAAAGCCCACTTGACCCAGTGGGGCTGTAGGACAACTCGCCTCAATGGCACCGTATATTCAGGAGCTCTTAGGTCATTGCGGGCTATTGGCACACTATCATTCCAATCGCCAGTCCCTTCCTCACATACCTCCAAGGCATTTATGAAATCATCATCATACTTGTACCTGAAAAATGTAATGTAGAAGTCAACTGTCCTTGTTCTCCCTAAATAGGGGTCGGCTTTAGCGTCTCTTGCAGTGGACCACCTTAAGACGTAATATGTTATGCGAAGGCCCCTAAAGAAGTGGAGGGTCACAGGGGTTAGCTTAACTGTGTAGGCCATGTGCTTGCATGGAAGCTTGCCATAGTATGCGACAAAGACCCACAAAAAGTACCTTATCCATGGGTATTGCTCAAGGATTTTCGGGTCAACAAACTTGCTTGTAGCAATTTGCTGCAAAACATGAACCACAAGATCACGCTGCTCGGGTGGCAGCTCCCATAATAATTTATCATATGTATAGTATTCGCGAACCTTCCTTGGAAACATGACATGCTTAACCACAAAGACAACCCTGGCTCTACCGCGGATAATATCCCTGAGTAGGCTGAGCCTCTCGCGAGTCTCCTCCCACTCTTCAATCATTCTCCTCAAGCTTTCTCCAAATCTTCGCCTCAAGCTTTGAATAAATTGCCTTTTGAACTCTTCAAGGGCGCGTCTACGGATGTCTCTTCGCCTTTCAAGGTGTCTTTCGCGGGCTTCATGCCTGGCCCTACGCGGCATTTACATCCCCATTAGCCTTCAACGTAGATCGTTGCGCTATAAACTCCAGGGGCCTCATACACTGTATCCTCGCCGATTAGCTGGACTGGGCTTTCGAGCTTAGTGCTCGTGTCCTTTGCATTCCTATAGGCTATGACCTTTTGCAGAGCATTCTGGATCTTTGTTATGTCCTCGCTGAATGAAACTGTGCCAGCTTCAATCAGCTTGTTCAAGTGCTCAGCGTATTTTGCCACGATATCATTTATTTTGGAGACTACTGTGTCGACTTCAACGTCAACGCTAGCCAAGGTGTTCTCGATAATCGACTTTACACGGTTATAGGTGTTGAAGGTGGCTTCGGCTTCAAGCTTGTTCTCGGTAGCAACGTACGTTACTTCAGTCTCGGTTATCAAAGGTGTTTCAGGGTAGAGATTGCTGTAGTCAAGCCACGCCTTAGCAGTCTCACACTCTGTTTTAAGCTCCTGAAGCCTTGAAAGAGCCCTTTCCCCAATAGCATCCAAGAGGTTGATAGCCTTCGTGTAGCTCTCCTTAATGGTGTAGAGGGCTTCCTGGTACTCGTTTAAAGCAAGGTTCTTGCTAACTTCATAAAGCCAGCTTGTGACTTGATTTAAGCGGTTTAAAACATCGATTAGCTGCTCTCGTACAAGCCTCGTCTTATCATCAACGTACATGTCGAAGCCTCTTGACACGCGATAGAATGTCGTTGGGAGATTACTGCCAGTCATTGCAACCATTAGGGCCAATGTGTCTTCATCCATGTCGACAACCTTGCCAACTAAAGTGTCCAGTTCATCAGGGCTTGGTGGAGCTCCACCGCGCCAAACATTAAGCATTGTTTGAAATGCTCCGCCCATGGAGGTTTGAATTGCATTGCTGAAGCCTTCTTGGATAAGCTCCATGAACAGCTCTTCAGCAACCTCAGCCCCTATGGCAATTCCAATTTGCGCGGTGGCCCTTAGGAAGCGCTCTAAAACATTTAGCATCCCTGAGGGGGCCATGCCTATTGTTGCATCAGGTTCACCTTCGAGAAGACCGTCAAATGCTTCCGCAGACCAGTTGTAGACTGCCTTGAGGTTTATTGCAATCTCGGTTCTAACATAAGCTGAAACGCCTTCAACCAATCCTCCAAGGAAGCTTCCTATAAGCTCGGCTAATACGCCTCCACCAATGCCACCTAAAGTTGCCAGAGGAGATGCAGCGCTCATAGCATATCACTCCGTGTCATGCTTTTTATTTACAAGCTATAAATGCTATAGTGACCAGCCATGCTTGTGAGAACCTTTGAGATCTTGATACTTGAAATCAGAAAGCGGATTGGTCAACATGCAGCCTACAGGACAAGAAGCTATAGGAGTTATGATAGGCTTAGGGAGCACATCGAGCTTATGGAGGATTTATATCATACATATCGGAAAATTAAGCGTAGCAGTGTCAACTTGTTCAAGTAGGTGGGATTATGACAACTATTGATGAAGCCATTGCATACATTGATGACTGCATTGAAACGATAATCAAGGATATGATCACGTTTAGAGCTAAGATGCTGGATGCTTCAAGCAAGGTTTTAGACAAGGTTAAGGCGCTCATGGATGCTACAACCTACATTTACCGTTTAGGCGACTTATACGATAAGGCGATTAAAGTTGAAACGGATGTTTTGAAGCAAGCTGACATTGTTAAGCCACGGCTGAAGCTGCAGTATGTTGGCGCAAAGACAAGCCTAATGTACAACTCAAACTACATTGAGGTTCCATCAGTTCCTGTTTTTGTTTGGGAGCCTAAGCCTCCTGAGGGAGTTAGCCATGAGATGGGTGTTGAGGTCATTAGGCGTAATATCAGCTTGAAGTTTCCAATAGAAACCAACATTGCTGAAACCCCAGATGTTGAAAACGCCTATGGCAAATACTATTCACTTGAGTATAGAGGTATGAGCTACGAGTATGTTGAAATTTTGATGTATGATGGACGGAAATTGAACATTTTTGGGGCTGCGATGGAGATTGAGAGCATCCCGATTTACATGACATACTACTTTAGACGCACACTAACTATTGATGGCACACAGTACTTGTTTTACATCAACTTCAGGTTCGGCAAGGTGATTATGCACAGGTATATTGACCCTACAACAACCATTGAGAATGTTGAGTATCCATGCACATTGGTGACTTTTGGGAGCGAGTATGGTGGGGATGTCTCAGCAATCTTGTTTGGCAACGAGGTTCCGAGGGGTCCGAAGCTTGATGCAGTGTATGCTAGGGACGTGTTATTTGTTTATGCGACTGACAAGCCGCTCATGTTTATATTGACATAGCGCTACATACAGGACAGGGGTTTCTACATTTTGACTCAACTTGGATTTCCTAGTAGGAAAACGTGGGTATTCGTGTTTTTTCACGAAAAGCTAGCTATGTGCATGGTGTTAGGTAGATTGCATGGGGATTTTCTACCTAACACTTGTTTAAATGGTTGATGTAACTGTGTATAAGGGATGGTCATCGAGGACCTTATAAACTCCACATCAACTGGCCATCAATCATCAATTTTTTTAAATGAGTATGGCAATATGCGGCTATGAGAGTTGGGCTGGGCTGTGTGCAGTATACCTTATTTACTATTTATTTAGGGAGTAGGAGTGGGGTTGAGGAAATAGTTTCGTGAAAATGCATAAAAATACTGGAATCGACTTTTTCACTTTCACTTGACTCTCAAAGAAGACGGGTGAAAGTAAAAAAAGGGGGAGGGGTTAGGGTTTGAAGGCTACTAGGTCTAGGAGGTACCAGCCAGGCTTTTCTGGCAGGTATCTCAGATAGGGGCTACCTGAGGCTTGCCTTCTGAGCTCCCTGAGCAATGTTTCAATCTTCACTCTGGGGACCTTTCCCTGGCGTAGTAGGCTGTAGTATCTGCTTATGAAACGTGATTTGCTGAAAACAAGTGTTGTGTCAACTGCGTCTTCCGCAAGGCTTTTAAGAACAATTTTAACAACTTGCTCTGCGGTCATTCCTCTCCCTCCAGCATCTCTTCAAGTTCAAGCTCGGCTTGCATGGCATCATTGTAGCCTTCGTTGTATGACTGCCAGTCTAGTTGCTCGACAAGGTCATGGAAGCACCCATAGATGATCTTCTTCGCTGTTGATGTAACTTCACCTTTTGCCTCAAGGATACTTAGCAGCTTCCAGAAAATTTCAAGAGGAGATCGTGTGAAAGGCTTCATGTACCTGTCCATTGCTACCCCTCCACAAGGAGCTTTGTTAATATATCTGTTATAGCGAGTTTGGCGACATCATTTAGCTCCACCTTGTTTTGCATTGTTGGACGCTTCTTGTAGACTTCAGCTGCTTTAATGACAAGCTGCATGCTTATGCCAAGTCGATCCTCGATCTGCCTACAGGTTGTCTTTAGGAGCTCAAGGTTGCTGTCACCTGGATTCTCCTTAAGGGCTCCTACGCTTGAGGCCAATTTGAACGCATACCATGCCGCCTTGCCTAATCGAGGTATGCTTGCATTCTTGAAGCCTCTGTGAAGCGCTGGCTTGTAGTGGCTTAGGGCTTTGGCTATGACACGCCACAATGCATCTCCCCTATGAGCCTCATACTCATGAGTTAATGCCTTTATTTCATGCCAAAGCTCCTCGGGAACTCTTATTGTCTTCCACTTCGCCACCTCTCACTCACCCCATGTATACATTATGTGACCAACCATATATAAAACTTTCGTGAAAAAACACGAATAAAAAATATGAGGGGAATTTTAGCGTAGCCAGCTTGATCGTATGTAGGTGTAATAATACCTTTCAACATCCTTAAAGACCTCTTCGACTTCCTCTTTTGTTGGTTTGAGGTTTTTTGGCAGATGCATGGTTTACTGTACCTCCTCCACGGTTATGTAGAGTGTTAGTGTTTTGTCCTTGAACATGATGTCACTAACTTCGGCTATGAGGTTGGCTGGAAGCTGCATATTAATTGCCTGTGTTGAAGGTATTGTCGTGTTTCTGGCTAGATTTGACTTGAAGATTAGTGTGGTTGCACATGGTGTTTCAACAGTCATGATGTGCTCCCATCCCAGGAGGTTTAAATAGTTGATTAGTGCTTTGAGTTTAGGTGTGATGTTGTTGATGGGTTGCTGGAGAGGCATCATGGCTTCTACAACCCCCTGTACTACTTTGCTTTCCATGAGAGCCTTCGTGTTGTGTAGAGGTTTACTGCTACCTGTAGCCTGTATGGAAGCTCCAGTACTGTCTCTGAAAGCTTTTTGAAGTCCCTAGCCCTGATAGCCAATGCTGACTGCTCTGCCCAAGTCTTTGCTCTCTCCTCTATTGTTTTGATTGTTGTATTAATCTGCTCCACAACTTCATGTGCACCATCTTTTTCGTAAAGCTCTCTTGACTCCAGCTCTGGCTCAATGAATAGGGTTCTAATAGCCTGGTAGAGGGCCTCTTCGAGCTCATCTGTCTTCACTTGAAATGCAGCGTAAACGTACCGTGCCCACTTCATGATTATTCCATGCCTGTTGGGACCGTAGTGCCAGGTTGCTGCTAAAACAGCATATCCCTTGCGGGTGCTGAAAACTTCTAGTGTAATGCCAAGGTATGGTGAAACACTCCAGGCGTTATCGGATACTTCCGCAATCTTCTTCTCTTTAAGGTTCCTTAGGACATATTCAGGTATTTCTATACCCCATGGATCTCTCAACACTTTCATACCTCTCTCACACCCCCCTTAGCTTTTTTCTCCGATACAGATATCTGTATGAGCTTGCTTATAAACTTTTCGTGTCTAAACTCGAATATATGAGTCAGTTTTGAATCGCTTTATTCAACTGAGAAAAGCGGCTAGAATTCGGCTGTTTAGAAGCTGAGAGGCGTGTAAAATATACATGTATAATATTTTATTAGAGTGTAGCCTCGAATAGAGGTTTGCTGTGTTAGGTAGAAGTTGCTGAACTGTCTACCTAACACTTGAATGAAAAAGAGGGGTTATTTGAGGAAGATTGGTATTGGGATTGGCACATAGGTTGCGTTTGAATATGTTTTTGGTAATGCTAGTGCCCCTGCATACAGCATTAACGCTACACCTAGGCATATTGCTATAAGCCCGAGTAGCACAAGCACATCTCCTTTTGGCTCCCAAAACGGTTTGCTGAGCCCAGCAATCGTCGTTATCAACCCAGCAAAAAAGAGGATTAAAGCAATAATGAGCAGGATAAGTGGCGAGATCATCTTCTTCACCTTATTTTCTTGGTCAGCTCAGCTATGGCAACTCCAATGAGAATTCCCGTAAGGCGAGGTAGCAGTATAAGTCGTATTTGCCATTCAGGAAGGGCTTTTCCAGAACCACTTGGTCGATGTAAAAGAATATTGCGAGAAGGATGACGCCAAGGGCGATTAAAACTACTGTAAGCATGTTTAGCCACCTACCCTAGGGTTCAACGATGTTGAGTTGCTTTGCTTTCTCCTCTAGTTCCTTCATGTTCATGTGCTCATAGGCGTAGTCCCTGATGTATAGTAGCAGTTGCTTCATCTCCTCTAGCTCTCTCACAGCATCGACATGTCCACCAGTTCTCACAAGTAGAAGTTGCATGCTGTTTAAAGCGGTGTACATGTGTTCAAGCCAGTGTCTAAAACCAGTCCTGGTTTTCTTGAACCATTCTCTGGCTTCAAGAGCTGCCTCTTCAACGTGAGTCAACGCAACTTTTTCTTCACACCGTGTATCAGCGCTAAACACATCTACGCCTGCAAGCCATCGAAGCCTAGCTGTAAAGACGTATTTAAGCCTGTCCGCAACGTAGTCTGGGCCCCGTAAAGCTACGGCAATATCGTATACCACTTGAAAGCCCAGAAGCCCCCTAAGCCGTTTAAGGATTTCATCGGGTTGCATGACATCACTCCTCCTCGCTTAAGAGGTCTGCTATAGGCGCCATCTCCAGCTCATGCTCTGATATCACTTCATCTTGAAGCATACGCCTAATGGCTGAAAGAACAAGTAGAAGGCTTTCATCACTCATGGCTACCCCTCCATGACTTCAATGACTTTTGCGGCTATTTGATCTGGAACGTAGACTTTGAGACTGTTTGCAACTTTCCGCAACCATGCATCATAGCTTTCGCCCGTGAACTCATGAAACCTCTTGAAGCTGTAGGTTATTTTGTGTCCGTCCCTGAAAATTAATGAAACAACCTTGCCTTTAGGGTCACAGTGGATATAATAGTCGGCTTTCTGAACCTCCCTGGTAACCCTGTTTGTGACCTTAATGTGGTTGTTTTTAGGGTAGATGATGTAGGTCATGGAGCGTCACCTCTCCTTGTTTACTGGCTTTAAAACAAGGAAGTAGTGTCCTGGATGGCACATGCACTCAATGACAGTCCATGTAATCCTCTGGCCTCGCCTCTTAATTGTGAGGTCGCCGTAGCCACAAGCAACCACGCAGCCCCAGTCGACATCGTAGCCAAGCTCTTGCAACTTCTGGTACTTGCGCCTTGAGAGTGAAAGCTCTGTGACGTAGAGGCATATTTCAGGGTAGTTTAGGAAAGTTAAGGGCACGTTGATGTAGCTGGGCGGAATGACCTCCGCTACTTTAAGAAGTGTTGAAGCAAAATTAGATGCAAACTCTTCAAAGCTTCTAACGATTTCTTTAACCTCTATTTTTGACGAGTTGTAAACCTCTGTAAGCGCCCTATGGAACTCCCTTCCCCTTTTACCTCTTAAAAGAAGGAGGGGAGAAAGAAGCTGGCAAGTTGGAGGAGAAGAATTAGTGTATGGGCAGTAGTTGATTGCCATGTGGCTCACCTACCAGAACTCCAGCTACCTCCCTCAAGCTCTTCAATTGTAACTCGAAGTACCTCTTTTCCACACTTTGCACATCGAATCGTGAAGGTGTTCAAATCCCAGCCGATGTCATCATGGCATAAGACTTCATTTAGCACAATCTGCTTCCAATGCTCTTCATCCCTATATTCTACAACCTTCTCGACTATAACTTCATGGCTATTGCAATGCTGACACTTTAAGACAATACGCCTTCTAGGCATTCTTTCACCCCGCAAAATAAGGTTAGTAGAATTTTGTTGAAAGCATTATATGGAATAGCTTGATTTTGCCTTCTTGCATTAGTTGTTGCAACTCCTGCTGGTCCAACACCTTGCCTTCTAGTAATCTGATCATCAACTGGAAAACAATTGCCTCGTCACCGTCCTCTAGTTGCACCAGCACCCTGTTTGTAGGAACCTCCATGGACAACAACGTAGAGAGCACCTGGGCTGTTGATGCATGCCCGACGGCACTTATGACCTCTTTGCCCTTGGATTCAGCTTCCGCAACAATTCTTCTTGCCTCCTCTGGAGATACTTCCTTGATGTATAGATGAACCCACCCCTGATAGGGGATCATGCTTAATGAAAAGGCGCTTAAAATGTAGAGTTTAGACATGTTTTTCACCTCCGCTTTTTTGTAATGCTTCTTGCTTTGAAGGGTTTTAAGCTTTTCGTGTTTTTCCACGATCGTGGGAGGTAGCGAAAGCTGTATTAAAATTTTATATATAAAATTTTATAGCGTGGGGGTGATGGATTGTGGCTTCAAAATACCATAAGGGTCGTGCTATTGAATACAAGTGTAAGAAGTATTTGGAGCAGAAAGGTGTGAACCTGGTTTTTAGATCTGCGGGTAGTAGAGGTCCAGCCGATCTTATTGCAATTAACCCTGTTAAGAGGGAAATTCTGCTAATTCAAGTTAAGAAGGGTGAGGCGAAGCCTCATGTTAAAAGGCAGTACGGTGTTCTAAAGGAGCTTGAAGGCACATATCAAGTTAAAGCGTATATTTACCATAAGAAAGGCAAATTCTATATGCTTGAGCCGCTTTGAGGCATGTGCAGCATGTAGTATTTCCAAGTTTTCTCTATGCCTTCCTTTAATGGTGTTTTAGGCTTCCATTTAAGGACTTTCTGCGCTTTAGTGATGTCAGCCAGGGTGTCGTGAACATAGTTTTTGATCGGGTTCTCCATGTACCGTATCTTCAACTGCTTTCCATGCTTTGATGCTACGTCGTTTACCATTTTTGCTACCTGGTTGAAGCTGTAGTTTTTGCCAAAACCTATGTTGAATACTTCATATCGACTTTCATCAAATTCTAGAGCCTTCAAGTTGGCTTCAACTACATCATCAATGTATATGAAGTCCCTTGTCTGGCTTCCATCCCCGAAGATCGTGAAGGTTTCGCCTTTAAGTGCGCTCCAGATCATTTGGGTTACAACATTTGCATATCTGCCTTTGAACTCCTCACGTGGACCGTAAACTGAGAAATACCTTAAGATCACGACGGGTATATTGTGGAGAAGGCTGTATACTTTCGCGATCCTCTCGATTGCTATCCTAGCCTCGGTGTAGAAGTCGAAGGGGATGGGTTGCATATCCTCTCTCCATGGTAGTGGCAAGTAGTTGTATATGCTTGAAGTTGAAGCTACTACAACTTTGATCTTGTGTCTTTTAGCGAATTCAAGTATGCTGATCGCATCTTTGATAGCCTTTGCCACAAGGAATGGATGATCCTTGTACATGGGACTGCTTGAAGGGATTCCCAGGTGGATTATTGCATCGATTTTTGGTAGATCTGGGGAGCTGAAGAGCGTTAAAACATCTCCAGCCTCAGCTGTGTAGAAGAATATTTGATCTGAGACTTCACGGAGGTTGTGTCTTGAACCTGTGTGAAGGTTGTCGACTACAAACACTGTGTAGCCTTTCTCGACAAGCTTTATGACTGTGTTGCTGCCTATGAAGCCAGCTCCACCAGTTACGATCACCTTCATGGCTTTCCCCTCTCCTTTCTTTCAAGTTCTTCAAGGATATCCCATAGCTTAGCTGTTGGAGGATCAATTCTTCTTACCAGGATTTTCAAAATTGCCTTGATGTAGCTGTCCAAGGAGATCACCCGTGTTTAAAATACATATTTAATTTATATTAGGGTAGCTGAGGGAAGGAGGATGGTTGATCTCTCGGACTTCTTCTTGAAG
>Ga0190314_1000303_pt1 | contig 18150 bp, 11 predicted proteins | sample 4870071112_MG_FD_165055 | JGI IMG/M metagenome (GOLD analysis project Ga0190314, IMG submission 165055) | Hydrothermal vent sediment bacterial communities from Southern Trench, Guaymas Basin, Mexico - 4870-07-11-12_MG | ecosystem: Environmental > Aquatic > Marine > Hydrothermal vents > Sediment ...
CAACTATTATTGTTAGCTTCGTAAAAAAGCAAAAAATAACTATCTAATAAGATCTTTAAAAAAATTCAAAGGTCTCTTAACAAATTCGTCAATATTGATATACTTTCCTTTTTAAAATTCAAGGAATAAAATCAGATGAATTGGCAGAATATTTACTGCTGAAAAATGAGGATAAGAATGCCGGTTAAAATTTCACCAAAAACGGTAACAGAAATTTTTTTTGAAAAACTTAAGGAACTTAGCGGCCAAAATGTTCATCTTTGCTATCAATGCGGAACATGTTCAGCTTCCTGTCCCATGTCGGACTTCATGGAGTTCTCTCCGCGTAAGGTGATGCATCATGCACAATTTGGTCTGGATAATCTCCTGGAAGGCATTAATACTTACTGGTTTTGTGCTTCCTGTTACGCCTGTTCTGTGAGATGCCCCAGGAGTATTGATATTGCTAAGGTTATGGAAGCCCTGCGGCAGCTTACGTTAAGGAAGAGCAAAAACTATATTGAACCTTCGCAAATGCCATCTGAGATATTGAAAGACAGTCCCCAGATAGCTTTAGTTGCCGGTTTTCGAAAATTGACAAGTTGAGGAGAGTAATGAAAGTTAATTATTATCCAGGATGCACTTTAAAAACCAAAGCAAAAAATCTTGAAGAGGCAGCCATAGCCTCCATGAAAATTCTTGGCGTAGAGCTGGATGAAATCGACCGCTGGAATTGTTGCGGGGCCGTTTATTCCCTTGCTGATGACGATCTTATTCACAAGGTTGCGCCTGTTCGAAATCTTATCAGAAGCAAGGAACATGGAGGCGATAAACTGGTTACACTCTGTTCCATGTGTTACAACACACTTGCAAGAGCTAATCTGTTGATGAAAGATAATACAGAACAGCGTGACACTATTAATCGTTTCATGGATGATGAGATCGATTATTTCGGAGAAGTAGAGGTGCTTCATCTGCTCAAATTTTTAAAAGACGAAGTCGGCATGGATAAACTTCGTGAAAAAGTAAAACTTCCGTTAAAGGATTTAAAGGTAGCTCCTTATTATGGCTGTACATTGCAGAGGCCAAGAGAAGTTGGCATTGAACCTGTCGGCAGTTATGAGCTTATGACGGAATTTTTGGAAGCGCTTGGAGCAACTGTTGTCGATTTTCCAGGTTCATCTCTATGCTGTGGCTCCTACCAGACTTTGGGAAATCCTGAAGCAGCAGGTGAGGTTGCTTCAAGAATTATTAACATGGCTGCAGATGCCGGTGCTGATGCTTTGGCTACAAGCTGTCCCTTATGTGAATTTAACCTCGGGAAAAATCAGAGCGCTTTAATTGAGCATAAGAAAATTGCCGCCGGAGTTCCCACATTATATTTTACCCAGCTTATGGCAATCGCTTTGGGGTTAGACCCTGAAGTTTGTCATTTTGAGCTTAATGATTCGGGAGCAGTAGAGCTGCTGAAAAGCAAAAATTACCCCACATAAATGAAAAAGGCAGCGGCTTAAAACCATATTTATAAATTGCTATTGCTTATAGTTTAAAAAACGTTTTGTTCACAATAATTTTAAATTTCGATATAAATCGAAAATAAAGAATCAGAGTGAACCAATTCGTTTTTCTTTAAGGAGAGATTATTATGGCAGAAACAGAAAATATTCAAACACAACAGGTTCCTAAAATGGCCACCGGGGACAGGGCAATCTTGCCTGAAGGGGCCAAGACTATTCCGATTTATATTATGGGCAAAAAGTATGAAGTCCCTGAAACTTTAACCATTATGAAGGCCATGGAATTTGCCGGTTTTAAATTTATTCGAGGCGCAGGCTGCAGAGGAGGCGTATGCGGAGCCTGTCCCACTGTTTTCCGTAAAACAGGGGATTACAAAATTCATTTCGGGCTTGCCTGTCAGACAGTTGTTGAACCTGAGATGTTCCTTGCGCAGATCCCTTTTTATCCAGCTAACCGGGCTTCCTATGACATTGAAAATATTGAAGGTTCCCTGCCGGATTTCATTAATGCGCTTTATCCGGAACTCTTCAGGTGCGTTGCCTGTAATCTTTGTACAAAGGCCTGTCCCATGGAAATAGACGTGTTAGGCTATATCTCTGCGCTAAAACAGGGTGATATTGCCAGCGCTGCTGAAATCTCTTCTGACTGTATCCAGTGTGGACTTTGTGCCAGCAGGTGTATGGGAGAAATACCACAGTATCATATTGCACAGTTAGCACGAAGGCTTTATGCAAAATATATTCAACCCAAAGCCGCTCATCTTGAAAAAAGAGTTGAAGAGATTAATTCCGGCAAATACGACAAGATGCTTGAAAATCTCACTGCGATGAGCAGGGAAGAACTGGAAAAAGAATACACGGCAAGGGAACGTGAGCCTGACATGGCTCCTCCAGGAACATGGATGCCTGAAGATACTCAGTACTTGTAATTTGTGAATTTATTCACTGCAACAGGCTGTAATATAATAAATTGCACAAGGGTTTGCATTGCAAATTAGTAAGGAGAAATAATATGGGTTACACGCCCGAGCTTAAAGAGCTGATAAAAAGAGTTGAGGCCACCCGTCCTGAGCGGGTAGAAAAGGCACGTAGAAATGAAAACTATCCTGCATTAAATCTTGAAGAGCGAGAGGTAGTTTTAAATAAGTTTCATCCTGATTATCAGGATGATGGAAAACGTGAGGTAAGAGTCGGACCTAATAAGGGAGACATATTTCAGGAAACAGTTGCAGAACTTCTGGAATCAAAATCCATACTCAGACCGGAAAATATTGATCTTTCAAAAACAGACTATGAAACAGATGTTCTTGTTATAGGCGGAGGAGGCGCTGGAACTTCTGCTGCTTTAATGGCATCTGAAGCCGGCCTCAAGGTAATTATTGCGACCAAACTTCGTCATGGCGATTCAAACACGATTATGGCTGAAGGAGGAATACAGGCAGCAAGTCAGGAATGTGATTCTCCATTTTATCATTATCTTGATACAATAGGCGGAGGACATTTTACAAATCAGGCCGACCTTGTGGCTGCCCTTTCCCACGATGCCCCTCTTTCCATATCATGGTTAGAGCAGCTTGGAATGACGTTTAACAAACTCCCGGACGGGCGTCTTAATACAAGACATTTTGGAGGGTCATCCCGTAAGCGCATGCATTCTTCCGCTGATATGACCGGAACAGAGATTATGCGTGTTCTCAGAGATGAAGCCCGCAACCGTGCTGATAAAATTGATATTATTGAGTTCAGCCCTGCTGCTGAGCTCCTCCTTGATGAAGACGGAAAATGCGCAGGCGCTGTTCTGTATAATATGGACACGAAAGAATTTTATATTGTCAAAGCCAAAGCCGTAATTCTTGCAACCGGCGGGTTTGGGCGTCTTCATATAAAGGGATTTGCGACAACAAACCATTACGGGGCAACCATGGATGGTGTTGTTATGGCTTATAGAGCAGGCGTTGGAACCAAATATCTTTTTTCCACCCAGTATCATCCAACCGGAGTAGTATATCCGGAACAGAATGTAGGGCTTTTGATTACGGAAAAGGTTCGGGGACTTGGGGCACATGTTCTTAATATAGACGGTGAACAGTTCTGCTTTCCACTTGAACCAAGAGATGTTGAGTCAGCCGAGTTTATAGGAGAGGTCACGGAAAAAGGCAAGGGGATTCTGACTGCCACCGGAAGAGCGGGGGTATGGCTTGACTCTCCCATGATAGATGAACTCCATGGGGAAGGAACCGTAAAAAAAGAACTGCCTGCAAAGTTTTTACAGTTCCAGCGTCACGGCATTGATATAAGCAAAGAGCCTATGCTGGTTTATCCGACCCTTCATTACCAGAATGGGGGCATTAATATTAATGCACAGGCAGAAACAATCCTGCCTGGTCTTTTTGGCGCAGGAGAGGTTGTGGGTGGTATTCACGGAGAGAACCGTTTAATGGGCAACAGTCTCCAGGATATTATTACATTTGGCAGGCGCGCTGGAACAAGGGCGGCAGACTATGTTAATAGTGGGATTAAATTAAAAAAACTCACATTGGATCATGTTGTTAAATTTGAAAAAATGCTTGCAGATGCCGGCATTGAAAACCCCAAAACAGCGCCGATTCTTCTTCCTGATTATTCAACGGATGAGGTGATATCACATCGCTGGACTACGAACGATATAAGTTAATAACAATAAAAAGAAGGTGTGACGAGTAACCTTGCTTTTTTCAATAGTACCTGAACGGAAATTATGCTTTTCGTTCAGGTACTAACTATTTTTTTTGTCTGTCTTGCTATTTCCAGCTCTTCATCAGTATGGATTACAATAATTTTTACCCTGCTTTTCATACTGCTTATAAGAAAATTTTTATTTTTACTTTGCACATTTTTTTTTGCATCAATTTCAATGCCGAAGTTTTGCAACCCTTCACAGGATTTTTCACGAACAATCGAAGAGTTTTCCCCTACGCCCCCTGTAAAAACAATACAGTCAAGATGTTCTAAAGCCGCAAAAAAAGCGCCGATATATTTTTTAATCCTGTAGCAGTAGATATCCAAAGCTATTTTTGCCATTGGATCGCCTGATTCTTTTTTTTCTATTACTTCCCGGATATCGTTTGTTTTACATATCCCCTTGAGTCCGCTTTCTTTATTAAGAAGAGTATCAATTTCATTTAGAGTCATTTTTAAATGAGTGGCAAGAAAAAAAGGGATGGCAGGGTCTATGTCTCCGCAGCGTGTGCCCATCACAAGCCCCTCCAGGGGAGTCATTCCCATGGTAGTATCAATACAAAACCCTTTTTTTATGGCCGCCATACTTGCGCCGTTTCCAAGATGCAGCGTTATAATATGGAGCTTTTCAAAAGGAACCTTCAAAAATCTTGAGGCTTTTTCTGCAACATAAGCATGGGAAGTGCCGTGAAAACCGTATCTGCGAACCTTATATTTTTCATAGAGGGTATAAGGAAGTGCATAAAGAAAAGCTTTTTCCGGAAGGCTGTGATGATAAGCAGTATCGAAGACTGCCACCTGGGGCACATCCGGGAAAACAGCTTTTGCTGTTTCAATGCCGGTTATGTTGGACGGGTTGTGCAGGGGAGCCAGAGGGATATTCTTTTTGATTGTTTCAATAACCTTATCATCTATTATTGTGGGGTCATGGAAGAATTCCCCACCATGAACAACACGGTGTCCCACAGCCCCAAGATCTGATTTGTTCCGGATACCTCCGTATTTTTTATCCATTAACAGATCAACTATCATGGTCATACCCAGGAGGTGATGGGGAATTATTTCTTTTATCTCTTTTGTTATTAATTTTTCGTTTGAAAGCTTTTTTTTATGTGTTAAAAGTCCGGTCTTTTCACCAATCTTTTCAACTATCCCTGAAACAATAACCGTCTGTTTATCCATGTCAAACAGGCTGTACTTTATTGAAGAACTGCCGGTGTTGATTACAAAGATTTTCAATCAACCCCTTTTCCTGCCTGGGCCTGTATAGCAGTAATTATTATAGTGTTAACTATATCAGGCACGGTGCAGCCCCTGCTGAGATCGTTTACAGGTTTTTTTAAGCCCTGAAGTATGGGTCCAATGGCAATGGCGCCGGAGGATCTCTGCACAGCTTTATAAGTGTTATTCCCTGTATTTAAATCAGGAAAAATAAAAACAGTCGCCTTGCCCGCCACTTCGCTGTTTGGCATTTTAATTTTTGCAACTGCAGGATCAATTGCCGCATCGTACTGAATAGGTCCTTCAATTTTTATAACCGGTTCTTTGCCATGGGAAAGGTCAAGAGCCAACTTTTTCGCCAGTTCGGTTGCCTTGCGGACTTTATCCACATCCTCTCCCTTGCCGGATTCACCGGTAGAATAGGAGAGCATGGCTACTCTTGGTTCAATGCCGAAAATCATTGCAGTCTGTGCGGAAAAAATCGCAATTTCAGCCAGTTCTTCAGAATTCGGATCTGGATTAACTGCACAGTCACCATAGACCAGCACTTTTTCTTCAAAACACATAAAAAATACGCTTGAAACAATACTGCATCCCGGTACTGTTTTAATAATTCTGAAAGCCGGACGTATTGTGTCGGCTGTTGTGTGAACAGCTCCTGAAACCATTCCATCTGCGTGGCCTTTATAGATCATCATTGTGCCAAAAAAACTCGTGTCACTGATAATATCCCTTGCAATCTCTTTTGTAAGCCCTTTGTGTTTTCTTAAATCATAATATGTCCGTGCATAATCTTCCAGCATGGGGCTGTTTGCCACATCGATTATATTTGCTCCATTTAAATGAAGATTCATTCTGGCAATCTTTTTTCTTATTTCACTTTCATCGCCAAGGAGAGTAACATCAACAGCATTACGCTGGAGCAGTATCTCGGTCGCCTTTAAAATTCTCTCTTCTGTACCCTCAGGCAAAACAATATGCTGTTTGATTTTACGCGCCTTTTGCAAGAGACCGTATTCAAACATTTTTGGAGTTGTCACATAGGTATCAGTTTTTATAATTTTTTCCTGAAGCTCATCAATTTTTACATTTTTTCCAAACAATTCCAACGCTCTGGTTATTTTACGTCTGTCATCGGGAGATATGACGGAATGGATATTGTCCACTGCTATGGCAGCAGGAAAGGTATTCTCTTTAACGCTTAAAATCGGCACAATATCCGGAAAGCCTTCGATTAATCTGCAGATTGAATCTGCGGGTTCAAGACCGCCTGTAAGCATGATGCCTGAAATATTAGGCAGCTTTAATGAAAATACAGCTGCAAGACAGGCCATGAGTACATCTGCCCTGTCGCCAGGGGTTATGACAAGAATGCCCTGCTCCAGTCTTTCAAGTAAATTTTCCGGCTGCATGGCAGCAATTGCAAAACCATGAACATGTCTGTTTAAATGTTTTTTCCCATACAGAACTTTTGCATTCATGTTTTTTACAATTTCACTGACAGTGGGGTTGCCAAGATATTTTTCTTCCTCAACAGTATAAATCAACTGATTTGGAATTATGCTGCCCTTTTTTAACCTTTTAATAATTTTATTGATATTCTGTGTGCCGGTTTTGTTAATTATTGTTGAAATCACATTGCATGATTTTTCAGATAAAGATTCCAGAGATATTTCAATGGAACTTGTTATTTCATCCTCTGTTTTATTTTGGGCATTTGCAACAAGAAGTACAGGGCACCCCAAATTACTTGCAATTTCAGCATTTATATCAAATTCAAAGGCCGATGTTGCTCCTTTAAAATCTGATCCTTCACAGAGCACAAAATCATATTTTTGTTCTATTGCTTTGTACTTATAAAATATTCCTTCAATAAGTTCCTCATTTTTGCCCTGTGCTATCAGGTTGTTGACCTCTGATGTAGTATAGGCATACATCTCTTCATAATCAAGATTAAGGTTAAAATAAGATGAGATCAAATTTAAGTCATTATCTTTTTTTTTCGATCTATGATCCCTATTTATATAGGGACGAAAAAAAGCCACCTTGTCTATATTTCTGAGCAGCATTTCCATAATCCCCAATGAAATTGCAGATTTTCCGCTTCTTGGTTCAGTTGACGTTATGAAAAGATTTTTCGACATTTTTTAAGATCAATCCTCCTGACCTATTTTATGAATTTTTATAAGATTGGTTGAACCACTTTTCAGGGCTAAACCCGTAAGAATGACTATCATATCATCTTTTTTGACAAGTTTTTTATTTAATATAATTCTTACCCCTGCTTCTATAATTAATTTTGCATCTTCAACCTCAGGAATAAAAAGGGGGTAAACTCCCCATAAGATAGACAGACGATTATATGTTTTCTGGGAAGGAGAAAATGAATATACAGGAATTGCAGGCCTGTGTTTTGAAATCAATTTAGAGGTTTTGCCTGATATGGAAAATGAAATGATAGCTTTTGCCTTTGTTCTATCGGAAATAAGCACCGATGCTTGAGCCACCGCCTGGGTTATAATTTCTTTTTTTGCCAACTCGTGCCAGATATTATATTTCATAAAAGGGGATTTTTCAGTTTCTGCAATAATTTTAGACATCATCTGTACAGCTTTTACAGGATGTTTTCCTGATGCTGTTTCACCAGAAAGCATAACTGCATCTGTTCCATCGTAAATTGCATTTGCCACGTCTGAAGCTTCTGCCCTGGTAGGTATCGGGTTAACAGTCATTGTCTCAAGCATCTGGGTGGCTGTTATTACCGGCTTATTTGCCAGAATGGCTGCCCTGATAATTTTTTTCTGTATGGCTGGAACTTTCTCAGGATTGAGTTCAACACCCAAGTCTCCTCTCGCGACCATGACTGCATCTGTAATGTTTAAAATTGCATCAAGATTTTCAACTGCTTCAGGTTTTTCTATTTTTGCAATTACAGGAATGTCGGATCCCTGTTTTTTTAATATTGCTTTGATATTTTTTAAATCATTTGCTTTTCTTACAAATGAAAGAGCAATATAATCAACTTCGTTTTTTATTGCAAAATTTAAATCTTTTTTATCTTTTTCCGTCAAAGATGGCGTTGAAATTTTTACACCCGGCAGATTTATCCCCTTATGCTCTTTTAATATCCCGCCGTTAATAACCTTGCATGTAACAAAATCTTTGCTCTTTGACAAAACCTTTAATTCCATCAAACCGTCATCAACAAGTATCTTGTCATCTTTTTTCACATCCTTGACCAAATCTTTATAGGTTGTGGAGATAATTTCAGCAGTCCCTGGCAGGTTATTCGTGGTTATTTTGATCTCGCTGTTTTTTTTCAAAACAACAGGTTTGCCTTCTTTTAATTTCCCTGTTCTGATTTTTGGGCCCTGCAGGTCAATTATAATTGCAACGGGTTTATTTATCTCTCTCGACACGGAACGTATCATATTTATTACATTGCCATGCTCTTCATAAGTTCCGTGGGAAAAATTCAGCCTTGCGGCATTCATGCCGGATAAAATAAGTTTAAGCAAAACTGATCGGGTGTTTGACGATGGACCTATTGTTGCTATTACCTTTGTTTTATTCAGCATCTTATTCCTTTTTATAATATTGTTTTTTTTTAGATCCTCTGTTATAGAGCACCTGTAATATACTTATGCAATTTAAAAGCCATTTTTGAGAATATATCAAGCTAAAAGAGGTTAAAATGAAAATTACATGCCCTGGCTGCCATAAAACATACGATCTTCCGGATGATAAACTGCCCCCCAAAAAAATCTCATTTAACTGCCCTGACTGCAAGGGAGTTATTACCTTAGACCTGCGACCTGAAAAAACTGAAAACAGACCTGACCCCGGGGTTTCTGCTCAAAAAGATGATTTGGCTGATTTAGAGCATGAAAACACTGGTTTAGACCATGAAAACACTGGCTTAGACCATGAAAACATTGGCAACTCTTTGAAAAAAAAGATTTTAAAATCCATATCCGATCTTCCGCCCATGCCCCAGGTTGTATTAAAAGTTCGGGAGATAATGGCAAACCCGAATTTAAGTTTTAAAGATATTGCCGAAGCCATTGAAACAGACCAGGCAATTGCAGCAAGACTTTTAAAAATTGCCAACTCAACATACTATGGCATGAGCGGCATGGTGGCTTCAATTCATCAGGCTTGCGTTGTGCTGGGCTATAAAACACTATCCGAAGCAGTTACAGTTGCCGGTGCATCATCGCTGCTGGGTAAAAGTTTAAAAGGTTACGAACTAGATTCAAACGCATTATGGCAGCATTCCCTTGCAGTGGCACTGGGTTCAAAAGCCATAGCTAAATTAAAAAGACCGGTCATTGAAAACGAAGCCTTCTCAGCAGGCCTTATACATGATTCAGGCAAACTTGTTCTGGATAAGTATATTGTAGAAAAAAAAGATCAGTTCAATAATTTTATGAAAAACCAGCAACTCTCCTTTCTTATGGCTGAAAAACATATATTGGGCTTTGATCATGCAGAAATAGCATCTGCATTGTGTGAGCAATGGCAGATGCCAAAAAATCAATCTGTTGGAATAAGATTTCATCACCTTCCCTCTGAATCGAAAAAAAATGATATTGCCTATATCATCCATATTGCAGATTCCATATCCCGGTTAGACGAAATAGATATGGAATATTTGCAAACCATTCTTGAAGAAGGTTCACTGGAATTTCTCGGACTTCAGGAAAAAGATTTAAACGAAATTCTTTCTGAAGTAAAAGAAGCTGTTGAAAACTTAACTGATAACGCATAAGTTCAATCAAAACCATAGGATTGAACTTATGCTTCTTGTTCGTCTTCTATTGGTTCTGCAAAAATAATATTTTGCTTGTTAACAAAAAGAATCTTTGCCGGAGCAAAAGCAATGCTCTGTTTAGATTCAACAGGCCTGGCTATTTTTGCATTTGTTACAATCAGATAAGGTGTTTGATAATCATAGGTAAACATATCAGACAACCTTTTGTAAAATTCCTCCTCTTTTTCCTCTTCCATCCTGTTAATATTCACTTCTCCTATTATTGTGATATTGTTTATCAGTTCCAAAAAAATTTTTTTATAATTGGGTTTTCTTTTCATTATACTTTCCCCGCCTCCGATAGTTTTGATTTATCCCCCACCGACAGCCCTAAACCACACCCTGGTCAAGCATTGCATCAACCACTTTGACAAACCCCGCTATATTCGCTCCTGCCATATAGTTGCCGGGCTCACCATATTCTGCGGCTGCATTCAGGCAGGTGCGGTGTATGCTTTTCATGATAATCTTCAGGCGATCATTAACCTCTTCTTTCGGCCAGTTTAAACGCATGCTGTTTTGCGCCATTTCCAGACCGGATACGGCAACGCCTCCGGCATTTGCGGCCTTTCCTGGCGCAAAGAGAATTTTTTTGTCTATAAAAACATTAATGGCCTCGGGCGTGGAAGGCATATTTGCTCCCTCACAGACAAGATAAATGCCATTATTAATCAGAGTTTCTGCATCTTTTTCGTTTATTTCATTTTGTGTAGCGCTTGGAAATGCGCAGTCAGCCTTGTGATCCCACAGAGGATTATAACTGACAGATTCATCGGCTTTTGTATATACAGATGATGGATATTCCTGGGCATACTCTTCAACTCTTCCCCGTTTAATATTTTTCAGCCTTTTCACAAATTCAAGTTTTTCCTTGTTTATACCTTCTTCATCGTAAATATAGCCTGAAGAATCAGATATTGTTACAACCTTCCCCCCAAGTTCAATGATTTTTTCTGTTGTAAACTGTGCCACGTTGCCGGAACCTGATACAAGGCATATTTTTCCTTCAAGGCTGTCGTCTTTTGCGGCAAGCATCTCGGATGCAAAATAGACACTCCCGTATCCTGTTGCTTCAGGACGTATGAGACTTCCCCCCCATGCAAGGCTTTTGCCTGTTAATACACCTGTGAATTCATTGCTGAGTTTTTTGTATGTGCCAAAAAGATAACCGATTTCTCTGGCTCCCACGCCTATGTCCCCTGCGGGTATATCTGTATTGGGGCCTATATGGCGATAAAGTTCAGCCATAAAACTCTGACAGAATCGCATGATCTCATTATCCGATTTATTTTTAGGATCAAAATCAGAACCGCCTTTTCCGCCGCCCATGGCAAGGGTTGTCAGTGCATTTTTAAAAACCTGCTCAAAAGCCAAAAATTTTAATATGCTCAAAGTTACAGAAGGGTGGAACCGCAAGCCTCCCTTATATGGACCTATGGCACTGTTCATTTCTATCCTGAAGCCACGGTTTACATGGACCTGACCACTATCGTCCATCCATGGAACTCTGAACATAATAACCCGTTCGGGCTCTGTAATTCTTTCCAGAACAGCCGCTCTTCTGTATTCAGGGTTACGATCAAGAACAGGCTGCACAGATTCAAGCACCTCCTGAACAGCCTGATGGAACTCATTTTCACCTGGATCCTTATTTTTTATAAACTGAAAAATATCTGACATGAATATACTCCTTGTTAATTTGCGGTTATAACTCCAATGGATCTCCTGCCGTCTATCTTGATGTTAAGGGGTTTGTCAAGTTTATACACTTTTTAATTTCCTGTGAAGAATTTCCACAATGGGCAATTCCCATGATTTCTTTTTAATATTTTTGTATCCATCAGTTTCATTATCCTCTTGCTTACGCTTTATAATGCCAAGGAGTTTTGCGGTTAGTATTTTTTGAGTATTATCTTTCCATTTTAAATATGCTTTTTTTGAAAGTAATCCTATAGTTTCATCTTTATCATTTTCGATGTAAAGCTCATTATTATTTTCTGTTAAATAAACTTTATCGCCTGTTCCAAGTTCCGATAGATTCTTGTGGATTTCATGGTTTTCAGGGAAACGGGCTGGATAACTGATAACAAGATCTTCCATCCCAAGGATTGATACAGTAAGATCATCAGTATAAGCATTGATAGTTGCAGGTTTTGCTCTTTTTTTATAAGTAAAGCTGTTTTCCATTAATACTGGAATATGAGGATTGGCCGCAGTTTCAAGATGACATAAATAAAGATTTTTTTTCGCCCGTGTCATCCCGACATAAAAAAGTCTTCGCTCCTCCTCTATTGCCCTGCTTTTCCACCCGCCGTCAAGGATAAAAACATAAGGAAATTCCATCCCCTTTACACCATGGACAGTACTTAGAAATGCGCCGTTTCCTGTTTTCTGTTCTCTTCTTTCTTCAAGAAAAATTTCAAGGGCAAAATCCTTAACTTCCGAGATTGATATTTCAATATCGGAATTTATCTCACACCAGGTTTCAAGAATTTGTTCAATCCGGTCTGTCCGGATATTTTTCTGATTAAATTTTTCAAGAACCTCCTTTTTCAAATTAACAGGACGCATCCTTCTAATTTTATTGGTATCAAGATATTCGAGAAATTCCTGTATCTCCCTGAGCCTGAACATGGGAAACCCCGACCCGCTCTTGATTGAATAGCAAAAATCGATACTTTCCTTTGCCAGCGCCATTCTGACTGAAACAAGATAGGGATAGGAAATTCCATGCCTTGAGATAACGGCAAAATCATCCATCGTTGTTCCTTTGTTTTCGTGTAGTATCCGCTTTATCTCACCTGCTATCCAGACAGCCTGGGATTCTACATCCTCAGCGCAAATTATCTGGACAAGAGCTTCTCTTTTGATTTTTTCAGGGGGCTGCTGCCGGGATTTTCTTTTTGAATTAATACGGCAAACCTGATCTTTTTTCATCCGGTTTTTATTTAAGGCAATAAATTCCCCCGATGCCTGTATAATTGGATATGAAGATCTATAGTTTTCAATTAGATAAAAGGTCTTTGCATTATAATCCTCTTTAAACTTTTTAATAAACGCAATATTTGCATCTCTAAATCCATATATGCTTTGGTCATCGTCTCCCACTGCCATGATGGAAATTTTTGCTTCATTATCTTCTTCAAGCCTTCCTGTCAGCGCTGAAATAAATCTGTATTGCCTTTCATCAATATCCTGATATTCGTCCACAAGGATATGCCGGTATCTTGCAAGAAAATACTCCCTTGCTTCAGATTTGTCTATCCCCGGGATGGCTTTATTCCCATTTAATATATCGACTGCTTCATCAATGATGCTGTCAAAATTCTGTAAAGAATTAAAACCCCGGGGCTGATGGGATTTATCTAACAGGGAGATTCCTGCAAGCCGCATGGCAAAGCCGTGATAGGTCATTGCAGTGACTGAATCAGCGCTTTTTCCGGCCAGTTTTTTTATCCTTTTTTTAAGTTCGAGCATGGCCTGGTGATTAAAACATAAAACAAGAATTGAAGCTGGATCAACAGATTTGGCTTTAATAAGCCAGACGCACCTGTGAACGATTGTTTTTGTTTTTCCGGAACCAGGGCCTGCAAGAACCAGTATATTATTTTCAGGAGGCGCTGCCACAATAGATTCCTGAATACTGTTTTCAAGAGATTGAACGATCTTTTTATAGGCTTCTGCGGTCATTGCTGTCTTGATAATCTCTTTTTGACCCGGAAAATATTGCGTTATGAATGAATCGTAGGAAGTTGAAAAATAATCACGCACAAAATCAAGGGCGGTTTTTATCTTTTCCATGCCTAATCCGGCATATTTATCCATGACATGAACCTGAACATTTTTTTGGTCAAAATGATGGGATAATGGTTCATAGTCCCCTTTTGTATATTGCCTTTTTTTGCTTTCCGGAAGCATTTTTATTGTCATTGCCTGCCTGAAAACACCAAGTCCGTTTTGCAGGGTAATGATTTTAACATCATGCATATATAAAAGAGACCTTTCAATGAGAGGTTTAAAATCTCCTTTTATTTTGGAAAGAAAAATGTCTGCCCGCATGGCATTAATAATATCCGAGATAAAAAATTCAGCCAGGACTTCTGCGCGCCCTTTTTTCAAGGCATCCGGAAGAGATGATATTATTTCCCGAAGAATTACCCTTGAAGCATTATGCCGCAGTAGCACTCTTTTTTTAATTTCCTGCCATGAAAATTTCATATAAACCCACCGCTGGTCAACCCCACTTTTGCCGCTCACCTTAATACTTTTACCCTGGTTTTCCCCTTTATCATTTGCGATTGACCGCAAAATTTTTTCCACAATGGCAGGGTTAATATTTTCAAAACCATTATCCTTCAACCGCTGGGACATTAGGCGAAGATTAAACATTTCAGCCGAATCAGGGGAAAGCCCGGAATCAGGCGACATCTCTTCCATTATCTTAAGCATACGGTTTTCAGCGCCTGAAAAATAGTCTAAAAGCTTTGGAGAACTGTTTTTCCCCCCGGGTCTCACAAAGGCTGTTAAAATAATCCCTTCTCTTATTAGACCAATTTCTGCCATTTCAGACAAAAGGGTGATAATTTCACGGGAATCCAAATATTTTGCAGGGAGATTTTTTATACTTCCAAGGGCTGTGCATATATCGTCTGCCGACAGGATGTCGTTGGCATCGGCATTGAATAGAAAATTCATGATGATTGTAAAAACGGCTTGCATGGTTTTGGAAAGGTTGAGTTTCTCAATCTTTTTTTCCGCTTCTTCCATGCTTTTTACAACAGGCGCACCTTTGAAAAAAAGTGTTTGATTAAAGGAACGCTCAACAAACCCCTTTCTTTCAAGCCAGCTTACACCTATCCTGGCTTTGGCATCATTTTCGCCGTCCCCGCTATGCCCGATCAGACGCATAATTTCGCCCGGGGTAATGATAATTTCAGGTGTTTTTGCCCCTCTTTTCTTTAATACACTTAAAATTTTTTTAATATCTTTTATGGAAAGCCGTGAATATGCATTCAAGGAAAACTGGTTTTGAATATCCTCCTCTTCATATAAAAGAATGCAGTCAGAGGGCTCCATATCTCTTCCAGCGCGGCCTGCCTCCTGGAGGTAGTTTTCAAGGGAACCGGGAATATCAGCATGGATGACAAGCCTGATATCCTTTTTGTCTATTCCCATTCCAAAGGCGTTTGTGGCACAGATAACAGGGATCTTCCCATCCACAAAATCATCCTGAATATTTCGTTTATCCGGTTCACTTCTTCCTGCATGAAAGGCTTCGGAAGATATTCCCTGTTCATTTAAAAAAAGATTTATCTCTTCTGTGCCGCGTCTCGTTGAACAATAAACAATTGCCCCGCTTTTGTGCTTTGTAAAACTTTCCTTAAGACAATTTAATATTAGACCATATTTTTCATTTTTTCTTACAGGCCACACCTCAAAATTCAAATTTTCCCTTTGTATGTCTCCCACAAAAAGCTCAATATCAATGGAAAGTTTTTCCTTAAAATGGCTTGAAATTTCTTCTATCACATCTTTTTTTGCTGTTGCCGTAAAGGCGCAGACAAGGGGCTGGTTATCTGTATCACTACAATATTTGCGAATAAAGTCGGAAACATAAAGGTAATCCGGTCTGAAATCATGCCCCCACTTGGAAAGACAGTGGGCTTCATCAAAAACCCAAAGGCCGACAACCCGGGATTTTATCAATTGAGCAATGGAAAAATTTCGGAGCTGCTCCGGAGAAATATATAAAATCCCGATATCTCCAAGCCTTACTTTCTCCATCACGGAGCCTCTTTCCGGAAGGGTGAGGCTCCCGTTAATTGCTGCTGCTGATTCAGCGCCGGTTGCCCTGTTTAAATTGTCAATCTGATCTTTCATTAATGCTTTAAGGGGCGAGATGACAATTGTCAGCTCACTTAGCCGGTCATATCTGTGAAGGGCGGGTATCTGGTAGCAGATTGATTTTCCCCCTCCTGTGGGAAGAATTCCCAGGAGCGGATTTCCACTTAAGGTTGAATCAATAATCTCTTTTTGAAGCAGCCTTCCATCGGGAAGTCTTCTATATTTTTTAAACCCGAAGTATTTTTTTAAAAGTTTTTCAGAATCATTATTTTTTCTGCAATAACTGCAAGAGCTATCTTTGCATGAATATCGCAGTTTTTTAACAATACCGAAAATTTCAGGGAACTGGCGACTTACCCAGGGGGGTATAATGGAATTTCCCCCGGAAACCATGAGCCAGGAAAGGAGATAGGCAAGAACCGGTCTCTGGAAAGCATTTTGCAAATATGTATCCCATATCTGTTTTAACCCATTATTGCATATTTTCCCCAGGCAAAGAGACCTGAATATACCTTTGGCCTCTTTTTCAGACGGAGTTCCCCCCAATAAAAAACCGGACAAAAAATGAAACAGGTCATAGATACCCCTTAAACCGGGATTTCCATTATTAAAACAAAAATTTTTAAAGGAAAAGGCAAAAAAAGATATACGCTCCGGTTCTTTTTCCAGAATGTTTAAAAATGCTGCAAGCTGATCCTCAAAAACAGCGCTGGCCAGGATTGAATCGGCAAGCGGATTATTTTTACTTCTTTTTGCCAGCTTGTAGTCTTTAACAAGTTTGTGGTAAGGGTTTTCAGGAAATGCAAGGGGAGACAAAAAAAGCGTATCAATGACAGGAAGTTTTAGAAATTTTGCTTCAGGGCAGGCATCATTTGCAATCCTGAGATCATGGTTGAAAATATTATGTCCCAAAATATAATCTGCCCCGTTTGAAAATTCGGACAACTCCATGAGCGCGTTTTTTAAATCTTTTATATTTTTTTTCTGGAATGTTTTATCGTTAAACAACGCCCCTATATGATATGTATCCCCATTGGGAACCATTTCAAAATCTAAAACAAGAATATTTTTAAATCTTGCCTGTAGATCAGATAACCGAGGACTTTTTTCCAGAGTCTTGCCTGAATTCTGCATCATTTAAAAAAATAAAATCCAAAGGATTTTGCTCTTAAAACCATATACTCCAATTATAACCCCAATGAATCTTCTGCCGTCTATCGTGATATTAAGGAGCTTGTCAAGATCGTGGTGTTCGTTCCTCACACAATCTATCCTTATTAGCTATCTGAGTTCATGCTTAAATATTGTTTAATTGCTTATGTAAAATGACACTGATTAATCCTTTTGTAAATTCATTTTTATCTCGAAAATCAAGATGTACCCATCTTTTAAATGAAATTTTGAGATTTCTGGATAATCTTTTAAATAAATACTTTTAGGATGTCTTTTTTCTATTTCATTCCAGAATATCTATTTGGAATATTTGACATTGTCAAACTCCCATGGCAGCCTATCCGTTGGAAATCTCACAAAAATTACATTTTCACCTCAATCTTCTATTTTTTTTGTAAGGTGTAGCAGGTGATCAAAATTGGGTGTTATTGTTTTTATAAGGTGGGTCAATTTTCGGTTGTAAAAAACAGCATTTAAAGCCTGACGCTGTGTGGATGCCGCCACGTTTTTTTTTACTCACCAGGTTTGAGAGAAAGGCTTCAACTTGCTGTCTCCCCATTTCTCGTGGATGAGTCTTTCCTCAATAATAGTGAATATACCGGACAACCCATTGACAATATGCAACTTCTGTGCGATAGGCGTAATGATGGTAACATAAAACTTCTTTGATCTGATCCATTAATTTTGCTTTTGGATCAGGACGAAATTTGTGTTTATTTTGCAGCACATTTACTTTAATATAGCAATAGGTGTAATATGTGTGCTAAATATATATTTTCTACAAATTTTATTATTTAATAGAACAAGATATGTAAAAAAGTGCAACCTATATGCGAAATAGCATGTACTTTTTTACATTTATTGCACTGTTAGAGGGGTTGCATA
>Ga0190314_1000306_pt1 | contig 18018 bp, 17 predicted proteins | sample 4870071112_MG_FD_165055 | JGI IMG/M metagenome (GOLD analysis project Ga0190314, IMG submission 165055) | Hydrothermal vent sediment bacterial communities from Southern Trench, Guaymas Basin, Mexico - 4870-07-11-12_MG | ecosystem: Environmental > Aquatic > Marine > Hydrothermal vents > Sediment ...
GAATTAATGGATACCTGACAAAACCTGTCAAGCGGGATGAATTATATAAAACTATCACTGAGGTGTTAAATTTATCAGTGCCAAAAGATATTACCCCCCCATCTCACCTTGTTACCCGACATCTTCTGGCAGAAAAATACAAAATAAATACCAAAATTCTTTTAGTCGAAGATTATCCAACCAACCAGATTGTTGCAAAAAAATATTTGGAAGATGAAGGATATAATGTTGATTTTGCGGAAAACGGGCAACTCGCAGTTCAAGCATATAAACAAAATGATTACGACATAATACTGATGGATATTCAAATGCCTGTTATGGATGGTTATAATGCCACTGCAGCAATTCGTAAATTAGAGTTGCAACTTTCACAAAAAACTCCAATTATAGCCATGACTGCCCATGCCATGGCAGGTGACAGACAACAATGTATTGATGCCGGCATGGATGACTATATAGCAAAGCCCTTAAAAAGAAAAAAGCTGATAAAAATTATAGAAAACTGGACAGGTTCAAAAACAAAGCAAATAAACACTGAGAATATAGAGGCTGTTAATAAAGCCCAAAAAGATGACCCTCCTGTTGATTATGAAAAATTAATGGAAGATTTCGACTGTGACAAAGAATTTTTATCAGAACTTTTTAGCGGCTTTCAAAAAAACATTAAGCTGCAACTGCCTGCGTTGGAAAAAGCCATAGCCGATGAAGACACAGCCATAGTTATAAGAGAGGCACATTCCATTAAAGGGGGCGCGGCAAATCTTACTGCAAATAATCTTTCAAAAGCAGCTTTTGACCTTGAACGCCTTGGGGAATCTGATTCTTTGGAAAACAGTGAAACTGTTTTTGAATCATTAAAAAAAGAAGTATATCGTTTAGAAGAACATATAAAAACAAATAAATTAATTTAAAACATATGGAGTGTCTGCAATGAAAGTACTTATAGCTGATGATGAATTTATAAGTTATAAAATGCTGGAAAAATTAATTCAAGGCTTTGGTTATGAAACATTTGTGGCTGAGGATGGTAAAAAGGCATGGGAACTATGGAAAAAAGAAAGACCAAGAATTGTTATTACAGATTGGGATATGCCTGGCATGAACGGTCTGGAATTATGCAAAAAAATCAGGGATGCCGAAGGAAGCAGGTACACTTATATTATAATAATAACCGCTAAAGGCAAAACCGAAGATGTTGTAACAGCCATGCAGGCAGGCGCCGATGATTTCATTACCAAACCTTTTGCAAAAGAGGAGTTAAGAGTAAGGCTTATTGCAGGAGAAAGGATATTAAGCCTTGAGACCAAGGATATAGTAATTTTTTCCATGGCGAAACTTGCAGAATCCAGGGACCCTGAAACAGGGAATCATTTGGAACGTATACGGTTTTATTCAAAATTACTTGCACAAACACTTAAAAAAAATTCATACACCGGAATTGATAACTTTTTTATAGATAATATCTTTTTAACCAGCCCCCTTCACGATATAGGGAAAATAGGTATTCCTGACTATGTATTACTTAAGCCGGGACGATTTGATGAAAAAGAATTTAAAATAATGCAAACCCATACTCAAATCGGCTTTGACACGTTAAATGATGCAGTAAAAAAATATCCAAAAGCAGACTATCTTAAAATGGCCGCCGAAATAGCCCAGGCACACCATGAAAAATTTAACGGGACAGGATATCCAAACAAGCTAATGGGAGAAGATATCCCCATTGCTGCACGCATTGTGGCAGTAGCAGATGTATATGATGCGCTTGTAAATAAAAGAGTTTATAAAGAAGCCTATGCCCATGATATGGCAAAATCAATAATAGTAAAGGACAAAGGAACACATTTTGATCCTGTTATAGTCGATGCTTTTTTATCCTGTGAAGATAGGTTTATTACAATTAATAACCAGTTTAAAGCTACTGAACAAACAGAACAACTATTTGATTTAAAAGAATAAATTAACTGCCAAATCTGCATCAAAGAGCAAATAATTAAACATTTGACCCACCAAATATGTCTCACAAATCATTTGATACATCTGTATAATTTAAGCAAAAATAGTATTGATCTTCATAACGCCTTGATTCTTCAGGTTATATTTAAAAACAGGTAATTAATTAAGTAACTGGCACACAAATTGTAATGTTTTGAGCCATGAGATGCCAGGCAGATCGCAAAGATTTTTCTAAACAATATTATATAAAGGAGATTTTTAAATGCTTAAGCTGGGAGAAAAAGGTGCCATACTACAAAGAGACGAAAAGACATACGCAATTGCTCCACATTTTCCATGTGGGCTTATCTCAAAAGAACAATTAAGGTTAGTTGCGGATGTTGCAGAAAAACATAATGCAGCAGTTATTAAAATCACAAGCGCTGCACGTATGGTTCTTGTTGGAATTCAGGAAGAAGATATTGATAATGTCTGGGCTGACCTCGGCATATCGCCAGGCCATGCTGTCGGTCTTTGCGTGAGAAGCATAAAGGCCTGCCCTGGGACAGCATGCTGCAGGCTTGGAAAACAGGACAGCCTGGGAATTGGGATGAAGCTTGATGAAACATATCATGGCATGGAGCTCCCTGGCAAAACCAAGATGGCGGTAAGCGGATGTAATAACCAGTGTGCGGAAAACTGTATTAAAGACATTTCCCTTGTTGGTAACAGTAAAGGCTGGAATCTTATGGCCGGGGGAATGGGAACAGGCAAACCAAGGCTGGCTGATACTGTTGCCGAGGATTTAAACTCAGAAGAAGCATTGGCTCTGATTTCCAAAACGATTTCTTTTTATAAGGAAAATGCAAAAAAAAATGAACGTATCGGAAAGATGATTGACAGGATAGGGCTTGATACTTTCAAATCAGGAATAGATTCATAATATTTTTTCTGCCGGGGCAGGTTTTATGGCTGCTCCGGCATATTTTTTACAAATAAAAACATGAGACATGATACATTAATGGCTCGCTTAAAATAATTTTATATTTTTCCATATACGGCCAGATCTTCCAGCCCGTCTGTATCAAGAATTTTTATACTGCGACCTTCAACTTCAATCAGCCCCCTGTCATTCATTTTAGAAAAAATTCTGGACAGGGTTTCCGGAATTGTTCCGAGAAGGCTTGCAAGCTGTCCCTTGGAGATGTTCAACTGAATTAAATCTTCTACTTGCTGCTCTTTGACCAAAAGCAAAAGGTATCCGGCAAGCCGTCCAGGAACCTCTTTTAATGAAAGGTTTTCTACCTGCACTGTAAACTGGCGTAAGCGCATGGAAAGCACACCCAGTATGTTCAAGACAATGGGTATGTTTTCAGATATTAACTGAATAAACGCTTTTCTTGGAAAAAATATCAGGCTGCATTTTTCAAGGACCTGGGCATTTGCGGGAAATACGCCGCCGCTAAAAACAGGCACTTCGCCAAAAGGCTCACCCTGACCAAAAATATGGAGTATCTGCTCTTTTCCTTCGAGAGAAACCTTGTAAATCTTTACCTTTCCCCGGGCAACAATATAAAAACCATTGCCTTCATCATTTTCTGAAAAAATCAACTCTCCTTTTTTAAAATTCTTTTTAACAGCTATCTTCTCAATTTTTTCAAGCTGGCTTTGGGGAAGCCCTTTAAAAAGGGGAATGTTTGAAATAATAGATAAAAAATTTTCCATAGTTATTTTCCTGTTGCAAAAAAATTATCTGTCGATGGACAAAATATTTAAAACATCTTGTGTTTGAATTATAATTTGTTGATAATAATAATTTTATGCAAACCGATTTTTTCATCTGTAAAGATATTTTTCAAAAAATATCTTTTTTTTGAAATTTTTGACTTATGTCAAGGCAATAAATACCCGATACAGTAATCTATAATCAACAAGGCGACAATAAATCAAAAAAACTATTTACAAACAACCATTAATTTAAAGGAGAAAAATTATGTTTTGTTTTCAATGTCAGGAAACAGCCAAAAACACAGGCTGTACGGTAAAGGGCGTTTGCGGAAAATCAGAAGAAACCGCAAATTTGCAGGATCTTTTAATCTATGCATTAAGAGGTATTGCCGTTTATGGTGAAAAGGTAAAAGAGCTTGGCATCCATGATAAGGAAACCGGGTTATTTGTTGCCCAGGCACTTTTTACGACAATCACCAATGCAAACTGGGATAATGACCGGTTTGTTGCCATGATCAAAGAGGCTTTAAAACAAAGGGAAGCGCTTAAAGACAAATTTCTAACTGCTTATAAAGAGAAAAATGGAAAAGATTTTGATGAAAAACTGCATCACTCAGCAACATGGTTTGCAGATAATGCTGCCGAATTTAATGAAAAAGCAAAGTCTGTGGGTGTTCTTTCAACAGAAGATGAAGATGTTCGCTCTTTAAGAGAGCTTTTAATCATCGGCTTAAAGGGGGTCGCCGCATATGCAGATCATGCAGCTCTTTTGGGACATGAAAAAGAAGATATTTATAATTTTCTCATGGAAGCTCTGGCATCCACAACAAAAGATTTATCAGTTGATGATATGGTCGCCCTTGTAATGAAAGCCGGAGAGGTTGCAGTAAGTACAATGGCTCTGTTGGATGAAGCAAATACATCTGCTTACGGTCATCCTGAGATCACTGAAGTAAATATCGGCGTTGGAAAAAATCCCGGGATTTTGATCAGCGGGCATGACTTAAAGGATATGGAAGAGCTCTTAAAACAGACCGAAGGTACCGGAGTAGATGTATATACCCATGGCGAAATGCTTCCTGCCAATTCCTATCCGGCATTTAAAAAGTACGATCATTGTGTGGGCAACTACGGGGGAGCATGGTATCAACAGAACAAAGAGTTTGAATCCTTTAACGGGCCTATTCTCATGACTACAAACTGTATTATTCCCATGAAAAAAAATAATACATATCAAAGCAGAATTTTTACTACCGGAATGACAGGATATCCTGGAGTAAAACATATTGCAGACAGGCCAGAAGGCGGCTCAAAGGATTTTTCCGAGATTATAGAGCTGGCAAAAAAATGTGATCCTCCCACTGAAATTGAAACAGGCAAAATTATCGGCGGATTCGCACACAACCAGGTTCTCGCCCTTGCTGACAAGGTGGTAGATGCGGTAAAATCAGGAGCAATCAAACGCTTTGTGGTTATGGCTGGATGCGACGGACGGCAGAAATCAAGAAGCTACTATACGGAAGTTGCTGAAAAACTGCCAAAAGATACTGTAATTTTGACGGCAGGTTGTGCAAAATACCGCTACAACAAGCTGGATCTTGGTGATATCGGCGGTATCCCCAGGATTCTTGATGCCGGACAGTGTAATGATTGCTACTCTCTTGTGGTTATTGCATTAAAGCTCAAAGAGGTTTTTGAACTGGACGATATTAATGATCTTCCGATTTCATTCGATATATCCTGGTATGAACAAAAAGCAGTGGCAGTTCTTCTCGCGCTTCTTTTTCTCGGGGTTAAAGGTATCCGTCTTGGGCCGACTTTGCCGGCCTTTTTGTCTCCAAATGTTATCAATGTTCTGGTGGAAAATTTTAACATTAAACCCATAGACACAGTAGAAGCAGATATAGAAGCTATGATGGCGGGAAAATAAAAGTGTTCCTTTTTGACAGGATATACGGGATGATCAGGATAGAAAAAATAAAGAAATCCTGTTAATCCTGTCAAAAAAATAAATTTTGACAGGATATACGGGATGATCGGGATAGAAAAAATAAATCAGGAGTAGGGAGGACAATTATGAAATGCCCAGGTCAAGATACCATGTACTGGAAACCGGGAGCCATCTTTGATGCAAAATGTCCGGAATGCGGTAAAAAAGTGGAATTTTTCAAGGATGACACAACCCGCAAATGTCCAAATTGCGGGCACAGGTTCATCAATCCTGAAATGGATTTTGGGTGTGCTGCATATTGCCCCTTTGCCGAACAGTGCATAGGGAATCTTCCCCCCGAACTCCTGGCACAAAAAGAAGATCTGTTAAAGGATCGGGTGGCAATTGAAATGAAGCGGTATTTTAAAACCGATTTTAAAAGAATCAGCCATTCCATGCGTGTGGCAAGATATGCGGAACAAATCGGCAAAGCCGAAAGCCCTGGGAATCTGGCAGTTATTTTATCTGCCGCATACCTTCATGACATCGGAATTCATGAAGCAGAAAAAAAGCACAACAGCACAGCGCCAAAATATCAGGAACTTGAAGGCCCGCCCATAGCACGATCAATACTGGAAAAGCTTGGCACCAAAGAAGAACTTATAGAAGAGGTATGTGATATTGTCGGGCATCACCATCATCCCAAACCGGAAGAAACCGACAGTTTCAAGGCGGTGTATGATGCAGACCTTATTGCAAACATAGAGGATAACCATAAGGATAAATCCATAACCGCTGAACAGCTTGAAAAAATTATAAAAAAATCATTCATGACCGATTCCGGTAAAGATAATGCCCGAAAAGTTTTATTAAACAATCATAGAGGTGTTAAAGATGAAAGTAAAAAGAAAAATAATCGAAATTAATGAAGAGCTGTGTGATGGATGCGGTCAGTGTGTAATAGCATGTGCTGAAGGCGCCATTGCAATCATTGATGGCAAGGCCAAAGTTATCTCAGACAACCTTTGCGATGGACTTGGCGCGTGCATTGGAGACTGTCCCCAGGGAGCGCTCAAGATAGTTGAGCGTGAAACAGAAGAATTTGATGAAGAGGCAGTTGAAAAACATCTCGAGCAGCAACAAAAAGCAGTGCCCATACCAGACACATTGCCCTGCGGCTGTCCCTCAACACAGATTCAGGATTTTTCAACACAAACAGCTTGCCAGTCTGCCAACAAACCTGTAACACTTGCATCTGAAGAATCAGCCCTTTCCCACTGGCCTGTACAGATAAGACTTGTTCCTCCTGATGCGCCATTTCTTAAAGGAGCCGATCTTCTTGTGGCAGCAGACTGTGTCCCCGTCGCCTATCCTGCCCTTCATAACGATTTTCTTAAAGGCAGGGTAGTTATGATAGGCTGTCCCAAATTTGATGACAAGGAAAGCTATGTTGAAAAATTTGCCCAGATATTTAAAACTGCCGAAATTAAAAGCATAACATGTCTTATTATGGAAGTTCCATGCTGCAGCGGACTTCCTGGAATTTTAAGCAAGGCAATGGAAAATGCCGGAAAAAATATTCCCCTTAAAAAAATCGTTATAAGCAACAGGGGCAAGATAATTGAAGGATAATATGGACTTACAGGTATGAAATGGACTGAAGAGGCAGAAAAAGCGGTTAAAAAAGTTCCCTTTTTTGTCAGGAAAAAAGTCAGAACCCGTGTTGAAGATGAAGCCATGGCTGCAGGCAGAAAAGGGGTTACGATTTTAGATGTAAAGACCGCCCAAAAAAGATATATAACGAATATGAGTTCTGAAATAAAAGGGTTTCAGCTTGATACATGTTTTGGTTGCCCCAACCGTGCTGTTGAAACTAACAGCCTTTTTAACAGTATTGAAAACCTGCTTGTTAAAGAAGATATCCTGAAATTTTTAAAACAGAATGTTGGAGATAATATAAAGTTTCACCATGAGTTCAGAATAACACTGGCAGACTGCCCCAATGCATGTTCCCAGCCCCAGATTAAGGATATCGGAATCATAGGAGCAAGCATCCCTGAAATTACAGAAAATGAATGCACATTATGTGGGCAATCTGTTGATATATGTAAAGAAAATGCAATTACCCTGAATGAAAAAGAATGCAGGCCAGAAATAGATTATAACCTTTGCATAAAATGCGGGGAGTGTATAAAAAAATGCCCCACAGGAACTATTTTTGAAAAAAAAGCAGGTTTCAGGATTTTCCTTGGAGGAAAACTGGGAAGGCATCCACGACTGGCTGAAGAACTTCCAGGCATCTTTACTGAAGATGACACCCTGAAAATTGTAAAACAATGTATCGATTATTATAAAAAAAACAGCAAAAACGGCGCACGATTTGCGAATGTATATCATCGCCGAGATTTTTTTAAAGACTCTGAATAAAGCGCCAGGAGGTCTACATTCGTTTCTTACATAAGGCTAAAACCTTCCAGCCTGGGCAAAAGGGATGTAACATGCTTGATTTTAACAAACTTGATAAACTCAAACAAAAACTGGATTCTTTTCGTCCCCTTTTACAAGAGATTGTAGAAAATCTGCATGAAGATCTTATACTGCGCTGGACATACAATTCCAATGCCATTGAAGGTAATACTCTTACATTAAAAGAAACCAGGGCTAAAACAGATTAATCATGTCTCCACATTTTTTCTGTGTCGCCACATGGAGCTTTGTATTACAATCAGCTATGGAGAGACCGACTTCACAGAGAGCTTTATCAGGGGTATTGTTCTTGCCGCTAAGATGGGCTAAAATCACATGGTCAAGTTGATCATGTTTTATCTCTTTTAGCAGTTTTTTTGAATCAACATTGGACAGATGGCCAGTTCTTCCCTTAATCCGCTGTTTGAGATACCAGGGATATGGTCCGTTAGAAAGCATTTCCGGATCATGGTTTGCTTCAAGAACCAATAGAGAGCTTCCTTTAAGGTGTTCCTTAACCATGGATGTGGCAATGCCCAAATCTGTTGCTATTCCAACTTTAATATTGTTTTTTTTAACTGTAAATCCTGTAGTGTCTGCAGCATCGTGGGATATGGAGAAGGGATGAATCTTTAACTTGTTAATTATAAAGGATGAGCCGCACTCAAAATTTTTTTTATTATCAATATTTCCAAGTTGTGATGATGCAGCCTGAAGTGTTTTTTTATTTATATAAACCGGTAAATCATAACGACGGGCAAGGACACCGACACCTTTAATATGATCACCATGTTCATGGGAAACAAGGATGGCATTGATATCTTCCGGCTTAATACCCCTTACCTTAAGCCTTCTTTCTATTTCAACCCCACTGAATCCTGCATCTATTAGCAGGGATGTAACACCGTCGGAGACAAATATTGCATTTCCTCTGCTGCCACTTGCAAGTACACATACTGACAGCCCAACTTTTTTTTCACTTAAACTCTGTTCGGTAAAAATTTCTTTACTGCCTGTATCATTACTTTTATATAACATTTTTCATCTATAAACCGGTATGACCAAATCCGCCGGTATTTCGCTTTGTTATATCAAGCTGCTCAACCACATCTAATCTTGCATGATAAACTTTGTTGATTATCATCTGCGCTATTCTGTCTTTTCTATGGAAAGTATAACTCTGTGGACCAAGATTGATTATGGCAATCATAACCTCTCCCCGGTAGTCAGAGTCTATGGTACCGGGAGAGTTTATAATGCTTATTCCGTGTTTAACAGCAAGACCGCTTCTTGGTCGTATCTGTGCCTCAAACCCTTCCGGTAGCGCCATGGAAAATCCTGTGGGGAAAAGATGAATTTCCCCATGCTTTAAAACAAAATTTTCTTTAATAGAAGTGCAAATATCCATGCCTGCAGAACTAAAAGTCATATATTTTGGCAATGGGATATCTGCATCTGCGTCCTGATTTAGACGAAAAAATTTTATAACAGGCGAATTATCCATATTGCCGGGCCCAGTCTTATTATTACCGGGCCCAGTCTTATTATTGCCAAGCCCAGTTTTATTATTACCAGACACAGTCTTATTTATTTTCTTCTTCAAGTACGGCTTTATGACTTAAACGGATTTTACCGCCCCTTGCGATTTCAAGAACTTTCACCTTGAGCTCATCGCCCTCTTTAACAACATCCTCAACCTTTCCAACACGTTTCAGGTCAAGTTGAGAAATATGGCACAGACCGTCAGTGCCGGGTAAAATCTGGACAAAGGCGCCAAAGTCCATTATTTTTACTACCTTGCCATTATAAATTTTCCCAACCTCCGGCTCCACTATTATCTCTTTTATAATTTTTAATGCAGCGTCAGAGTCTTCTTTCGATACTGCTGAAATTTTAATTATGCCTGAATCATCTATTTCAAGGCGTGTGTTTGTTTCGCTTTGAATGCTTCTGATCATTTTTCCACCAGGACCTATAATGTCTCGAATTTTATCAGTTTTTATCTTTAATGTTGTTATTGTGGGCGCATGGGGTGAAATTTCTTTTCGTGATTTATCTAAAGCTTTCATCATACATTCAAGAATAAAAAAACGCCCTTCCCTGGCCTGATCAAGCGCTTTTTCCATGATTTCCCTGGAAAGTTCATGAATTTTAATATCCATCTGAAGGGCTGTGATGCCCTGTTTTGTTCCTGTAACCTTAAAATCCATATCTCCAGCTTGATCTTCATCACCCAGGATATCGGAAAGAATAACAATATTATCACCTTCTTGCACAAGACCCATTGCAATGCCTGAAACAGGCTCACTAATGGGAACGCCGCCATCCATTAATGCAAGAATGCCGGCACAAACCGTTCCCATTGAAGAAGAACCGTTTGATTCAAGCACCTCTGATACAATTCTTATTGTATAGTCAAAATCTTCTTTAGCGGGCAGTATGTTTTCAATAGCTCTTGTTGACAAACCTCCGTGCCCTATATCCCTTCGGCTGGGGCCTCCCATGCGTTTTGTTTCTCCCACTGAAAAAGGAGGAAAGTTGTAATGAAGCATAAATGGCCTGAACTCTTCTCCCATTAGAGTCTCAACTCTCTGTTCGTCCTGACTTGAACCAAGAGTCATTACGCCCAGCACCTGGGTCTCTCCACGTGTAAAAAGAGCGCTGCCGTGAGCCCTCGGCAAAATGCCTGTCTCACAGGCAATCGGTCTGATCTCATCAAATTTGCGGTTATCTATACGACGCCCTTCTTTCAGAATAAGATCTCTCGAGATCCTCTTTTGAATATTTGACAAAATTTTATATACTTCTTTTTTGCGATTGCTATAATCATCTCCAAGTTCAGCAAATATTTCCGCTTTAAGATTTCGTATAGCTTTATGACGTTTCATCTTTTCAGGTATAATAATTGTTTCTTTTAATCTTGATTCCGAACTGATCTCAATCTTGCTGAGAAGATCTTTATCTGTTTCAGGCGGCACAAATTCGCACTTTGGAACTCCGGCAGTCTCTTTTAATTCAACCTGCATATCTATTAAAGGCTGCATCTCTTTATGACCTGTAAATATGGCTTCAAGCATATCAGCCTCGCTGACATTTTTACTTCCGCCTTCAACCATGACAACACCTGTTTTTGAACCTGTCACTATAATATTTATATCACTCTCAGTGCATTCTTCGATTGTGGGATTAATTATAAACTCTTCATTAATCCTTCCCACACGAACACTTGCAACAGGGCCGGCAAAAGGAATATCGGAAATTTCCAGAGCAGCAGATGCTCCTATCATGGCAAGCACATCAGGATCATTCTCCTTATCCATGGAAAGAACCGTTGCAATAACCTGAATTTCGCACCTGTAATCTTTTGGGAAAAGAGGCCTGATAGGACGATCTATGAGACGGGCAGTTAAAGTTTCCTTTTCACTTGGTCTTCCAATTTCACGCCTGAAATAATTGCCAGGTATTCGACCTGCCGCATAAATTTTTTCCTGATATTCCACTGTAAGGGGCAGAAAATCAAAACCTTCTCTTTCTTCATTTGAAGACACAACTGTTACCAGCACAATAGTCTCCCCATACTGTACCATCACAGATCCTGAAGCCTGCTTGGCGACCTTGCCGGTTTTAATACTTAAATCTTTCCCATTTATTTTAGCTTTTAGTTCCAGTTCCATATGGATCTCCCAAAAATATTAGCATGGATTTAAAAAAAAGGTTGCAAGGTTAAGCTCAAATTACCTGCAAGGGCTTTGGATAAAACATGCGGTTCATTTTTTTAGTTAAATATGTTTTTAATACGCAAACAGCTTTTATCTTCTTAAACCGAGCGCTTCAATTAATGATCTGTATCGGTTAACATCTTTATTTTTTAGATAAGTTAAAAGTCTGCGCCGTTTTCCAACAAGAAGCAAAAGACCTCTTCTCGAATGGTGATCTTTTTTATGCTCCTTTAAGTGCTCTGTAAGATAAGCTATGCGATGTGTGAGAAGACCGACCTGTACCTCCGGTGAACCTGTATCTGTATCGTGCTGTTTGTATTTGTCAATCAAACCCTGTTTGTCTTCTATAGATAAAACCACTTTCTTTAAACCCCCTATTATAAAAAGATTATTCCATCAGTCCAAGTTTTTTAATTAAGACTCAATTTTTTTAATAAGTTCAGCCTTTAAATCATCAAGTTTGGCATTAATGTCAAAGCCGGCTGCTCTGTAATGACCTCCACCCTGGTACAAAGAAGCAATGCTAGCAACATCAACCGAGCCGTCTGAACGAAGGCTCACATGAAATTTATCAACGCTTCTGTTTTTTATTTTGTCCTTTACGCTCTGTTGAATCAAAACAGCAACTTGAACGCCATTTATGGCACCTGCATAATTTATAAGACCTGATATGTCTTCATGGCGCGCGCCGGTTTTAGCCATAATTTCTCTCGTTAATGTCATTATTGAAAGTTTGCCGTTATTGAAAATCTCAATTGATTCAAGCGCCATCCGTATAAGTTTTATACGGTTTAATGAATAATTGTCATAAATATTTTTAGCAATTTTATAAGGTTCTGCTCCGAACCCTGTCATTTCACCACAAATTTCAAATGCCGATCTACCCGTGTTTGAAAAACGAAATGAGCCTGTATCGGTTAATATGCCTGTATATATTGAAATTGCTATATCTTTGTTAAAACTGACCTGCATATCTTTTATAAGATGATATATAATTTCAGCAGTGGCAGATGCTTTTGAATCTATTAATTTAAAATCACCAAACCCGGTATTGAATAAATGATGATCTATGTTAATTATTGATGATATTTTATTTATCTTTTGTGCTGCTTTGCCGATTCTGCTCAGGTCACTGCAATCAAGAATAACCGCTGTATCATAATTCTCTTTTTCGCAAAAATGCTGTTTTATGCTGTCAACACAGGGCAAAAAATCATACTTCGCAGGAATCGGGCTTTCATTATACATCGTTATTTTGATATCTAAGGCCTTAAGTGAAAGCCCCAGCGCAATCATGGAACCCAGTGCATCCCCATCAGGATTTTTATGCGCAGTAATGAGAACGTGCTTACTATTGATTAATTTTTGTGTTATTTGGTGTAATATCTTCATCAACTGATTTCAGCAGTTCATCTATTCGTGCGCCGTACTCAAAAGATTCATCATAAAAAAATTTCAGTTCAGGCATATACCGCAAGCCAAGGTTGTTTGCAAGTGAACGTCTTAAATATCCCAAAGCGCTTTTAAACCCGGCGTTCGCTTTTTTCCCGTTTTTTCTTCCTCCCCTGGCTGCAAAGTATATATTGGCAGTCCTTAAGTTTCCTGTCATCTCTACACGGGTAACGGTAGCAGTTTCAAGCCTTGGATCTTTGATCTTTTTTTTTAATAAGTCCGAGAGAATTTTTTGAATATGACCGCTAATCCTCTCAGATCTTGCAAAAGGTTTCATATGAAAATAATTTCCAGTTCAGTGTCAACAACCTCAGGAAAGCCGAGTTCATAAACCATATTGAAGACTTTATCAGCCTTGGAATTGATCACTGACTTGTCATTGCCGACCATGGAAAAACCTATTATTGAACTTTTATGTGCGTCCTGATGTCCCACTTCGGCAACAGAAGCATTAAAATTATTACGCACTCTGGCAATAACGGATTTTAAAGCTTTTCTTTTTTCTTTTAAAGAACGACAGCCTTTAAGCCTTAATGTGATAAACCCAATACCAACAACCATGGTAGCGATAAGCCCCCTTCGTTCAATTTTAAGGCCTCAGTTTTAAAATTTACTCCAATTCAGGCTTAATCTCAATCATAAAATAGCATTCAATAATGTCACCGTTTTTAATGTCATTATAATTTTCAAGCCCTATACCGCACTCATAACCGTTCTGCACTTCTTTTACATCGTCTTGAAAACGTCTAAGGGAAGAAATTTTGCCATCATATATTACATTGCCATCTCTTACGAGCCGTGCTTTACGACCGCGTTCAATCTTGCCATCGGTGACAAAGCAGCCGGCTATTGCACCAATTTTAGGCACATGAAACACATCACGCACTTCAGCGGAACCCAGCAATTCTTCTTTAAAAGTCGATGCCATCAAACCGACAATAGAGTTTTTGACATCTTTGATTACGTCATAAATTATACTATAATAACGTATTTCAATATTTTCATCTTTTGCGAGACCGGAAACCTTTGCGGCAGCCCGAACATTAAAACCTATAATTGTTGCGTCAGAAACAGCCGCCAAAGAAACATCGGATTCTGTAATTGCACCTGTGGCTGAATGAATTACATTAATTTTAACTTCATTATTTGAAAGTTTTATTAAAGACTCTTTAAGCGCTTCAATAGAACCGTGAACATCTGCCTTAATAATTATATGAAAGTCTTTTACATCGCCTTCCTTTAACTGAGAATAAAGATTCTCCAGGCTTAGTCTGGAAGATTTGGAAAGCTCTTTTGTTCGATGGTTTACAATACGATGGGAACTAATTTCCTTTGCATCCTTTTCACTATTGAGAGCAACAAGCTCATCTCCTGCATTGGGCACACCTGTTAAGCCAATAATTTCAACAGGAATTGACGGTTTAGCTGAATCTAAATTTTTACCCTTATCACTTATTATTGCTCGAATTTTGCCATAATGCACTCCGCAAACAACAGGCTCACCAACATGCAGGGTCCCTTCCTGTATTAAAACAGTAGCCACAGAGCCTTTACCAGGATCAAGTTTTGCTTCAACAACATAGCCTTTGGCCAATTTATCAGGATTTGCCTTTAATTCAAGCAGCTCTGTCTGGAGAAGTATCATATCAAGAAGCTCGTCTATGCCCTTGTTCATTTTGGCAGAGACTTTAAGGAATATTGTATCCCCTCCCCAATCTTCAGGCACAAGACCTGCTTCCGAAAGCTCGCGCTGTACACGGTCAGGTTCTGCATTCTGTTTATCGATTTTGTTTATTGCGACTATAATAGGCACTTCTGCTGCATTAGCGTGATTGATTGCTTCGATTGTTTGGGGCATAACCCCGTCATCAGCAGCAACAACAAGGACTACGATATCTGTCACATCTGCGCCGCGTGCACGCATGGCAGTAAAAGCTTCATGACCTGGTGTGTCCAGAAAAATGATCTGACCCTTGCCTGTTGAAACATTATATGCTCCGATATGCTGGGTTATTCCTCCTGCTTCAGCTTCTGTAATTTTTGTTTTACGTATTACATCAAGAAGAGATGTTTTGCCGTGATCAACATGACCCATAATAGTAACAACAGGAGGTCTTGATATAAGTTTGCCAGGTTCGTCTTCTTGAACAGTTATAATGTTTTTTTCTTCAAATGCAACCTTTTCAACTTCATAATCAAATTCAGATGCAACTATTACAGCGGTGTCAAAACCTAACTGCTGATTTACAGTTGCCATTACACCAAGCCCAATAAGTTTCTTTATAACTTCATTAGCTTTTACCCCCATACGCTTGGACAGTTCTGAAAGAACAATAGTCTCATCAATTTTTATTCTGCGTTTAATGGCTTTAGGTGTTGTGATTTGAGTCTTTTGACCGACTGTTGAGACTTTTTTACCCTTGCGACCCCTGCGGGGCTTACGTCCTTTTGAACTACCTGCATAAAGTTCACGGCCTTCTACAATCTCTTTTTTACGGAATGAAATTTTCTTTTTTACAAATCTTTTATCCTTTACATCCTCTTTTGATACCCCGGTTTTCTTTTCTTTTTTCTGTTTTGAGGTCAAAGTTGGTTCAACTTTTTCAACACTACCCTGCTTTTTCGCTATTGGTGCCCTGCTTTTATCTTTGGCTTTAAACGCTTTTTTTGCAGACTCAGGTTTTTCTTTTATCTTTTGAAGGGCAGGTGGGGGCACAGCTAGCTTTATGATTTTAGCAGGGGTATCCTTTTTTTTCCTTTTTACTGCACGCTTATGGACAGGTTTTTTAATTTCCGTTTTTTCAGGAGCAATATCAACAGCCTTATCTTTTTTCAGAGTTTTTTCAGGCTCAATGACATCGGGTTTGGCAGCCTCCTCTTCCGGCTCAACAGTTTCTACTATGGCAGGCTCTTCCGGTTCAGCAATTTCTTCTGCTGTAGTATCAGGTTTTTCTTCCGGTTCAGCAATTTCTTCTGCTGTAGCAGGCTTCTCTTCTACTATAGCAGGCTCCTCTGCAATAACCTTTTTTTTTCTTCTCCGGATAACTGTTGGTTTAACACGTACTACGTCGACCTCTTTCGGTTTTTCTCCGAACAAAGAAGATTTGATCTTTTCAGCTATCTCATCATCAACAGAACCCATATGACTTTTTACGGAAACACCCATATTCCGCATCTTTTCAAGGAGAACCTTGTTGGTTATATTAAGACTCCTGGCAAGTTCATATACCCTGATCTTTGCCATTCTTCCCCCTATTTTATTGGTTTAAAACTTTTATACATAGATAACCTTTGTAAAACGTCGTTTTTCTTATTCAAAGGCCTCTTCAGATTCATCGGATTTTTTCTCTTCGATAACATCTTCATCAATATTTTCATCAGGTTCATCGGATTCTTTCTCTTCGATAACATCTTCATCAATATTTTCATCAGATTCATCGGATTCTTTCTCTTCGATAACATCTTCATCAATATTTTCATCAGGTTCTTCCGATTTAAGCTTTGCTGCACTAATTAAAACAGCCGCATCTTCATCGGTCATATCGCTAATCTGCATTATTTCTTCAGCGGATGCCATGCCAAGTTCTTCGGCAGAGTAATAACCTTTTTCATATAATAAATCGGCCAGCCTCATATTAACTCCAGATATTGAAAGCAGTGAATCATAACCGTTTTTCATGGTTTTGTTATAGGATGATTCACCCTTAACATCGAGACGCCAGCCCGTTAGTTTTGATGCAAGTTTTATATTCTGACCTTTTTTTCCAATTGATATTGAAAGAAATTCATCAGGCACAACAACTTCCATGGCATTATTTTCTTCGTCAATAATAACCCTGGAAACCTCAGCAGGCGCAAGTGCATTACAGACAAATTTTGCAGCATCAATATTCCATGGTACAATATCTATTTTTTCACCTCTAAGTTCCTGTACTACATTTTGAACACGGCTTCCTCTCATGCCGACACATGCTCCAACAGGGTCAATATCCATATCCGTTGAGGAGACTGCAATTTTTGTGCGAACACCAGGTTCACGCACAGCTCCAATGACTTTGACTATCCCTTCACTGATTTCCGGAACCTCGGTTTTAAAAAGGTTAATCAGGAAATCTGGATGTGCCCTTGAAAGTATAATCTGAGGTCCTTTTGTATCGTGCAGTACATCGATTATTGTTGCCCTTATCCGGTCGCTTCGCCTGTAGGTTTCTTTTGGAATCTGCTCACGTGCAGGGAGAATAGCTTCAGCCTGTCCAAGATTAACAATTATAGAGTTTCTGTCAATTCTTTGTACTATGCCGTTAACAATTTCACCTTTTCGCTCAATGAAGCTGGAATAGGTTGCATCTCTTTCAGCCTCTTTCATTTTTTGTATAATAACCTGTTTTGCAGACTGTGCAGCAATTCTTCCAAAGCTTGAAATGTCAACTTTAGTGCCAAGGCTGTCTCCTATTTCACATTCTAAATCAAGTTCACGTCCCTCTTCAAGATCAATTTGAATTGCACTATCCGTTATTTTTTCGACTACTTCTTTAAACTGAAAGACCTCTATCTCACCAGTGTCCTGATTATACTGAACCTCAATATCAACCTTGCTTCCAAACTTTTTTCTTGCAGCAGATTTTAGAGCTTCTTCCAGAGCGCTTACAAGCAATTCACGGTTAATTCCTTTGTCTCTGCTAACCTGATCTATTACACGTTTGACATCTGTCATTAGCATCCGAACTTTCTCCATTGAGTTCTGATTAGATAGTTTTTGCAAAAAATCTGATTTTACTTTATATCACT
>Ga0190314_1000311_pt1 | contig 17933 bp, 22 predicted proteins | sample 4870071112_MG_FD_165055 | JGI IMG/M metagenome (GOLD analysis project Ga0190314, IMG submission 165055) | Hydrothermal vent sediment bacterial communities from Southern Trench, Guaymas Basin, Mexico - 4870-07-11-12_MG | ecosystem: Environmental > Aquatic > Marine > Hydrothermal vents > Sediment ...
TGTGTAAAGGTATAAACCGTTCGAAGACATCACACAGAACTCGTCCAAGGAAGTTTCGATGTATCCGTAAACATCTGTTCCTTCCGCCAGTTTCACTATCCCATCGAATATCTTCGCTCTATCCTCAGGTGTTGCTTTTTTCACGGATTCTGCCACTTTTTCATAAGGGTAATCCATCCTGGGCGATGGCAATCTGAATTTGTAGCCGAGCTCTTCTGTGTTTTTAAGAATCTCTTCGAGATTCTCTCTGAGTCTCTCGAGAGAGCTTGTTGAAAGGTCGTTAGTTGTACCAACTGCTATCTTGTTATCTTTGGTGACAAGAACGGTGAGTGTTATTTCCTCCTCATAGACGTTCTGATGGATTCTCGATTTCGAAAACCTCGTCAGTCCAGAGGTTTTCTCCCAGGCATTTGCCAGAAACTCCAAACCAGCGAATTTCTCATTCAAAATTCTGAGTAACCCTCTATAGAAGTTTTCTCCTCTCATTTTGCAACCCCCACTTTCACCTTTCTGAATCTTGCAGGAGACGCACCATGTCCCACATGCATAACCTGAATCGGTTGTCCTTTTCCACAATTTGGAATTCCCCAAACCCTCCAGTACTTCTCGTTAGCTATTCCATCACATGAATTCCAAAATTCGACAGTTGTGCCATAATAAACGGGATTCCTGAAAATCCTTCCTGTCAATCTTCCTCCCTTTATCTCGTATGCTATTTCCGTAGCGAATTGGAAATTGACTCTCATATCGTCTATTGACCAGCTCTTGTTGGTTTCAAGAAGGAATCCGTAGTCTATTCCTGATATCAGATCATCCAGCGTCATATTCCCAGGTAGAAGGTTTATGTTCGTCATCCTGACTATGGGTATCCTGTTCCAGCTGGAGGCTCTACCTGCCCCATTAGATCTGAGACCCAGTTTAGCGGCGCTCTCTCTATCCATGAGATATCCTACAAAGACTCCCTCCTTAACAATGAAACTCTTCTGAGCTTTGACTCCCTCGTCATCGTAGCCAAAACTTCCAAGGCCACCTTCCACTGTTGCATCAGCCACTATGTTCACTATTTCACTCCCGTATTTGAGCTTTCCGAGCTTGTCAGGTGTCAAGAAACTTCCTCCAGCAAAGCTTATCTCAGAACCGAAAACTCTGTCGAGCTCTGAGGGATGACCACAAGATTCATGTATTTGAAGAGCGAGTTGAGATCCTCCTATGATGATATCGTACTCTCCTGGTTTTATTTCCGGGGCTGAAAGAAGTGATACCGCTTCTTGCGCAGTCTCTTCTGCTTTTCCTATGAGATCCATACTCTCTATGAATTCCCATCCTCTGGTAGCGAAATCTCCTCCAAAACTGCTCGGATACGATCTTTTCTGGAATCCTTCTTTTCCTGCAGAGAACGCCTCTATTCCTCCTCCGGAAATTACTATCTCCTGCTCTATCACGGATCCATCTGTATTCAAGAAAAGTTTTTGAATTTTCCTAAAACGTAGGCTACCATTGGCTTTGACAATTCCCCTGACTTCCTTCATCTTCATCACAGCTTCTTTTAGAAGCTCAACCTTTTCTTTTTTAGAAATCTCGAATGGATCTTTTTCATACCGTGTTTTGTAAGAATCAATATAAGGTGGTTCTTCTGCTACTCTGCCTTCTCCTTTTCTTCTAGAGGATGTTTCAGCTATATCCAGAGCGAGCTTTGCCGATTTTAGTATGCTGTCTTTGGACAATCTATCTGTGGAGGAAAAGCCCCATCCTCCGCTTTTCAGAACTCTGATTCCTACTCCTTGATTTTCACCGAAGGTATGAGTCTTCAAATACCCATTTTCATTGACAACTTCTTCTTCAATATGTCTTTCGTACCTCACATCCGCATAATCGACTTTTTCCTTCCTCAGAAAATCGATCACTTCCTCCAATATCTCCCTCACAGAGACACCTCCTTTCATCCCTTGTTTCCCCACCAGAACCTTCTTTCCGCAATTTCATCCATATGTTTCCTTGAAAGACGATCCATATCTCTGAGATAATTCTTATACCTTCTTGCTTTCAATTTTTCCATCATTCTTCTCTCCATTCTCTTTTCCTTGTAGATGTCCAAAAGCTCTTCTTCCCTTTTTCTCAGGGATTCTATCTTTTTTAAAATTTCCTTTTCACGCTCTTCCCATAAATAGAGCTCGATTTGATGCTCTTTTATTTTCTCGCCAGATAGTCCCTCTTTCAGAGCATTTAAAAAACTCTCAGCTTTTTCTCTGAACGTTTTTCTTGTCACACTTAATTCCTTTTCCATCAAGAGTATTTGATTTCTGATATCGAAGATCTCATGTTTAAGTAAGTTCTCCTCCCTTTTTCTCAAATTCAGAATTTTCCCCAATCTGAATTTGAAAACGACGATCACCACCTGTTTTATTTTCGAAATTATGTGTTAGAATAATAAAAGCGAATTCGATTAAGGCCATTTCGATTTTATCAAATTTGAAGGGAGAAAGTGTGTTGGTGTTTACAAAAGAGGAATTGATGGAGATCGTTAAAGATAGGGTTGAAAAGTGTACAGCATGTCCCCTTCACATGTCGAGAACGAACGCTGTCGTTGGTGAAGGAAGCCTGGACAGCTTGATTGTGTTCGTTGGAGAGGGACCTGGAGAGGAAGAGGATAAAACGGGAAGGCCTTTTGTTGGGAGAGCTGGGCAACTTCTCACAAAATTGCTGGAGGAGGTGGGATTGAAAAGAGAAGAGGTCTATATATGTAATGTTGTGAAGTGTCGACCTCCAAACAATCGAACACCTAAGAAGGAGGAACAAATGATGTGTGCTCATTTTCTTTATGCACAAATAGAGATAATAAACCCCAAGGTTATAGTCGCATTAGGAGGAACTGCACTTTCATTTTTCTTGGAGAAAAACGTATCGATAAGTTCGTATAGAGGAAGAGAAATCCCATGGATCGGGAGGAAGATACTTTTTCCAACCTTTCATCCAAGTTATCTTCTGAGGGCGGGAACACGGAAGGATCTCTACAAAGTCATGATCGAGGATTTGAAAAAAGTGAAAGAAATCGCTGGGAGGAAATCCTAAGAAAGGAGGTTTTGCGAATGCCAAGAGGAAGAAAGAAGAGCCTCACTCCAGCTCTTGAGGATTATTTGGCCGTGATCTACGAAATCCAGCAAAAGCAACCTGCAGCGCGTGTCAGTACAATAGCAAAGAAAATGGGAGTGAGTCTACCCAGTGTTACCAACGCCGTCAAGAGGTTGGCAGAGCTTGGGTATATAGAATACGAGAAGTACGGTTTGATCGTTTTAACTCAAAAGGGGAAGAGAAAGGCAAGATCCATAAAAGCGACCCAGGAAAGGCTGAAAAATTTCTTCCATTACATAATGGGAATACAACTTCCAGTTGCTGAAAAACTCGCAAGGCATTTTTCACATTTTATGGATACTAAGATAAGAGAGAGAATGAGGAAATTCTACAACGTCATTATAGATTTCGATGAAGACAAAGCGTACAAACTCAAGGAGTTTATAGAGGAAAGTAGAAGATTGGCGAAGATATCCGAAGTTCCTGAAGAGGTCAAGAAAGTCGAGCATGAAGAAGAGGAGGAAGAAGAATGAACGTTTTGGTAACGGGGGGAGCGGGTTTTATAGGATCACACGTAGTTGAAGGATTGTTGAAAGAAGGTCTCTCTCTCATTGTTGTCGACAACCTATCAACAGGAAAAATCGAAAATCTTAACCCGAACGCTCTCTTTTATCAGCAAAGTATTGAAGATGAGGAGATGATGGAAAGAGTTTTCATGCTTCACAAGCCTGCATACATCTTTCACCTTGCAGCACAATCCAGCGTGAGTGTTTCCGTCAGAAATCCTGTGGAAGATGCTAAAACAAATATACTGGGAACATTGGTTCTCCTTCAGAAATCCGTTAAGTATGGGGTTAAAAAGTTCATATTCTCGTCCACAGGAGGAGCAATCTACGGGGACAACGTGAAGATACCAACACCTGAAACGGAGACCCCCAATCCGATATCTCCATACGGTATAGCGAAACTTTCCGTGGAGAAGTACCTTGATTTCTTCAGCAAAGAATACGGTTTGGAATACGTGTCTTTAAGGTATTCCAACGTTTACGGGCCCAGACAAGATCCCTATGGAGAGGCTGGTGTTGTTGCTATATTCACAAACAGAATGCTCAGGGGAGAGAAGGTCACCATATTTGGAGATGGTGAGTACGTTAGAGATTACGTTTACGTTGATGACGTCGTGAGGGCCAATATTTTAGCCATGGAGAAAGGGAAGAATGTGGTATTGAACATAGGCACGGGTAGGGGGACAACGGTGAATGAGCTTTTCATGATGCTAAAAAGCATAACAGGATATTCGGATGAACCTGAATACGCACCGCCAAGAAAAGGTGATGTTAGAAAAAGTATCCTGGATTGTTCGAAGGCTAAGGAGATTCTGGGTTGGGAGCCAGAGGTGAGCCTTGAAGAAGGGCTCAGGAGGACTGTTGAGCACTTTAAAACCTCTTCCTGAAAGGGTAAGACCAGAGGATTTCGATGATTTTCTGGGACAGGACCATCTTTTCGGAGAAAACGGTATCCTGAGGAAGATGCTGAAAAGCGGGGAAATGTTCCCCGCTATACTTTATGGCCCCCCTGGCTGTGGGAAAAGCTCCGTTTTGATTTTGATGAAAAAGTATTTGAAGGGGGAAATCCACTGGGTGAGCGCCGCTGTTCATGGTGTCTCCGAATTGAAGAAGATATTGAGAAGAGCTGAAGAACTCAAAAGGCACGGGGTAAAAACGTATCTCTTCATAGATGAGATTCACAGGCTCAACAAGAACCAACAGACAGTCCTTGTGAATCATGTCGAAATGGGCACTGTCATCTTGATTGGCACCACAACGGAGAATCCGAGTTTCTCGGTGATACCAGCTCTCCTTTCAAGATGTAGAGTCCTGTTTTTCAAACCCTTGGACACTGGGGATATCATGGCTATCCTTCAAAAAGCTTTGGAGAAGGATGAGGAGCTATCGTCAATTCAGGTTGATGAAGAAGCTTTGAAAAGAATTGCGGAAACATCTGGAGGAGACGCAAGGATCGCCTTGAACACTTTGGAAATAGTCTGTCAAATGGCCAGATCCATGAATAAGAGTAGGATCACGTTAAAAGATCTTTCTCTCATCGACAGGCGGGTTTACAGTTACTCAAAGGAGGAGCATTACGATTTGGCCTCGGCTTTCATAAAGAGTATGAGAGGGAGTGATCCAAATGCTGCCCTCTATTACATGGTCAGGATGATAGAAAACGGGGAAGATCCAAGGTTCATCGCGAGAAGAATGGTGATACTTGCAAGCGAAGATATAGGACTTGCAGATCCCTTTGCTCTCATCATAGCGGTCAACGCTGCCCAGGCGGTGGAACTCGTTGGACTCCCCGAATGTGTGTTGAACCTTGCTGAAGCTGTGATCTATCTTTCCCTTGCACCCAAAAGTAACAGTGTCTATAAATCCATTCAAAAAGTCAAGGAGGCACTCAATGAACATCCCCAGGAGCCTGTACCCTTGTTTCTCAGAAACCCGGTGACTGACTTAATGAAGGAAAGAAGCTATGGTGAAGGTTACTTATATCCTCACGATTTCGGCGGTTTTGTTAAAATGAATTACCTACCAGAAAGATTAAAAGATGCTGTTTTTTACGAACCGAAAGTCGCCGGAGAGGAAGTAAGATTTTTGAAGCTTTTGAAGAAACTATGGCCCGAGAAGTACGGAGGTGAGATTATGGTTGTCAAAGAGATGGTGTACAAAGGTTTGAAAGTGCAGATCGTTCAAGGAGACATCACTAAAGAGAAGGTGGATGCAATCGTCAACGCAGCGAACGAGCATTTAAAACATGGGGGAGGAGTTGCCGGGGCAATCGTTAGAGCGGGAGGATACGAGATACAGAGGGAAAGCGATGAAATAGTGAGAAAAAATGGTCCTGTTCCCACAGGAGAGGCCGTTGTAACCGGTGGAGGGAAATTACCGGCAAAATACGTGATACATACAGTTGGCCCTGTATGGAAGGGTGGGAAAAGTGGTGAAGATGAAAAACTCAGAAATGCTGTATACAACGCTCTTTTGAGAGCTCACGAGTTGAAATTGGAAAGTCTCTCCATTCCTGCTATAAGTACAGGTATATTTGGTTTTCCTAAAGAACGAGCGGTTCCCATATTTGCAAAAGCCATTAAAGAATTTTTAGATGACCATCCCGATACATCACTCAAACTTGTGAGAATATGTAACATTGATGAAGAGACCACGAACGTTTTCAAAGAGAATTTTGAAATTTAGAAAGGAGGAGTGTATGAAGCTCATAGCGTTCTATGGAGCGTCTGAGACTGGTAAAACGAAAGCGATAGAAAAGATAGTGAAAAAATTGAAGAATGTAACGGTCGTAAAGCTAGCACACGCAAAGCTGAGTTTTGATAAACACGGAAAGGATAGTGAGAGACTTTTAAAATCTGGAGCCGGGATGGTCGTAACGCTGGGAGAGAAGGAAACGGTGCTTCATTCTCCTGAAAGATGGAATATAGAGAAAGTGCTGAGCTTTGTGAACAGCGAATACGTGATATTCGAGGGGAATCCCGACTTCCCCATGCCAAAAGTCTATTTCGGTGGAAAAGAAAATATAGACGAACTCACAGTGGCCGTTGCCGGAGAAGATTTCGATCCGGGAGATGAAGAAGAACTCGTAAACATCGTCATCAATCTTTCTCTACCTCCCATTCCGAATTTGAATTGTGGTTTGTGTGGGGCCACATGCAAGGATATCGTCAGGGAGGAAATAGAAAGAAAGAATGGTTACTCGAAATGTGTTGTCCTGAGAAGTTTTTTGAAGGTGAAGCTGAGAGAAAAGGAGATACCCCTTATGCCTTTCATACAAGGCATGATACGAGATTCTCTGATCGGTATGCTGAAGCATTTGAAAGGTTTCGAAGGTCATGGAAGAGTTGAAATAGAATTCAACCTGTAACCTTGGATAATTCTTTCAGAAATTCTTCGATGAATTCTTTCAAATTCTTCAATTCTTCACTCCCCAACCTTCTCCATGGAGATCGAGGGTATCCCACGTGAAACCCCCTGATTCTGATGGCTTCTTTAACGGTTATCATGAAGGCCGCATGACCTGATACATTCTCTATAGCTTTTATCAACAACATCTGAAGTTCTTTTGCCTTCTCTATATTTCCTTCTCTCCAACTTTTGTAGAGACTCACCATAAGCTCCGGAAAAACGTTCCCAGTTCCCGTTATAAGGCCATCCGCTCCATTTGCAAGATAAGAAAGAGCGAAAGAGTCCATACCCCCAAATACGCAGAACTCTTCTCCCAATTCCTTTTTGACTATGGGAACGATCCAGGGCCTTCTGTCAGTATCCTTCAATCCGATCACGTTCTCTGCCCTTTCTTTGATTTTCAATATCGTCTTCAATTTCAATTCATTTCCCGAGAAGCTCGGTATATTGTAAAGCAAGATTTTTGCGGAAGGGAAGGATCTTGCGATTTCTGAGAAGTAATATACCAAGGATTCCTCATCGTATTTGAAGTAATAGGGTGATACTATGGAAACAGCATCTACATTCAAAGACATGGCATGTTCAAGAAGTTCCAGAGTCTCTTTCATGTGGGTTGTTCCAACGTGTGCTATTATTCCCACCTTCCCCTTGTAGCCCCTCACGACGAACTCAAGAAGCTCCTTTCTCTCCTCGACATCCATGACATGGAATTCTCCGTTCGTACCTCCCACCATGAACCCATTCACGCCTTTCTCGATGAGAAAATCCAGATAATCCTGATAACTATCCAGAGAAAGATTTCCCTTCTCATCGAAGGGTGTTGGTATCGGTAGTATCACGCCTTCCATCGTTCCTCACCTCCACTTATCATGCATACTGCCATTGCGGAAATTCCTTCTCCCCTTCCTTCAAACCCTAGCTTGTTTCCCGTTTTGAATTTTACAGAAACGTTCTCGGTATTGAGGACTGCTTTCAAGTTCTCAAGGATCTTCTCCCTGTAGTCAGATAAACGAGGGGAGGAGGCAACTACCGTTGAATCCACGTTCACTATCTTGTAACCCATCTTTTCCACCATACTTACGACTTCTTTCAGAAGAGATATACTCTTTGCATCCTTGTACCTGTCTTCTTCTGGAAAAAATTCTCCCATATCTCCCAAATTGGCAGCACCTAGCAAAGCATCCATGATGGCATGGCACAGTACGTCTCCATCGGAATGCCCAAGAAGTCCTTTATCATGGGGAATAGTCACTCCTCCTATTATCAACCTCCTGTTTTTCACCAAAGGATGTGCATCGTAACCAATGCCCACTTTCATAAACTCACTTCCCTTCAGCATTATAAAATTTTTTAATCTAAAACTTGACATTCTTTGAGATAAATGTTCAAATATATTGAAGAGCAAGAGTATTTCTGATGGATCTTTTTATATAGATATGATAACACTGGATGAGGAGGGATGGAAATGGCAAGGGTCATAGCAACTTGCCCTGTTTGCGGTAATCCTTTGACCATAACGGAGCTTTCCTGCAAATCCTGTGGGACTGTCATCAGAGGAAACTTTGAATTGGATGAATTCTTCAGGCTGTCTGTTGATCAATTGAACTTTTTAAGGGTGTTCATAAAACATAGAGGGAATCTGAGTGAAGTTCAGAAAGAGCTTGGAATATCTTATCCAACGGCTCGTGCAAGGCTCGAGGATATAATAAGAACCTTAGGATACGAGGTAGAAGAGGAAGAGACCAAAGAAGACGTCTTGGAGATATTGGATCGTCTCGATAAGGGAGAGATATCTGTTGAAAAAGCTATAGAGGAAATCAGGAGGCTGAAAGGGTGACATGGGTTATAGTATTGATCGAAGCACTTCTGATGCTGTATATAGGTGTTAAGATCATACCTCTGAAAATAAAGGTTTTGAACTTCATCTACGCGATATCTTTGGGAGTTTTCACCTTTTTAGTCGTTCTGGGGAAGTTCTTCCCTTTACTGTTTTTCACCATAGGATCCGCTATAATAGCCTTCATTATTCTTTTCTTCACCGATTTATGAGAGGAGGAAAATTGTGATAGAAGAGGTTGATATAAAAGGAGCCAAAAAAGCTGTATTGGAAAGCGTTTCTTGGGACATCAAAATTAAAAGGTCAGATAGAAGGATGGTGATAAAGTCACCTAGGAGACCTGAGATAAAACTGAAAGGAGAGGAAATAAGAATCATTGTGAAATCTCTCAAAACGGAGTTACCCTTTTTTAACACATTCAACGTATCAGTTGAAAAAAGCGAAGAAGGGCTCCTTGAAGCTGAAATACCTTCTGGTATCCTGTTCTTGGAGATAAACACTGTATCAGGGGATGCTACTTGTGAAGATCTCAGTCTTAAAAACATCAAATCGGTCAGTGTGTCCGGTAGCATAGAAATAGATAAGATTTCTTCAAGGGAAGCCTTTTTTAGAACACTGAGTGGTGATATAAGGATAAATTCCTCCGAGATAGATAAAATTGTCCTGTCTTCTGTCAGTGGAGATGTTAAAATAAGGCATTCTTTTGGTAAAGAATGGGATATAACCACAACCAGTGGAGATATAGAACTAATTTTTCCTGGATATCCCAACGCGCGGATTCTACCCAGAACGATGAGAGGAGATATAGTAACGAGCCTTCCTTACATACTTGAGGGAAAAGAATACGTGTTTGGTGAAGGGAAATTAAGGATATCCGTCAAAAGTGCCTCCGGTGACCTTTCATTAAGAAGTGAAACGAGTGAGAATGAGTATGTGAAAAAGATATTGAAGATGCTCTATGAAGGAAAGATATCAAAGGAGGAGGCAGAACGTTTGATAAAAGAATTGGGGTTTTAAAAGGAGGGATCGTTGAGTGAAGATATTTGGCATCTTCTTAATATTTCTAGGGGCTGTTATTGTGCTGTCGCTTCTTGGGATACTCGAAATGAGTGTTGGTAGGTTCTTTGCATGGGTTTTCGCCATAGTTTTCGCATATACCGGTCTGTCTGCCCTTTTCAAAAGGGGTTTCCCATATGGATTGGTTTCCTTAGTTCTTTCAGTGATTCTGGTGACAGTGGGACTTGGTTACTATTCCCTTGGATTCTGGGAAACAATTGCCATAATCGTAGGAGTAGGTCTCATAGAGCTCGGATTGTTCGCTCTAGGTTTTGGAAGGAGACCTTGGGTTAGATGGATCGCAGGTGGTCCTTTTTTCGGAGGAGGTGCTAGAAAAACTATCGAAGAGAGCCCAGATGGTATTAAGAGACTTAATGTTACTGTGGAAGGGGAAAATGTTATTTTAAGGGTAAAGAGTTGTGCCAATAAACTCTATAGAGTGGTCTACACAGGAAATCCCCATGTTTACTTCGACAGACAGGAAGATACAGGGAACCTAGTTATGAAATTAGAAGGTATCCCCTTCATATCCAAAAGTGAAGTGGATTTATCGTTGAATGAGAGTGTGGAGATCTCCTTCGATGTTTCTATGGACGTTTCGAGTATTAAAATGGATCTCGAAAAGCTCAAAATATCCTCGTTGTTTTTGGAAGGAGATGTTACTGATTTGAAGATAAGGCTTCCGAGGTACAATTCAACAGTCGTTATAGGATCGGATGTCTCGAATATAGAACTAGAGATACCAAACGATGTTGGGGTCAGAGCGGTCGTGACAGATTCTGTTGGTTGGAAAGAAATGAAAGGATTTGAAAACAGGGAAGGAGTGTATTATACGAAGAACTGGGATACGGCTAATTTTAAAGTGGATTTGAAGATAGAAAGCGACGTTAGCAGGATAAAAATCAGGATTAAATGATGCGATTTTGACAAAAATTCTCAAAATCTGGAATTTCACAATTTCACATGGTAGGTTTCTCATGTTAGGTGGTAGATAAGTGGTAGATAACTGGTAAATTTCTTTTCAACAAGTAGGATTTTTTTATTCGCAGATACTATATATAGTGCAAAAACTTTTTTAGATTAAACAAAAACTACCATTTTCATGTTTTATGAGACTAAATGCAGCATCATTACGGTATTTTCAAGTGGTAAGTTTTTCTCAACCTTTTTCTAGAGGTGTTTTGACATAATAAAAACTTATTTATATTTAGAAAACATTTTTCCTCAAATCCTTCCGTAAAGGTGGAAATGAAAAATTTAATTTCTGAAATGCCCTATGGAAGTATGTTTCGGGAGTTATCTACCACAAGTTACCAAAAACCTACCACCCGGGTGGTAAGTTTTGTAACATTTGAAAGACAGATTCCATGGGGATTTCGGAGTTTATGTTACAAAACTTACCACTTCAGAGAGGGTATATAATACTACTACTATAATTAATTATTTAGGAAGAAGGTGAATTGTCATGGAATGGAAAATAGATCTTGGGATCCTCGAAAAAAAGAGGAGGATATTTCTTGAAGGGATCTTCGAACTGGAATATCTGGATTTGGAAATTGGAAGATGCAGAATTTTAGAACCCGTGAAGGTTAAAATGGTTGTCGCCAAAACGAAAGAAGGATTCACAGTTGGTGGCTTTGTAAAAACAGCTTTGGAGCATCCATGTACACGATGCTTGAAACCAGTAAGATTGGAAATAAACGGTGTTGTGGAAGCGCTTTATTTACCCAAAAGCCTTGCTAGTTTCAAAAGAGAGGAAAGGCTTGAAACACTGAAAAATGTGATTTATTACACCGGAAACATTGTAGATTTGAGCGAGAGAATTATAGAAGCTATAGTTGTGGAAATACCCCAGAAAGTTCTCTGTAAACCAGATTGCAAAGGGCTTTGTCCTTACTGCGGTGTAGATTTGAACGAACATCCTGATCATGTTTGTGATAAAATTTCCCAGGAATCGGATATCGATCCAAGATTTTCTGTCCTTATGAATTTGAAAAAGAACGAGGAGGGATGAAAGTGGCTGTACCTAAGCAAAAAAGATCCAGATCGAGGACACATCACAAAAGAGCGAAAATATACAGAGCAGCTGAAGTTCCACTGGAAATATGCCCGAACTGTGGATCTCCCAAGCTACCTCATAGGGTATGCCTTCATTGCGGTTACTACAAAGGAAAACAGGTGCTTGAGATAGCGGAGTGATATGAGTGAAGATAGCCCTGGATATAATGGGAGGTGATAGAGCGCCCGGTGAAATACTGAAGGGCGCTCTTTTTGCCAGTGAACATATAGAAAAAATTGTTCTTGTGGGACCGAAAAAATTCTTGAATGAGGAATTGAAGGGAAAATTTGAAGTGGTCGATTCTTCGGATTTCATACCGATGGATGCCTCCCCTATGGATGTACTGAGAAGAAAAGATTCCTCCATGCACATAGGTTTAAAGCTTTTGAGGGAAGGAAAAGTTGATGCATTCGTCAGCGCAGGAGCCACGGGCCCTCTCTTCTTGGGATCCACAACCATCGTTGGAAGGGTGAAGAATATCGAAAGACCTTCTCTTGCCATACCTATCCCTTCCCTTAAAGGGTTCACTATTTTGATAGACGGTGGAGCGAATCTGCGAATAAGGCCGAAGCATTATCTGGAATTTGCCATCATGGGAATAGCATACGCCAGAATCCTAGGGAAAGAGGATCCCAAGGTAGGGCTTTTAAATATTGGGGAGGAAGAAACGAAAGGGAACGAAGAGATAAGGGAAGCTTATAAATTGCTGAAAGAAAAGTTGAAAGACAAATTCGTTGGGAACGTTGAAGGAAGGGATATAAACGCGGGAACGGTGGATGTAGTTGTAACAGATGGCTTTTCAGGAAACGTTGCTTTGAAAACGATGGAAGGAATGGCGAAATTGATCTCGGATATTATAAAGGAATCTATAAAGAGAAAGGGAGTTTTTGCTCACATCGGTGCTATATTCTTAAAAGGTGTTTTCAAAGATCTGAAAAAGCTTTTAGATCCAAGAGCCTACGGTGGCGCTTTCATACTTGGCGTTAACGGAGTCGTGGTAAAAGCCCATGGTTCGTCAGATGCCTTGGCCATAAGGAACGCTCTGAAGGTTGCTAGAGATGGTGTTGAGATGAAACTCGTTGAGAGAATTGAAAGGGGAATGGAAAATGTGTGGAATAGTGGGAATGGTGGGTGATTTTGAGGTAGGGGAGTTAATACAAAACCTAAAAAAACTGGAATACAGGGGATACGATTCTGCTGGTGTTGCTTATCTTCTAAACAACAACTTGATGGTTCATAAGGTGAGCGGTAAGGTAGACCAACTGAGAGAGTCGATGAGAGGCGAACTGGCGAAAAAAATCTCTGAGGGAATAGCTCACACCAGATGGGCTACACACGGAGAACCGAACGATATAAACGCACATCCCCATACAGACTGCGAGAAGAAAATAGCTGTCGTTCACAACGGGATAATAGAGAATTATAAGGAGTTGAAAGAAGAGCTTCTAAAGAAAGGTCATAGGTTCGTTTCTGAAACGGATACAGAGGTCATAGCCCATCTCATAGAGGATGAATTTCATGGTGACCTTTTAGAAGCTGTCAGAAGAGCTGTTTTGAGGCTCAGGGGAGCTTATGCCATAGCTGTCATACATAAGGAAATACCGAAAGTAATTGTCGCAGCAAGGAAGGGTAGTCCCTTGGTTATTGGAAAAGGTAAAGGTTTGAGTCTTCTGGCCTCAGACGTCACACCTCTTTTGAGGTATACAAGAAATGTTGTGTTTTTAGAAGATGGAGATGTGGCTCTTCTAAGACCAGAAGATGTGGAGATATACTACATTGACGGTACGAGACCTTTGAGGAACTTCGTGAGAATCTCGTGGAGTGAGAAGGATGCTGAAAAGAGTGGTTACAAGCATTTCATGTACAAGGAAATAATGGAAGAGCCCCAGGCAATAGTCTCGGCTCTGGCGGGAAGAATAAAGAAAGGGAAAGTCTTCTTAGAAGAATTGAAAGATCTGAATATAGAGGACATATATAGGGTAGACCTTGTATCGTGTGGAACCAGCTTTTATGCTTCAATGATCTTTAAATATTTCTTGGAGAACCATTCCGATATGGTGGTTAATCTGGAAGTATCCTCCGAGTACAGGTATAAAAGGCCACACGTAAACGATCGAACGATCCTAATAGCTGTTTCTCAATCTGGAGAAACAGCCGATACACTGGAATCGGTGAGACTTGCCAAAAGATTTGGTGCCAGAGTCCTATCGGTCGTCAACGTCGTCGGATCTACATTGGATAGAGAATCTGATGTGTCAATTTACATGAACGCAGGGCCTGAGATAGGTGTTGCTGCCACTAAAACGTATGTTGCAGAACTCGTGACTCTTTATTTGATTGCATTGAAATTCATCGAAAGGAAAGAAGGATGGGGAAGTTACTACTCGGATATGCTGGATAGGTTGCTGAGGATACCGGAAATATATGAGAACATATTAAGAAAGGCCGAGAAGATAAGAAAAATCTCTGAAAAATACATGAATTACAGGCATTTCATGTACATCGGTAGAGGTTATGGTTATCCAACGGCTTTAGAAGGAGCTTTAAAGCTAAAAGAGATCACATACATTCACGCAACAGCCTATCCTGCGGGCGAGTTAAAACATGGGCCTATAGCTCTTCTCGATAAGGATTTCCCTGTTTTTGCCGTGATTCCAAGCGATTCTTTGTATTATAAGATGAAAAACAACGTTGTAGAAGCTCGATCGAGAAACGCGAGGATAATAGTTTTGGGAACAGAGGGAAACAAAGAATTGAAAGAGATAGGAGACGATGTTATAACCGTACCTTCCGTTCCCGAACCCCTGTATCCATTGCTCATGGCACCGATCATACAGATGTTCGCATATTTCATCTCCGATATGAAGGGATTAGATCCTGATAAACCCAGGAATCTGGCAAAGAGTGTAACGGTAGAATGAGAGGGGTGAGAGTTAGAAATGCTAATGGAATCCCTGAAAAAGTTGATGAGATTGATACTGGAGAAAAAAGGATCAAATCCCGTAATACTCGACATGAGAAAAACGCCAATTCCCACAGATTATTTTGTCGTCGTAACCGCGAATTCACGTGTCCACATGAGAACCCTCCGTGATTCCATCGTTGAATTCCTCAGGATGAATGGCCTACCACTTATTTATTATGACAAAGGTGATGAATACGAGTGGCTACTGATCGATGCTGGTGACGTTGTGATACATATATTCACAAAGAAGGGTAGGGAATTTTATGACCTGGAAGGTCTGTGGATCGATGCCGAGAGAATAAAGTTTTAATAAGGAAAAATTGTGATAGAAAATGTATCGCAGATTTCTGAACGATTTGGCATCGGGAGAAACTCTTGTAGAGAGGATGAAAGAGCTCAAAAAATGGATTGAAAGGTTCAAGACGGAATGAAGGAGCCCATCAAGGCTCCTTCATTTCACCAACTTTTCCAATTCTTCTTTCAAGAAATTCGGTAAGGCGAAGGAAGCGATATGTATATCCTCATTGTAATATTTCAACTCTTTATCGAATTTTTTAACCTTCTCAGGATCGAAATCCTTTATGGGATCTATATTTTTGGAAGCAAAGGTATAGCTCCACATTCCTGAAGGATAAGTCGTCATGAAACCAAGGTAGACTTTGGCTATTGGGAACGCTTTACTGATCCTCTTGTAAGCGAGTTTCAACCAACCGAAATCGTAGAAGGGATCTTCTGTTTCCGCTGAAAAGACTCCTCCCTCTTTCAAGGCGTCATGACATGCCTGATAAAATTCCTCTGTGAAAAGGTGCCCCCCCTCACCCGATGTTGGATCGGTTGAATCCACGATTATGACGTCGAATTCCTCTTTGAAATTCCTGACATATTCTGCACCGTTCGCTATTACTATATCTGCCTTGGGACTATCGAACTCCACAGCGGTAGGGAGATATTTCTTGGCGGCTTCTATCACCAAGGCATCTACTTCACAGAGTACAACTTTTTCAACACTCTCATGTTTTAAAACCTCTCTCAGACTTCCTCCATCTCCTCCCCCTATGATGAGGACTTTTTTAGGTTCAGGGTGAAGGAACATTGGAACGTGAACTAACATCTCGTGGTACATGAACTCATCTTTTTCCGTCAGCATGGTTATACCATCGAGTGAAAACACTATACCAAGATCTGGATTTTCAAATATATCGATCCTCTGTATCTCGCTCTGACCGGAGTAAATCATTCTGTTTATTTTCATGAATAAACCAACATTGTTCCCTGAATAATACTCGAAATACCACAAATGAGGTCTTGGGATCAGTTCCTTTTCTAAATTTTTCAAACGGATCACCTCCTCAAACAGCTGCTTTGTGGGGTGAATCCTCGAGGATTCCTATCTCATCGTATTTTCCTCTCAGGTGCTCAACAACGTGGACTCTACCTGCTTTCAAAACGTTTCTGAGGTAATCAAAAGCTTTCCACGGGTCCACATCGTCACCACATGTAAAAAGATCAACTGCCGCGTATCCATACTCTGGCCATGTGTGTATCGTGAGGTGTGATTCAGATATGACCACAACTCCACTCACCCCATAGGGGAGGAACCGGTGAAAGGATGTATTGACAATTGTTGCGTTACTTTTGTGAGCAGCAGTTTTCATGTGTTTCTCAATTGCTTCCACATTATCGAGCACGTTTCTGTCACAGTCATAGAATTCAGCAACCAAGTGCCTTCCCAAGCTTTTCATTTCACATCCCTCCCCTCAGGTTTTTAATCTATCATTATCCAGAGAATTACCGCCCTCCTTTTTTTATCAGGATTTCTAACATAATGCTTTTTATCCGCTCTATAGTAAAAACAATCACCCGCTTTTAACCTGTATCTGACATCGTCGAGATAAAGCTCTATCTTCCCTTCGAGAACATAACCAAATTCGTCTCCTTCATGATAAGGTTCTTCCTCCGTTTTCGCCCCCGGCTCTAAAGTTACCAGAACGGGGTCTATTTCTTTATCCTCAACACCACTTATCAATATCTCTGAATTCACTCCTTCAGGTTCATCGTAGACCGGTACTCTTTCTTCTTTTCTGAAGATTACCTTTTCTTCCTCAAAATCAGAGAAGAATTGCTTCAGATCAGATCCCAGAGCCCTTAAAATCCTTTCAAGTGTTTCTATAGATGGCGATGTTTTATCCGATTCGAGCTGTGATATAAAACTCCTTGAAAGGTCTGTCCTGGTTGCGAGCTCTTCCTGGGTTAACCCTCTGGACAAGCGCAATTTCTTCAATTTCTCTCCTATCTTTACAAAGTTCCCACCACCCGTTTCTTCCTTATGTTCATTTAAATTGACACATTTCGTCAGTAATACAAACTATATTATATGCATACCGACATAATATGTCAACATCAAAGAAGAAAATCTCCAAAATCCTCTTGAAATCAACTATTTTGTTCACTTCAATTGATGGTTTGTGTTTTTCTCCACATTTCGAGTTCTTCAACGGCTTTTAAGTTATCGTATGTTGGAAAGAAAGTCTTTCTAAGCCAGAGATAGGCTCTGAAGATGAAACGTTCGTCTTTGACTGATAGGATTCCTGCCAAATCGTTTTCTTTAGAAAAACAACATTCGCTTTTGCTCTCTTCTCTTTTGATTTTCTTTTCTTCAGATGATGTTCACTGGAATTTCCCTTTTCCATTCATTGATCCCTTCTCTTGTAACATCAGTTACTTTCTTGGCTCCCTCCACTTTCTGAGACGATACGATATGCTTGTTTTCAAACGTTTTCGGAACTTTTTCTTCTATTTCCACTCTGTTACTTGTATATGGCTGCAAGTACGATTTTCACAACATCGTCTTTTCCTTTTATGACTTTTTCGATAGCTTCCAAATCGAAAAAAGAAAGTTCCAATTTTCAACACCACCTTGTATATTTTATTCACAAAAAATGGCTCCTACCCCTTATGAAGTAGGAGCCATCA
>Ga0190314_1000315_pt1 | contig 17699 bp, 14 predicted proteins | sample 4870071112_MG_FD_165055 | JGI IMG/M metagenome (GOLD analysis project Ga0190314, IMG submission 165055) | Hydrothermal vent sediment bacterial communities from Southern Trench, Guaymas Basin, Mexico - 4870-07-11-12_MG | ecosystem: Environmental > Aquatic > Marine > Hydrothermal vents > Sediment ...
GGTGATAGATGTTAAAGAAAAAAGCGTGATTGTTGGAAAGAAAAGGGATACGTTGTGCGGTCATTGCTCTTTGAAAAATGTTTGCACAGCGGTGGATGAGGATATCAGGATCGAAATAGATTATGAGGATGGTGATCTTAAAGAAGGAGATATCGTTCTTGTGGAATCTCCAAGAACGGGGCCTTTGGAAATATCTGTGAAAGTTTATCTCATTCCTTTGATACTTTTTGTCTCCGGAATAATATTTGGGAACAGTGTTTTGAAGTTGAAGGATGTATACTCTTTTCTGTTGGGAATATCTTCCGTTTTGATTTATTACACCCTTCTCAGATTTTTCGATAAAAGAGAAGTTTTCAAGATTGTGGGCAAGGTGCCAAATCCACATGAATGATATCACTTCGGAATGGTTATATTTTCTAGCTTGCTGGTCACTTTCGTTGTTATCTCCACACTGCCTTTAGAAGGTGCTATCACAGCATAGAAGAGATCCGCTTTCCTCTGGAAACCGTACCTCTTCTTTCTATTCACTTTCTCAAGGATCGGTCTCCACGTTCCACAATTTATATAGACCTTCTTTTTTTTACCAACGGGAACGATTCTTAAGGAATGATGGTGTATATGGCCGAATATCACAATATTCGTTTCTGGTATATCGGGTTTTTCTCCCTCTATGTATCCCGCAAAATCCGTTTCTTTTAAACCCTTTCCTTTCAATATCCTTCTAGCATTTTTGTACAAGTAATCCGTTTTTCTGAATTCTCTCAGCTTCATGGTAGCCCTGACAAGGGTCTCTCCAAGCTTCATACCACCAGATCTGTTGACAAAAACTTTGGATAGCCAGTGAGTCTTTGGAAAATTCTTTTTCATCCAAAGTTTCACCTCAGTCGTTCTCAGCATTTCAACGAAGGACTTCGTCCAAAGTTCCAGGATGTCCACTCCTATATCGTACGTCTCCATCACGTATTCAAACCAGTGAAAAACATCCATTGCTGGCCTGATATTATCGTAATCCCTGATGATCTCTTTGGGAACAAGGCTCTGTATGTTGTCATCGAATCTCACCATCATGTATCTTGTCATGAAATCCCCAAGAGGTGGTATGAGTCTACCAGACCTTTTATCCCTGGTGAATTTATTTATAATATCGAACTGATTGCCATGGATGGCCAGGATCTTGAACTTTTCATCGAAATAATACGGGACGATCGACACATCTCCTATTTTCTCTCTCAACTTCTCCTGAAGTTTTGGATTCTTAAGCAGGTAATAATCATGATTTCCTACAATGTATACCAGTTTATGTTTTTTTGTGAATTTTCTCAGAGCGTTGAAAACCCTTTCATGTTTCCGCGCTATATCCTCGAAAATACATCCATCCAGCTTTTCTAAAAGAATATCAAAGGGAATCAATCCCCATTCTTTTACAACCCTGCTTTCCAAGAGTTCAAAACCATCTCCAACGATAACCAGTTCTACGTCATTTTCTTCATACATGTCGTTCAAAAATTCCACAAATTCATCATCGTACACGAAATCGTCCTTTGCCGATCCGTCTCCTATGTGAAGATCGCTTATGAAAACTTTCTTCATGACCGATCCCCCGATTGATATTTCAAGAAGAACTCTCCGAGTTTCACTTCTAGGACTTTGCATTCAATTTCAACCTTTTCTCCTACTGGAACCATAAAAGTTTCGTACTTTCCAACACCCTTTCCATTTATCCTTCCACTTTCAAGAGTGATCAACACAGAAAATCCTTCTGATATCTCATTTTTCATCAATCTGATTCTGAAATGTTCGCAATCGAATCTTTTGACGTTTTCGTGATAGATATCCTTTATATTCACTTTCCTGATGACCTTGAGGGCTTTATCCAAATGAAGCTTTCTACCTCTTCCCCAATCGTGTATTCTGTATGTGAGGTCAGAGGATTCCTGCACTTCTATCAGGAAAGAATCAGGTCCCAGAGCGTGTACGGTTCCAGCTGGGAGGAAGAGGAAACTTTTTGGAGATGGTTTGAAAAAAGTTAAAGCATCGTTCCAGTTGCTTGTTTCAATGGCCTTTTTCACTCTTTCATCATCTTCTCCAATGGCCACTTCACTTTCTTTTAAGAAAAACCACCCTTCCGTTTTACCCCAGGGCTCGTTCGTTTCTAAGGCCAGAGCTTCTTCATCGTTTGGATGGACCTGTACTGATAACCACTGTGAAGATGAAATGATCTTCACAAGCAAAGGAAACCTTGGATACCTTCTTCCGATGATCTCTTCCATTGTCGAGTTCACATCTCTGCCATCTTCAAGCTCAGTCACAAACATTGGATGACCTGAAAGAAGCCATACTTCACCTATCTTCTTATCGGTACCGAAAAGCTTCCCAAGTTCGTATGAACCCCATATCATTTCTCTGAGTTTTGGAAGAACTTTTATCATTCTCTGTATCCTCCTATCTTTATTTCACCATCTTGATAGAAAACGATTGCTTTCTTTAGAATCCTTTCCACATAGAATTTTCTATCGAATATGGATATCTCAACACCAGGATACAAAACGCTCTTTGCTATTATCTGAGCTCCTTTTGCTTTCTTTTCGCTATCTTCCTTCAAAGCCTCATACTCTTTTCTGTTCCTGTCTAATGATTCTCTCAAGTTTATCAGGGTTTGGGAAACCTTCATGAGCATCTCGAGTTTGTTTGGGGGTAATTTTCCACCACTTCTTTCCATCAATTTTCTGAGTTCCATGAGGACTTTCGTGAGTTTTCTGATGTTTTCTTCATCCAGTTTTATTTGAGCTTCCAGTACTTTCAACCTTTCCCTTACGAGGGGATCAACTCCAACCTCTATTCTTGTGCTCACACCAAGGTTTGACCCGATCTCATTGGCTACAACGCCGTAGCCAGCAGTTATCACACCTCCAACTATTATACCTCTTGTAACCTCCACGCTTCTTCCAGCTTTGACCTTGCTGTTTTCTATGGATCTATCGACAATAACATCCAAACCAGCTTCCACCTCGACGTTTTCTAAAAAGTACGCTTTGACGTTCTTCCTGGCTTTGATGAGTCCTTTACCTCTACCCTTGGCTCCGTGTACTTCCACATCTCCATTCAGTGATACTACAGTTGAAGCTTCTGCAACACCCTTTATAACCACATTCCCTTTGGCTTTGACTACAAAATCTGGTCTCACATCACCTTTTACTTCAACAGAACCTGGGAAATCTATGTTTCCAACGGAGTAATCCACGTTTCCTGAAACCGTGAGAGTCTCATCGACATCAATGGTCCCGTCGTCTTTAACCACAAGGAGACCATCTTGTATGGCTATCAAAACATCTCCTTCCCTTTTAACATTTTTACCTAGGTTCAACTGTGGATCCTTCCCTGGCTTTGGTTTGACCGGTAGTCCAAAAACATCTTTTCCTTCATGCCCTTTTGTTGGCGGTATGATTCTTGCGATCCTTTCCCCTCGTTTCACAAGGATTCTTTTCTTCGAAGGCATGGATTTCAAATCGACCTTGCCCCCCAAAATTTCCTCATATTCTGGTACTTTCTTTATCAGCTCAATCTCGCCATCTTTACCGTCAACTGGAGGCTTCCCAACTGCCACAAGTTGCGGTACTCTGTAAATGGGATTTACCGTTAGCTGGTCGATCTTATCCTTTAAAATCCCATACTTTATCCCTGCATTGTCAAGAGCTTTCAGAATATCACTCTGAGATATGGTCTCACCCTCTTCATCTGGTATGAGCGTGATGTATGCTGACATTCGATCTTTGCTGACAGATACTTCAACTTTCACAATGTATCACCTCACCAGGGATGCTCTTTAAGGAAATTTTCCAGTGACTTGATGGCTATTTCGGATAGTTTTCTTCTCCTTTCGAAGCGATCCCTTACTCCGATTTTTGGAAGGAGCCCGAAATTCGCGTACATTGGTTTTAAATCTCCCACGCACCCCTCTATTATGTAATGGAATAGAGAACCCAGCATCGTTTCTCTCGGGAATCTGACAGGCTCCTTTCCCCTCAGCATCCTATATATATTGTACGCTACATATATTCCAGAAGCAGCAGATTCCATGTATCCTTCCACTCCAGTTATCTGACCTGCAAAAAATATCCTTTTATCTTTCCTCAATCTCATGAAAGGATCCAAAACCTTTGGAGAGTTGATATAGATGTTCCTGTGCATGACACCATATCGGACTATCTCAACCTTTTCAAGACCGGGTATAATTCTTATGACCTTTTTCTGCTCTTTCCATTTCAATCTTGTTTGAAATCCAACAAGATTGTACAATGTTCCTTCCATGTTGTCCCTTCGGAGTTGAACGACAGCATAAGGTTCCTTTCCTGTCCTTGGGTCCACAAGACCTGTGGGTCTCAATGGACCAAAACGCAGGGCATCTTTCCCGCTTTTTGCTATTTCTTCTATAGGTTTGCATCTCTCGAAAAGGAGCTTCTTATCGAAATCTTCTATTTCTATGGTTTCCGCTTCCACCAATGCTTTCCACAATCTTTCATAATCTTCCTTGTCCAGAGGACAATTTATGTAATCCTTTGATTCCTTTTCAAATCTATCCCCAAAGAAGACCTTCGATAGATTTACAGTTTCGTAGGTCACGATAGGTGCCACCGCGTCGAAAAAGTGCAGGAAATGCTCTCCTAATAGTTCCTTGAGGAAAGCTGTTAAGGAAGGAGAAGTCGCTGGTCCAGTGGCTACGACCCAGATCTCATCTGAAGAAGGGGTTAAACTCTTTATTTCCTCGCGAATTATGGAAACGCCAGGACAATTTTTTATTCTCTCGGTGACTCCTTTTGAAAACCTCTCTCTATCGACGGCCAGAGCTTTTCCGGCTGGTATCTTCGCTTTATAGGCTTCTTCGAGTATCAAGGAACCTAACAACTTCATTTCCTTTTTCAACAATCCTTCAGCGTTGACTGGATCTTCAGACTTTAAAGAATTGCTACAGACGAGTTCTGCAAACAGATCTGTTTTGTGCACTTCCGTCATCTTAATCGGTCTCATCTCGTGAAGAACGACTTCAATGCCTCTTATGGCCAGTTGATAGACAACCTCCGATCCAGCAAGTCCTGCTCCAACAACATGAACTATCACTCTTTTTCATCATCCCTCCTGGGAGGTACTTGATATTTCTTTTTGAGGATCAGGAGATTCCCCACATCAACATCTTTGAACTTCATTACATCGAATATCTTCTGGATGATGTAGACTCCCAATCCCCCTGGTTTCACCTCCTCCAGGGGTCTTGGTTTTATCTTGGAAGGATCGACCTTGGGGCCAAAATCTCTCAGAAGAATTTCCAGTTCGTTCTTATCGTCCTTCCATGTAAGCGTCATGACTATGTATTTACTCTCGTCTTTCTTGTATGTGTGGACAATTATGTTAGATACAGCTTCATCCAGAGCGAGCTCTGTGTCGAATATATCTTCCTCGAAAACTTTTTTGAGAAGCAGGAAATTTCTCACGACGGTCCTGGCTATTCTGATGTTTTCAGCTTTGGCTGGAAAGGAAAGAGAAATGATCTCCATTTACCATCCCATCCTTTCGGAGAGTAATAGTATCAATGACTCCATATACAATCTTGGGGATATTAGATACTCCTTCTCGAAATTCAATATCGAAAGAAAAATATCATGTACCTTTTTACCAATCATATAGGCTGCCTCTTCGATATCTCCCGTTTTCAAGAAGATACTTATATCCTCTGGTACTTCATGATCGAAAGATATGCCACCTTTGAAAACGATGTTTGGTATCTCCTCATACAAGAATTTCCCAGATTCTCTTGAGTATCTCTCAAGCAGTAAAGCTTTTCTCAAAGCTTCCGAGAAACTCTTTTCTTTGGATGATATATAAACAGATCCTTCAAAACTCACATCTGGAAAATCCAGGATAACGTAAAGATCCATGGAACCTAAATTGTAAATCCAATCCGCTACCTTTGAGAGCTCTTTTCTCAACTTGAAACGCTCTCCCATATTTTCCGTTTTTACAAGAGCTATTCGTCTTTTTGCTTTCCATTCGGGACTCTCTTTCTCCAGGTTTTTTATGATATCAGGATATTCTCTATGACACCATAGAACATGATCTATGTATGCCTTTAAATAGGCAGGATTCTCTCTCTCGTTAGAGGGTATCAAAACAACACATTCACCAATTACGGTTTCTATCTTTGAAATGGTGTAGTCGATACCGTAGAAGTTTCCCGATAAAGTCGTTCCGACCTCATCCACTATCCTGGAAAGCTCCAAAATTTTGGATTCTTCCATATCGATATTCGACCACATTATTCTGTCTCCGAAAACCAACGCCATCTTGGCTTCTTCAAAATCTATCATCCTTACTCCTCCTGACTATTCTCACCTTATACCTGCCAATTTTCAAATTTCTCTTACCAACCCATAGATTTCCCGGTAAGAGAACCCTTCGAGGTCTCAAGACAAGTATCAATTCTCTCAAAAACTCTTTCCCCATCTTGAGGAGCTCTTCATCGATTTCGAGGGTTTCGGGGTCCAATTCGAATTCTCTTTGTACACCGTACAAATTCAGGATCCTTTTCAGTTTTTCTTCTCTTCTCATTCGTGATATCTTTCTCTTTTCCTCAGTCTCCCTTTTGCTGAAGATGCAACCACAGTAATCTTGCCTGTAGATACCAAGCTCTCTGGAAACCTTTATACTGAACTCCTGTCCCCCTTTCTTTTTAAAATCCGCGAAATAAAACTTGATACCGTATTTTCGTTCTAAAGCTTTTCCTATCTCTTCTATCCAGGAAAGATTCTTCATGGGACTTGCTGCTAGAGTGGTTGTAAAAGCATCGAATCCTTTCATGCCAAGTTTGGCAGTTTCCTCCAACCGGTATTTGATACATTCATAACATCTCCTGCTTCCTTCACCCAGCTCCCTGTATTCCTTCACAACCTCGTACCATTTTTTTACGTTGTAATCTCCCTTTATCAACGGTAACTTCCATTTCCTTGCGAGAAATTCAACGTTTTCTAATCTCTTTTCATATTCTTTTGGAGGATGTATATTGGGATTGAAAAAGAAAAGAGTCAAATCGAGATCCTTCAAATGGTGATAAGTCGCTATCAAGTCGGGAGCACAGCATACATGGACTAGTATTTTCATGGAAGACACCTCAGAACACTTTCTTAGAATCGATCAATATGGTGACGGGGCCATCGTTTATCAGATGAACTTCCATTTTCGCTCCAAAAACACCGTTTTCAACCTCAATTCCTTCTTTTCTAAGGATCTCTATGAACTTTTCGTAGAAGACTCTTCCTTTCTCAGGAGAAGCAGCCTGTGTGAAAGAAGGTCTCCTTCCCCTTCTACAGTCTCCGTAGAGCGTGAATTGGGAGACAACGAGGATCTTACCCCCAACATCCCTTACAGACTTGTTCATCTTACCCTCATCATCTTCAAAAATCCTGAGGTTCACCACTTTGTCAGCCAGCCATTTCAAATCTTCTTCAGAGTCTTCCTTACCCACTCCAAGAAGAACGAGAAGCCCTTTGTTTATACTTCCAACAACTGTTCCATCCACAACGACCTTTGACTCTTTGACCCTCTGAACTACCGCTCTCACTCTACCACCCTTTCGACACTCATAACACATTTATGATTCTTCAAATTATTCATGAGTATTGAGAGTTCTTTTGTGTCTCTCACTTTCACATGTACTTTCACAATCGTCGGTTCTCTGTTCGGGGTTAATATTTTAGCAGATACGAAATCCACTCCATGATCTCCTATGTGGTTTATCAGATTTCCAATATCACTCCTTTTGACGACAACTATCCTGAGAAAGGCATCAAAGGAACCCACCACATCCGTGACCCATTGCGCATCGAATATCCTGTCTTCATCGATTCCTTTCAAATTCTTACAGTTGATTCTGTGGATCGTGATACCCCTTCTGCTAACAACACCAACTATGGGATCACCCATGATGGGATTGCAACATTTCGCTATATGGACTTCTATATTCTTTAAATTACCCACAACCACTGGTGAAGAACTCGTGGAAATTTTCCTCCGTCTCTTTCTCTTTGTTTGTGTTTTCTCCCCGGTGATCGCTTCAAGCAGATCTTGGAAGGTTATCGTCCCTTCTCCTATCTTCATGAAGAACTCCCTGTCTGAGAGCCCTTCTCGTATTCTCTTCAACCCATCTATTTCCAGAATCTCTTCCAGAGATCTTCCAAGTTTTTTGCTGATCTTCCTCAATATATCCTTTCCTCGTTCTACCAGTTCTCCCCCAAATTTCTCCTTGAAAAATCTCCTGATCTTTGCCTTCGTTCTAGGAGATTTTGCGTATTTCAACCAATCAAGACTTGGTCCAGAAGAGTTCCTGTTGACTATGATTTCAACCACGTCTCCATTTTGGAGCTGATAATCTATTGGAACCATCTTCCCGTTGACCTTGGCTCCAGCAAAGTGATGACCGATCTCCGTGTGAATGGTGTAAGCGAAATCTATCGGAGTGGCGCCCTTGGGAAGATGTTTTATCTCACCTTTAGGTGTGAAAACGAAGACCTCATCCATCTGAAGTTCCTTCTTTATGTCATCTATTCCGACGATTCCCTGGGATATCTCTTTCCTCCATTCCAGGAGTCTTTCAAACCATTCTTGAGCTGATTTCAAATCAGGTTTTTCCTTGTATATCCAATGAGCTATCAGACCGTACTCCGCTTCCACGTGCATCCTCTCGTCTCTGATCTGAATTTCAAGGGGTTCACCATATTGCGTTATCACCGTTGTGTGAAGCGATTTGTAACCATTGGATTTTGGAGCGGCTATGTAATCCTTTATCCTTCCTGGAAGGGGAGGCCATATGCTGTGAACGATTCCAAGGACACTGTAACATGTTGGAACATCTTTCACGATCGCCCTGACAGCTATGAGGTCGTAGATTTCTTCGAATCTTTTTCCTCTCTCCTTCATCTTTCTCCAGATACTGTAGTAATGCTTGTAACGCCCTTCTATTTTCGCTTCTATCCCATGTTCTTCTAGAGCAGCTTTCAATATGTCCATGTACTCTTTAGTTCTTGCTTCCCTTTCCTTCTTTTTCTCCGCCACCAGCCTCTTCAGCATATAGTATTCCTCCGGATAGAGAACTTTGAAAGCCAAATCCTCCAATTCGGATTTGATGGAGTGAATACCAAGTTTATGAGCTATCGGTGCGTATATTTCAAGGGTTTCAAGCGCTTTATAGCGTTTTTTCTCCTCATCCCTGACATACTGTATCGTCCTCATGTTGTGGAGTCTATCAGCGAGTTTCACGAATATAACTCTCATGTCTTCGGCCATAGCGAGGAACATCTTCTGGATCGTTTCTATCTTTCTCTTCATATCACTCATTCCAACGGGAGGATTTATACTACTGACTTTTGTGACACCATCCACAATCCTTGCGATCTCCCTCCCGAAGATTTTAATGACGTCGTCCAATGTCACCTTTCCTTCGCTGTCTTCAACCACATCGTGAAGAAGACCGGCTGTTATGGTAACGACATCCATTCCAAGGGATGCTAAAATTCTTGCAACTTCTTTTGGATGGTTGATAAAGGGCTCTCCTGAAAAACGTACCATTCCTTCATGGGCTTTCGAAGCCACAACGTAGGCTTTTGAGATAAGATCCCTTTCTTTCTGAAGGAATTTATGACCTTTTATCGAGGCGAGCTCATCCACAAATTCTTCGGCTTCCTTCTGTATTTGTAACCTTTCCATGTATATCACCTTCAAAGAAATCATATCATAAGATTTTAAAAAAGGAGAGGGACTGTAAGCCGGATTCTGTCGTGGGTGGTCATCAATCTGTGCGGCCTACCCGGGGATTCGGGCGGGCCACCCTCCCCTGCTCGGCCTTGCTCCGGGTGGGGGTTGCCAAGCGATCGGGTTACCCCGATCCTGGTGGGCTCTTACCCCACCGTTCCACCCTTGCCCTCTCAGGCGGTCTTCTTCTCTATGGCCCTTTCCAGGGATCGCTCCCTCCGGGTGTTACCCGGCACCCTGCCCTCGGAGTCCGGACTTTCCTCAGAACACACACGTGTGTGCGCCCGCGACCACCCGTCCCTCTCCGGGAAAATTATACATTACTGGGGTATGGGGTGAAGGGTGTGGGGTTCGATTATCGATCACCGAGCAGCGATCATCAACCACCTTAACACTCTGTACCCCATACCCTACCATTTCACACCCCTCACCCTAACGTTTGAGTTGCATTTTCTTGACCGATGTGTGAGAGAGTGTGTATAATCATATAAGGTCTCTTTAAAACGAAGAAAGGAGGTAGAGGTGGTATGAAAAAACTCTTCATTCTCTTCATGGTTTTAGTGGTTGTCTCTATCTTTGGGGCAAAGGTTATAAACTGGGCCATCTATGAAGAACCAAAAACACTGAATGTTTGGAACCACTACGGACCAGCGGCCACTGTTTGGAACACCTACGTTATGGCTGGAAAGTACGGCGCTTTGTACACATACTCGGATGTCAGATTCGACTGGATACCTGCACTTGCAGCTGACATGCCAAAGAAATATCAAGAAGGGGAATACTGGGTATACGAAATCCCTCTCAGACATGATGTTAAATGGAGCGATGGAACACCGTTCACTGCCGATGATGTCGTTTTCACCATCAACACAGTGCTCAAGCTCATAAAGGATTACGGTCTTGGTGGTAACTGGGCTTCCATGTATGACCCGGATTTCGTTGAAAAAGCAGAGAAGGTGGATGATTACACGGTCAAGATCTACTTCAAAAAACTCGGACTTGCGAAAGTCGAATTCGGTGCATTGATGGGAGCCATCGTGCAGAAGAAATTCTGGGAACCCAAGATCGAAGAAGCTTTGAAGAGTGAAAACCCGCTTCAGACCCTCTACAGCTACGAGCCAGAAGACCCCGGCCTCGGAGCATTCGTGCTCAAGAAATGGGAAAAGGGAGCTTTCGTTGAGAATGCGGCTCTTCCCGACTATTATGACAGAGGATTCGTTGAAATCCTTTACAAAAACGGAGCTGTTGAGTTGAAGAACGAGAACACAGGATTCCACTGGGTAGGTTACGGTGAACCGAAAGGAGATGTTGAACTCAAAGTAGAAACGGGGCCATTCGTGGATAGCATAATCTACAGAATATACAAAGAAAGAAGTGTTGCCATAACTGCTCTGATAAATGGAGACGTTTCATTCATATTCAATCCGTTGGGACTTCAGAAAGGTGAACTCGATCAGTTGAGAGGGAAACCTGGTATAAAGCTCGTCTCATCACCAAGTAACGGATTCAGATACGTCGCCTTCAACATGAGAAGGTATCCCATGAACATCAAAGAATTCAGACAAGCCATAGCACTCCTTGTCGACAGAGACTTCATCTGTAACAGAATCCTCGCAGGTCAGGCCATACCAGTTTCTACACCGGTTCCACCAGGTAACGTCTTCTGGTACAACAAAGACGTTAAAACAATCGGTGAGGGGATGAGCTATGGTGAAAGAAGGAAGAAAGCGATAGAACTTCTCAAGAAAGCGGGATTCAAATGGATCGTTGAGCCCAAGATAAAAGGAGACAAGATCGTGAGGAAAGGTAAAGGGCTCATTGGACCCGATGGAAAGAGACTTGAAGAGATAGAACTTCTTGCACCTGGTCCTGGTTACGACCCAATGAGGGCAACAACTGCTATATTCATCGAAAAATGGGCAAACGAACTCGGTATTCCGATAAAAGCGAACCTTGTTGACTTCAACTACATAGTTCAAAAAGTCTGGGATGAAAACTTCAATTACGACATGTACATGCTTGGTTGGGGTCTCACGTTGTATCCAGATTACCTTGTTGACTTCTTCCACAGCAAGAGAATGGGACCTGGTGACTTCAACACACCCGGATACAACAATCCAGAGTTCGACAAAGTTGCGGATGAATTCCTCGCTGCAACGAGTATAGAAGAAGCAAGGAAACTCGCATTCAAACTTCAGGAGATGTTGGCAGAAGATCTGCCATACCTCGTTCTCTTCTCGTCACCAATTCATGAGGCTTACAGGGCAGATCAGATCGTGTTCCCGTACGAAGAAACACTCGATGGTCTCCAGGGTGTGAACGCGTTGCCAGCCGCTGTTAAAACGGTTGAGTAATACATCTGAGTATTTCTAACCTTCCGCCCAGCCCCAGTAGGGGCTGGGCTTAAAATCTGAAGAGGAGGTAGAAAGATGCTCAAATACATTGGAAAAAGGACCTTGCAAATAGTTATACTTCTTTTTATATATGTTACACTCGTTTACTGGCTTATGGAAGCCATGCCTGGAAGTTTCGCAAGCCAATATGTGATGAATCCAAAATTGACACCTGAGATCAGAGAAAAGATAAAACAGCAATTTGGTCTTGATAAACCACCATTTATAAGATACCTATATTACATGAAAAATTTTTTGAAGTTTGACCTGGGAACATCCTTTCTTTATTATCCGAGAAAAGTCACAGATATAATAAAAGAAAGACTTCCAAGAACCCTTTTTCTTTTCATGACGGCAACTCTCGTATCCTACAGTGTTGGTTATAACCTAGGAAAGAGAATAGCGTGGAAAAGGGGGAAATTCGCTGATAAAGCAGCCACCTTTATTGGCATAGTCTTTTGGACCATATTCACCCCTCTTCTTGCCATATTCAACATCTGGCTCTTCGCTGTCATTCTAAAGCTTCTTCCTCTGAATCAATTCATAGATCCTAATCTATGGAGAACAGCCCCCGTAGATTCCAACACGGTGTTTCTAAGGCTTCTTCTAACCGGTTTTTGGATCCTTCTGGCCCTTCTTGTTGCTCTGATCGTTGCTTCTTTCCAGAAAACTTTGATGGCAAAAAGGATAACAGTTTGGGGGACTCTCACAGCAAGCATCATCGTTGCCCTTGTCCTTTGGGGAAGAAGTGGTATTGGGATCTACGGACTCGATATAGTAAAGCACATGGTTCTCCCGATTCTGACACTCACTCTTTTGAGTTTCGCCGGTAGCATGCTCGTCATGAGAGATACCATGCTTGAGATTGTGAGGGAAGATTACATAACGACAGCGAAAGCAAAAGGATTACCCGATAAAGTTGTGAGGGACAAACATGCCGCAAGAAACGCTCTCCTTCCGTTGATAACAAATTTCGTCATAAGCCTTGGTTTCACAATAAGTGGAGGCATCATAACGGAAACCATGTTCTCCTGGCCGGGAATGGGGCTTACATACCTTGAGGCTCTGAACTCGCAGGATATACCTCTTCTGGTGGGACTCCTTGTTTTCACAGGAATATTCGTTCTGGTTGCTCACCTTGTAGCAGACATTCTGTACGCTTTCTTGGATCCGAGGATAAGGTATTGAGGAGGGATAAGAGTGGCGAACACGAGTATTGAAAGCGTCATAAAGGAACCTCTCTGGAAAATAAGGCTGAAGCTGTGGATGAGAAGTTTCAGGCAAAATTGGGAACTTTTCAAGGAGAAAAAAATTGCCCTGTTTGGTCTGGGCGTTATCATATTCTTTGCTATTTTTGGGGCGCTTTATCCGTTGTATCCTGTGGTAATGAAAAATCTCTTCTGGAAGAACGATATGGACTTGTATGATATGTATACACCGTATGATCCAATAATAGGATTCGATGCAACCATATACTCTCACCCTTCTCCGCCATCTTTGAAACATCCCCTAGGGACGGACCCTCTTGGAAGGGATGTTCTGTCCCAATTGATGTACAGCACTCCCAGAGAATTCGTTCTTGGGATAACTGCAGCTCTCATAACCGTGATAATAGGGACGATAATAGGAGCTGCATCTGCTTATTTTGGAGGACTCGTGGACACATTCTTCATGAGACTCGCTGACATCGTTATGTTGTTCCCACTTCTGGCATTACTTATGGTCCTAAGCGCTTTTATTGAACTCACTTTGTTTAAGCTCGCTCTGATAATAGGTCTCATTTCAGGTTTCGGTTCGATAACGATCGTTTTGAAATCCCAGGCTCTGACGGTTAAGGTCAGACCTTTTATAGAAGCTGCAAAATCTGCGGGAGCAAGTGACGGCTACATCATATTCAAACACATCATTCCCAACATACTACCGCTTTCCTTCCTTTATATGATGTTCAGTGTGACGAACGCCATATTTTCAGAGGCGGTTCTTTCCTTCCTTGGTCTCGTTAATATAAGGATGTCCTGGGGGATAATCATTCATACAGCCCAAGCCAATGGATACCTAATAGGAAGTTTCATCGCAAAGTATTGGTGGCTCTGGGCTCCCCCTGGTGTTTCCATAACACTCCTTTGCTCAGCTTTCTACTTCCTCGGTAGAGGGCTCGAAGAAATTATCAATCCAAGGCTCAGGAAGAGGTGATCCGCGTGAGGGTTCTATCCGTTAAAGACCTTAAAATGTACTACAGAACCAAAATGGGATACGTTAAGGCCGTCGATGGAATATCATTTGACCTTGATGAGGGAGAATCCCTCGGGATAGTTGGTGAATCTGGTTGTGGGAAAACATCAGTTTCCATGACCATATTAAGGCTATTACCTGATAATGCGGAATTCATGGGAGGTCATGTCTTTTTCAACGATGGGAACGGAGAAGTCGATCTGGTAACACTTCCAGAATCTGAAATGAGGAAATACAGGTGGAAGGGGATATCCATGATATTTCAAGCTGCCATGAACTCTTTAAATCCCGTTTACAGAGTTGGTGACCAGATAGTTGAGGCTTTGTTGAATCACTATCCCAACATGTCTATAGATAAAGCCAGGGAAAAAGTAGCACAACTTTTCAGACTGGTGGGGTTGGATCCAAGGCGTATGGATCAATATCCTCATCAATACAGTGGTGGTATGAAGCAAAGAGCCATTATAGCTATGGCCCTTGCGTGTGATCCAAGGATAATCATCGCTGATGAGCCTACCACAGCTTTAGATGTCATCGTTCAAGATAGAATTTTGAAGGAAATGAAGAAGATACAGAAGAGATTGAACATGTCCATGATATACATATCGCACGATATAGCGGTCATAGCAGAGGTGAGCGACAAAATAGCTGTCATGTACGCTGGTAAATTCGTTGAATATGCCGATTCGGTGACGATATTTAAAAAACCCGCTCACCCATACACCTATGGTTTGATGCATGCTTTTCCTTCTGTCGTTGGAGAAAAAACGGAACTTGCGACTATACCAGGAGAGCCTCCTGATCTTTTGAATCCGCCAAAAGGTTGTAGATTTGCACCAAGGTGTCCGAGAGCGACCAAGGAATGTCTTGAGAAAGAACCCCCATATGAGGAGATTGAGCCAGGTCACTTTATCGCATGTTTTAACCCTCTGAAACCAGGTGAGGTGGTGACATTCGATGAAGAATGATGAGATACTGAGGGTAGAAAACCTAAAAAAACTCTTTCCCGCTGAAAGGAAACTGTTCAGGAAAGTGAAGTTGTTCGTTCATGCGGTGGATGGTGTATCTTACAGCATCAAAAAGGGAGAATCTTTGGCACTTGTTGGCGAATCTGGCTGTGGAAAAACGACAACTGGGAAGATATTGGTGGGACTCTACGAACCTTCTGATGGGAGAATCATAATGGAAGGGGAAGACGTCACTCCTTATTTGTTTGAGCATGAAAAGAAAGCAAGAGATTATGTTAGAAAGATGTATCTGGAGAAGTTCAAAAAAATGTCGGAAAGCGAAATCAAAAATCTGAATGGGGTGGACAGGAAATACGCTGAGCGATTTTTTGATGAATACAAGAAGTCTGAAGATAGATTCATAAACTCCTTCATCGAGGATAGAAAGGACAAGATCATCAATTTGAGAAGAGAAGTTCAAATGATCTTTCAGGATCCATACGAGTCCTTGAACCCAAGGATGACCGTATTCGACATCATCGCAGAACCTTTGAATATACACAACATAGGATCTCTCAAAGAAAGAGAAGAAATGGTAGCGGAAATGCTGTCGAATGTTGGATTAACCCCCCCAGAAACTTTCATGTTCAGATTTCCTCACGAGCTATCGGGGGGACAGAGACAAAGAGTTGCCATTGCGAGAGCTTTAATTCTAAGACCAAAATTCGTCGTTGCCGACGAGCCAACATCGATGCTCGATGTCTCTATAAGAACAGGCATTATGAGGCTCATGCTGAAACTCGCTGAAGAGCTGAATATGAGCTACCTCTATATAACCCATGATCTTGCAGTGGCAAGGTACATGGCAAATAGGATAGTCGTTATGTACCTTGGGAAAATCGTCGAAGAAGGTGACATAGAGGAAGTTTTGAAACACCCTCTGCACCCTTACACGAAAGCTCTCTTGGCAGCGGTCCCAGTTCCAGATCCAGAATATAAACGAGGAGAGCCGGATATAAAGGGATCTGTAGCAAAGCCCATAAATCCTCCACCAAGATGTAGGTTCTATGATAGATGCCCGATAGCAACGGAATTTTGTAAGAACAACGATCACCCTCCTTTAAAGGAGGTTGGATCGAACCACAAGGTGGCATGTTATGTGGTAACAGGGGAGGCGAAATGAGGAAAAAGGATGTGTTATAATCAATATAGAGGGAATATTTCGGAATATAAAAGGAAATCATTCCAGAGAGTGAAATAACTACCGAAAATAGGGTTTGCCATTTGAAAGACCAAAGAGTATCATATCGTAAAGGAATGAAAGCATTCGAAAAAACAAATTCCTTAAGGAGGGGGGAGAGGTATGAAGAAGCTTCTGTTAATAGCTTTAATGCTTCTCGCAACTGTTACGTTCTTCTCTGTAAAGACCATAACCATAACTGCATGGACAGTTGGGCCAGATAATCCATCCTACTACAGGTTCGAGAACCTCAAAGCAGCCGTTGAGAGATTGAACAAAATACTTGAAGATTCAGGAGCGGATATCAGGGTTAAGCTCGAAGGTTTCTTCAACACAACGGGATGGGACGATTTCAAACAGAAGGTCGTCTTTGGATTCCAGGCAAAGCAAAAATTCGATATTCTCTGTTCTGGCCATGACGACATAGGTGCCTGGGCAAAGGCAGGTTACATCATCCCGCTGGATGATTACATCAAAAAGTACTGGGACGAGGTTTACTACGACATAATACCATCCCTTTGGGAATCCACGAAGTTCCTTGGAAAGATCTACGCAGTACCTCAGGATACAGAAGCAAGGCCGTTCTACATAAACAAAAAAGTCCTCAAGAAACTCGGATGGAGTGACGAGGAGATCAACGCTTTGCCTGAAAAGATAAGGAAAGGTGAATTCACACTGTTCGATTTCGTTGAGGTTGCAAAAGAGGCTGTCAATAAGGGATTGGTAGAATGGGGACTCTACCACAGACCGAAGATGGGAATCGACTACTTCCAGATATTCACAAGCTTCGGTGTAGATTTCTACGATGAAGAAAAGGGAATCTTCGTCTTCAACAAGAAGGAAATGTACAAGGTGTACGAATTCTTCTACAACCTGACGAACGTTTGGAAGATAACACCCAAAGCGATGATAGGAACCCCGTGGAGCTCCGTGCATAAGGATGTAACAAGTGGAAAAGTTCTTGCGTGGATGGGTGGTACATGGAACTGGGCCGAGTGGATCAAGGACTACGGAAAAACGGATGAGGAACTCCAGGAGATGTTCTTGATAGCTCCAACGCCCAAGGCAACCGCTGAGGGTAAACCCAACACA
>Ga0190314_1000316_pt1 | contig 17670 bp, 13 predicted proteins | sample 4870071112_MG_FD_165055 | JGI IMG/M metagenome (GOLD analysis project Ga0190314, IMG submission 165055) | Hydrothermal vent sediment bacterial communities from Southern Trench, Guaymas Basin, Mexico - 4870-07-11-12_MG | ecosystem: Environmental > Aquatic > Marine > Hydrothermal vents > Sediment ...
TCATACGACTGGCTCAACCGCGGAATAGGTATTTTTCCAAGCCGAAATTTTCAGGAAAGTTTCTTCAGAAAGGCCTACGAGGAAAAAGGATACAGCGAGTTGGACCCGGAACGTTTCGTACCTCTTAGAAGAGTTTCAAGAAATCCGTGTCCAAATTGTGTAATAGCATGTTCCCGCGTTGTGGAAATGAAAAAATACCTACCCGGGACAAGGGTTGATGGTCCTGAATACGAGACATCGTATTCTCTGGGAAGCATGCTTGAGATAGACGATTTGGATTCCGTGGCTTATCTGAACTACCTCTGCGATATATATGGATTGGATACAATATCCGCAGGCGTTACCATAGGATGGGCCATGGAGGCCTATGAAAGAGGTCTATTAACCAAAGAAGATACCGACGGCTTGGATTTGAGATTCGGAAATGTTGAGGCCGCTGCCGAAGCCCTAAGAAAAATGGCATATCGCGAAGGAAATCTCGGAAAGTTGCTCGCAGATGGTGTTAAGAGAGCATCGGAAAAATTGGGCAAGGAATCGTGGAAATTTGCAATCCACATAAAAGGGCTTGAATTTCCCGGATATGATGTAAGAGGTGCAAAGGGCATAGCTCTGGGATTCGCCGTATCTTATCGGGGAGCATGCCACCTGACCGCCGGAAATTATCCTACTGAACTGGCAGGTAAATGGTGGGTATTTGAAGGCGTGGACAGAATGGATTACAGAAATAAGGGATTCATCGTGAAATTCCACGAGGATTTAATGCAGCTCTACGATACTCTCGGAATATGCAAATTCGCCAGAGGTGTTTATACATTAGATGTTCTTCTGAAAATAATGTATGCCGTTGCAGGAATATCCGTGGATAAATCTTATCTAATAACTGTTGGAGAAAGAATGTACAATATAGCGAGAGCGTTCAATGTGCGAGAAGGATTTTCCAGAAAAGACGATACTCTGCCGTGGCGTATTATGCACGAGCCAATACCCAACGGACCTTCCGCGGGAGCCAGGGTATCTCCCAAGGAACTGGAACACATGCTTGATGAGTACTACCAGGCGAGAGGATGGAGCAGCGAGGGAATACCCATGAAAGCGAAACTTATATCTCTGGATTTAGATGATATTGCGGAAGATGTCGGTATTTGAAATTTGAAAAATCGTTATGAAAATGATTTAAATAAGAGATTACTATAGGGGTATCAATGGAAAAGGAGACGATGGTAGGTAAATATAAGATTGATAATATATACTGTGGGGATGCATTAGTACTTATGAAGGATATACCTGATGAAAGTATAGATCTTATTGTTACCGACCCTCCTTTTGCAATTGATTTTAAGGCTAAGAGAAATAATTACAATAGAAGACAAGATAGAGTACTGGAAGGATACAACGAAATACCAAAGGAAAAATATTACGATTTTACAGTCAAATGGATGAAGGAAGCCTATAGAATTCTGAAAAGAACTGGAAGTATGTATGTTTTTTCAGGTTGGACTAATCTTAAAGATATCTTAAATGCGCTGGACGATGTAGGTTTTATAACTATTAACCACATTATATGGAAATATCAATTTGGTGTTTTCACAAAAAGAAAATATGTCACAAGTCATTATCATATTCTTTTCGTTGTACGTGATGAAAAGAAATACAAATTCAATAAAGTAGAGCATTATCCCGAAGATGTATGGATAATAAATAGAGAATACTGGACTGGCAAAATAAAAACACCTACTAAATTGCCTGTAGAACTAGTTAAAAAAATTCTACTATTTAGTAGTGATGAAGGTGACCTAATTTTTGATCCCTTTATAGGTTCGGGTACCGTGGCAGTAGTGGCGAAAATGCTCGGTAGACACTATCTTGGTTTTGAAATTGTTCCTGAATATTGTGAATTCGCTAAACAGAGAGTTGCGAAGGTTCAAGCGAGTTTATTTAAATACATCAATGGAAAGGATTTTGGAGGTGTTTAGTTTTGTACGAGAAAGAAAGACAAACATTTAGGAAAATAAAAGAAAGGCTTGAGAATTATAGGTATAAAGAAAACTTAAAAGAATTTGAAGCAGCCATCAAAAAGCTTATAACAGAATATAACACATCTAATTGGGAAAATAGATTTATCGTTGGTGGCGCCCTTGAAGTGTTATTCTGCGCACTTTTAAAATCAATTGGTTTTGAATGTAAATGGTTGAGGGAGGCTAGATATGATATTGAGGTAGACGGTGCAAAATTTTCAATGAAGAGCAACCTCACAGGTTCTGGAGATATACGCCTTATAAATATTTTGGGTGATGAAAGGGTTGAATGGAAAGAGGCAACCTTATTTTTTATAAGCAATTTAGGTATATGTTATGCCGATCCCGATATGAATCTAAAGACAAGACATACTAATGATGCTCTGGTAATAAATGTCAAAAGAATAAAGGAAAATATTAGTAATAATAGCGAATGGCTTATCCCCATAAATATACCACGAAAACCACAGAATTCTTCTAAAATAAAAACTGCAAGTTACGATGTAGCTAAATCAATACTTGAGGACATAGATAGTAAATATCTTAAAAATTACCTGCCCGAACTTTAACTAAAACATTAAATGTTTTAATTTGTATACACCCAAGATGGTGAGTTTGGCCGTTAAAGTTGGAAAATTGGAAATTCCGAATCCCACAATACTTGCATCGGGCATACTGGGGATCTCGGCAAAACTTCTGCTTAGAGTTCTGGATAACGGTGCGGGAGCCGTAGTTACCAAATCCTTCGGTTTATCGCCCAAAAAAGGATATGGAAATCCAACGATTTATGAAATGCCTTATGGTTTGCTGAACGCGATGGGTCTTCCTAATCCCGGGGTGGAATTTTTCTCCGAGGAGTTGAAGAAAGTTCGTGGGAAAAATGTCATAGCCAGCATATTTGGGTCTGAGGTAGAAGAATATATGTCTATAATTAAAAAAGTTGAGGATTTCGTGGTAGGATTTGAACTGAACTTCTCCTGTCCCCACGCCAAGGGCTACGGGATTGAAGTTGGTAGAGATACGGAATTGGTTGAGGAAATCCTTAAAGAGGTTAGAAAAGCCACCCAGAAACCCATATGGGCCAAAATAAGTTTGGAGATTCCAAACTTCGTGGAACTGGGAAAAATTGCTGAGAAATACGCCGATGCTATTGTTATGACCAACACATTAAAAGGAATGGCAATAGATATCCACGCCAAAAGACCAGTTCTGACGGCTAAAATTGGAGGATATTCGGGCCCTTCAATTAAACCTCTGGCGCTCAGAGGGGTCTACGAACTATACGAGAATGTCAAAGCGGATATAGTTGGATGTGGCGGAATTCTTAGCGGATACGATGCTGTGGAATTCTTCATGGCTGGTGCTAAGGCAGTGGAGATTGGAAGCGGAATTTATTACCGGGGTATAGGAATATTCAGAGAGATTTCTCGGGAAATAAAAGAATTTATGGAGCGCGAAGGTTATGACAAAATAGAGGATATGGTGGGTGTTGCGCATGTATGAGGCAGTTAAGATTAAAAAATGCAGGATTGTTGCGAGAAACATAAAGGAAATAATTTTTGAGAGGAGAGATGATGCGAAGGCCGGCCAATTCTATATGGTATGGTTGCCCGGAGTTGATGAGTTTCCTATGAGCATCTCAAGGATAAAAAACGATGAGAGAGGGATTATGGTTAAGGTCATCGGCGAGGGTACTAAAAAACTATACGAGAAAGATGAAGGCGAGAAAATATGGATTCGCGGCCCGTATGGCAGGGGATACTCCAACCAAGAAAATGCTTTAATAGTTGCGGGAGGAATTGGAATAGCATCTCTTCTACCGCTTACGGAAGTGATAAAAGATTACACACTCATTATCGGAGCGAAATCGGTAGATGAGTTGATAAGAATTGATGCAAAAAACATCATATACTGCACGGATGACGGTAGTTTCGGATTAAAAGGCACTGCTGTGCACATCGCTAGAAAATATATGGAAGAGAGGGATTTCTCTATTGTCTATGGGTGCGGGCCAGAGCCCATGCTTTACGCGTTATTCAAGCTATGTGAGGAATTCGGAATTAAATGTCAGTTATCGCTGGAAAGATATATGAAATGCGGTATTGGACTATGCGGTTCTTGCGAAATAGATGGTTATTTGGTCTGCAAAGATGGCCCCGTTTTCTCATCAGAGGAACTCAGAAAAATGGAATCTTTCGGAAAATTCAAAAGAGACGAGAGTGGAAGACTACTGCGCCTTTAAAATGTAAACTCTATCGCCGTAAGGTCCTGCTATGTAAAGCACATCGTATTCGTTCAAATATTTTTGAATAGTGGCATTATCTATGGGTATAGGTCTTTCAGGATACATTTGCGCTCCGTAAATCCATCTCTCCCTTATTATGAGATAATCAGAAGGCGGTGTTTGATTGTATATCATAACATATGGTAAAAAGAAATTTCCGTGCATATCGTAAAAATTCCTCCCTAACTCGTACATGTGCTCATCACTGCTGTAATTGTTCACAGAATTCTCGTACAAATATGTGATGGTGGATACAGCCCACGGCTCCACATAGTTCTCCACCCCAAATACCTGCTGGGTATGCGAGAACATGGGAGTAGTGGTCATAAGCGCAACGATGCTCGCCGCTAAAATTGCTTCTTTCTTATACGGGAATTTTTTAATTTTAATCTTCTTGGAAATGTAGCCCAGCCCGGAGAGAAAGGCCATGCATATGGAGAAATCAAGAAAATCAAAGGTTCTGAATGTAATAATATAGGAAACGAGATCAAAACCTCTCAAAAATCCGAAGAGTATCATGGTTGATGGAGAGAAAAGAATCGCGAAATACAGGGACTTGTATTTCCAATCACTTCTAGCCAAGAGTATTACACCTACTGCTACGAAAGGGATTATGAAGAAATAACCTATCAGAAATTGCGATGCATTGCCAAGATGTACGGTATCTGGAAAAAGTGGTTGCTGCATGATTAAGAATAAAAATGCGGTCATGATGGTTCCCATGAAAAATGCTGTTTGTAATCCTTTATCCGAACCGCGATGCTCAATAAGTCGAATTCCCAAGAAAGAGAGAATCACGAACAAGGCGAGAAGAAGCCAAGCCTCTGCCATCGGAGAAATGTACTCCACACGATTAAAGCTCCACATTGTATAGTAAAAATACAGGTAAATCCAAAGCGCCAGCATATAAATCAAAAGAATAATTTCCATCTTTATTTCTTCGTGTTCCCTTATCTTTTCGGATAGCTCCCACAGCGCCGTATAGGAAAAGGCGAGATAGGTCAACAGCGCAACATAGTGGTGAACAAGAGGAAGAACGACCAAAGAGAGAAGAGCAAGAAATCTCTTGATTTTACATTCCGAGTAATAAAGGTAGAATATGTAGGGCATAAGGCATATTCCCAGCGATTCCTTCCATACGCTAACTCCCACATTAACATAACTTCCGAAAAATGTAAGGAAAGCAGCCGTTCCCACAGCAACAAAATCCTTTCCGGTCATTTTTCTGGCAAGAATGCTCCATCCCAGTATGGACATTGCAAATATAAACGCTTCAAAGTACTGCCCTATCAGAAGAGGATGTTCCATCGCAATTAAAGATATGCCGGCGAGTAAAGCATTTTGCACTGGTGTTGGAGCGGTATGGTTGTTTTCCTTATACCACTTACCTTCCTCGTAATTCATATTACCGTTTTCAACTATATGCTCGGCCGCTCTAGCATCAGTTATGGCATCAAGGTTATAGGGATACATCCCAACTCGCACTGGCTGTAGAGAAATGATAATAGCCGCAAGGAGGAGTATTCCTATAATGATATTGGCCCAGAACCTCAACCCACCTCCCTCCAGAGTTCTTCTATATCTATACCTTTTTCAATTCTTGCTATTTTCCTTATGATTTCCACAGTTCTCTTTTTAAGAAGCCGAAGAGTAAGAAATATCCCGGTAAACACAACAACTAATACCGACAATAGAAATACAATCAATATTTGTATTGGTTCAACAGATATCTTAATTCCATGACCGAAAGCCCTTATCATTCCATTATTGGATACATATACTACGACCAAATTGCCTATTATCCCGCCGGCCAATATTCCAAGTCCACACCATATAATTATCTCTTTTAGTATTATTTTGAATATTTGTGTTTTCGTTGCACCAATAGCCCTTAAGATTCCTATGTTTTTCTCTTTAGAACGGAAGCTTTTGGAAAATATTGTGGCTACACCCATAACGAGGAGAGCCGCATCTGTACTTATAATTGAAAGAACAAACAGTATGAAGTTTCCTTCGGATAGTTCAAGCGCTTTGTAAACAGCTTCCCCCTTCGCTTTAATACATATATCTTTCGTGTATCTAAGTATTTTCTCCACGGGTATGTTCCCAACCGAATACCTATAAACCATTAAATAGAAGGTGTAATTGAGAACGGTAATTGTATGCCTACCCTCTTCTAGAGGAGGAAGGTTAAAAACAAAACTTTTTCTTTGCTGTGGAAGTATAGTTATATAGGTAGATATGTAGCTTGCACCATCTACGGTTATGTTTATGTAGAGCGTACCTGGGGCTTCACCCGAATTCCAGACATTCACAGCGACGACAGCGGATTCATTCACAGTTATTCGCGTAGGTGTTAGGTACGCGGAATAATTTATTATAGGATATTTAAGAACCTCTATTTGTAGAACAATCGTTGCATTATTCCCATAGTAGTCCTCGGCATACAAAGTAAGATTGTATTTTCCGGGAGGAAGAGAGTATACATTTATACAAATCTTAGTATTATCGGAATTTAGAGAATAGTTTACGGAGCAGTTATTTCCCCAATATCCAACTTTAGCCAATTTATAGTTATCCCAGAAAAATACATTGAAAGAATCATTGTAAGATAATACATTCTTCTCCAAATCATAGAGAATTATAGGTTTTGCCAAATCTGGCTTGTTACCCATAACTATTTGCGTAGTAGAAGAATACGAGTTTCCATATGGGTCCTGTGCGTAAACGAAAATGGAATAATTTCCCTCTTTCCAATAAGTCACCTTCAGGTTTTCATTGTTCACATAGTATGTTTTAATAACCACATCCATAGAAGTATTTATCCTCCTGATTACATTGCCCTCGTATCTAACTACAACAGTTGCATTTTTAATCCTAAAATTATCCTCAAACTTAATGTATATGCTCTGTCCGGGACTCATATAAAGATGGCGGGAGGTCACATTTATAGATACATTGGGCGGAGTCGTATCATTTTCCTCCAAGAATATGAAAAACATGCTTATGTTCTTCCAATTTCCTGCAAGGTCGGATGCATTAACCACAACTCTGTAAGGTCCGCTGAAATTTTGTGTATTATTATAAACAAAATTGTCTGTAATATTTTCATAGCTAAATGTCGAATTGTATATTCCTATTTTTGCATATGTCAAATTGAAGTTATCTCCCACTTTTACTATCAAAGCTTCACCCGGTCTTATTTTTGATGCGACGGGATAATTTACTGATACCTCTGGAGGAGCAGAATCAATGAACAAAGTTATATTTTCCCACGTTCTGTTGTACTCATCCTCTCCATATATCGTTATGTTATACCAGCCATCTTTCCAATCTTCAAAGTAAAGAGTGTTGTTCTCTATTTCTACAGTTTCAGAATTCCAGTAGCCGTAAGATAAATTCGTTTTGTTGTTGTACGTAGCAAAGACCATTTTTCTGCTTGAGTTGACCAGATAAAAACTAAAATTTTCGCCGATCACCAGCTTAGGATAAACTATCCTGAAAAGATTTTCGGGCAAGACATATCTGAAAACTTTAATTTCAAATTCTTCTGTTTTATATCCATCCTTTTTCACAATTATTTTTTTCGTACCTACTGTATCAAAAGATATCTCGGCTGTGCCATTTTCATCCGTTCTGTATTCTTTTCCCTCAACGATGACCGTGGCATTCTTCACGACGCCATCAATACTACTAACAACTATCTTTCCCTTAAGGCCTATCTTCAGATACTCTGAATACGTTACAAAAAGTGGGCGCAAACTTACCTGAATCGTAGTAGAATAACTGTAAGGAAAAATTCTGTCATCCAAAAATATGTTTATTGTTTTGTTTCCCAGTTCCGTTGCATTTACATACATTACAAAATTTTTCTCGCTATCCTCATCCACATAAATCCTCTTTTTATAAGTTCTGTTGCAAAAATATATTTCCACCGAAGTATTCCCGCCAACCCCGCCCCAGTTTCTCACGGTAAATTTAACGGGTACTTTATCATAGAGGTACGCATTCAAAGGTATATCCACATCGGTAAGTATGAACTTCGCGTAGTTTGGTTGTGCAATCATCCTCATCCTCTCTTTGTCCTTGGACTTCACTCTGATTATGGAGACAGTATTTTTGCCCAATCCACAGAGGTTTCTTGCTATTGGTAAAGATACGAGAATTTCCTCGTTGCTGAGAGTTTTGGTTCTATATATTCCAACAACCTTCACTATGGCCACTGAAGATTTGAAAGAGCCGAATAAAGTGATTGTATCTCCTATTAAAACATTCATCCTTTTGGCAAAAGCTTCTCCCACAATGCACTCATCGGTTCTATTAGGAAATCTTCCCTCTATCAATTTTCCGTTCTCTATTTCCAGAAATTCCCTGAACCATACACCTCTAACCGTAACTGCTTCTCCCTTATAGATGGAAAAAACTATTATCTCCGGGCTAACGACATCTATGAAACTCATATTTTTAAGAGCGTATGCAATCTCTATATTCAAATTGCTTCTGAGAGGGTTTGGATCATTCGCTTTGGTAATAACTGTTATATCCTCTCCACCAAGAAGATTCTGTGGAACGGTTACTATGCTGGAAATAACCATTATAAGAGCGGTAAATATTGATATGAGAATCGCTATTCCACCTGCTACCCCCTTGCCAACTATCACATTTCCACCCCCATCTCTCTCACTATACCAATTTTAAGGGTTCCCAGTATCGGTGGAATTCCGCCTATGACCGCACCTAGAAATCCGAGAAGAATGGCATAAATGGCCACATGGGGATAAACCACTATGTTAAACAAACTTTCCACGCCGAATCTTGGTATTATGGAAACCAGAGAGTATGAAAGAATTATCCCGAGAGATAAGCCGAAGAGAGATGCTGTTATAGCTATGTAAACGGCCCTCGCAAAATAAACCATAAATATTTTGTATCTCGTGCATCCGATTGCACGGAGTATGGCTATAGTTCGGGAGTTATCCTTCATATCCATAGCCATAACGGAATTCATGAGAAGAATGGAAATTACGAGAGCTATTATTATTGTTAGGGCAACATCTCTTTCTATCTCCTCAACACTTGCCCTGAAAAAGTCAATTATGGATGTCATGCTGGAACATCTGTAACCATTTTCGTATATCGGATATTCGGTTATTACGAAATTAACTTCGTTTTCCATATCTCCCCTTAGCATCCTCGCCGTGGATAAATTGCCTATGAGCCAGTAATTCGGGAAAAAAGATGTTCTGTAAACTCTGTTCACATAAACGCTTATATTACTATCGGGTCCGTATATTGTCATCTCACCGGGAAGTATGGGAAATTCACTACCTATCCATATTCCCTCGCCGTTATATTTGAGAATGCCGAGAGTATCGTTTATTCCAAGGAAGTATGTGATGTAGGTTTCGTTATCTTTCTCAACAGTGATTTTTACGAGGATGCACGAACTACCATTGAATTTTCCTTCGGGAACTCTGCTTTCATAGAGATCGGGGTTAGTGGATATACAATAATAGTTGCTTTTGAACCTCTGCAACAAACCTATGTTAGATTCGCGAAAGCTATCAGCTAGGATGAACATCGTGGTTACGAACATTATAGCAACTGCCATAGCAAATATCGTCACATAAATGCGTCTGCTTGTCTTAACAATGAGATATCTTAGGGCCATCACAACCCCCAGGTTGGCTTCTCCTTCCTTTTTATCCTCGCTACTTCCTCAAGCACTTCCCTCTCCTCAAAGCTCAGTTCCATGGAAAATAACTTTCGGGCGTGGCTTTCCGGAATATCCACATACAGTACATCGTTGGGTTTTATCTGTCTTCCCACGGTTGGCCCCTCTATGGCTATGGCTACCTCTTCCCCCATTTTCGCTTCCTTTAAACTTTGGTCTTGAGTCCTTATACTTTTAATAACTCCTATAACCCTACCATCCTCCCGCATCAATCTCTGCCCCGGTCTTATTCTGCCCGCAAGAACGCGGACGCCAACTATCGCGGGCTTTGAAATACGGAATATATATTCGGGAAGAATCTTTATCTTACCGGGATATACAATCTCCTCCCTGCTTGCTTCTTCAAGCTCTCTCTTCCTCCTCTCAACCCATTCCTGATAATCCTCCACAATCTTGTATATTATGTTTCCAGTTAGTATTTCCACCCCGCTTCTCTCCGCTTCCTCTCTAGCATCATCGTAAACTTTCACATTGAAGGCCAGAATCACTCGGTATAAAGGATTGTTTTGAGCTGCTGCTTCAACCACATCTCTCTTGGATACATCACCAACCTCCGCCTTCCTTATCGGTATATTTGCCTTTTTGAGTTGGTATCCCAGGGCCTCTATGGAGCCGAGAGCATCCCCCTTAACCGTTATTCCCTCATCGCTTGTTTCTACGGAAGGTCGTAGTTCCCTAGATATCTCCTCTTTCAACTTCTCTTTATCTTCTGAAACTACAAAAACAGGGCTTCCCGATATCACACCCTCAAGGTCTGGGGCGACTATTTTAACTCCGCAGGCGGCACTCACCTCCTCAACCGGTACGAATCTATCGGTGGGGTCCCTCATCTCATCCAGCGGCTTGGGCTTAAATATACCCCGAACTTTCGTTATTTTTATACCTGTCGGCGTTGCTATCATTATCTCATCGCCTTTTCGTAAGCGGCCGGAGTAGAGGATGAGATCTATCGTTGTGCCCATCCCCTTCTCCTCTTTAACCTCAAGTACCGTTCCCCTTCCCGGGCCCTCCTCCTCGTGCCATAGCCTCTCCTCCAAGAATTTCTGCGCTAATCCCACAAGAACGAGCAATAGTTCCTGTATTCCTATTCCCAATTTTCCGCTGGTCGGAACTATCGCAACCGTTTTTGTGAAATCGGAAATGCGGTCAAAGCGCTCCGCGTTGAATCCGTGGTTGTATAGAGAACCAACCAACTGATAAATTTTTTCCTCCAGAGAGGCTACGACATTTTCCTTCTGTTTGTTCAAAGCCACTAAAAACGGCTGGTTTTCGCAGTTTTTCCAACCCTTTATCCTGTCTATTTTGTTCGCGGCAACAACAAAAGGGGTGCGATACATCTTAAGAACCTCTATGCTCTCCACAGTTTGAGGCATTATGCCCTCATTTATATCCACGACAAGTACGGCCAAATCAGCCAATGCGCCTCCCCTAGCCCTAAGAGTTCTGAACGCTTCGTGGCCCGGAGTATCTATGAAAAGCAAACCGGGAACCTTGAACTCCTTCCCCTTAAGCAGGGGTCCGCAGAGTTTTTTTATCGCTTCCAGAGGAACTTCCGTGGCGCCTATATGCTGGGTTATTCCCCCCGCCTCTTTTCTCGCTACCGTCGTCCCCCTTATCCAATCAAGGATTGTTGTTTTTCCGTGGTCCACATGGCCCAGGACACTGACTATAGGTTGTCTCAATGCCATAATTAAGACACCACCGATACTTTATCAACTTTTAGCGAGGGAACCATTCCGAAATTCATAACTCTAAGAGGGAAGAGTAGCAGGAATTTGTTATCCTTTCCCATGACAGCGGATGAAAACATATCCACGAGATTTCCGCTGAGCATCACATTTTTCACCGCATACTTCACTTCTCCCCTCTCAATGTAGAGAACGGGGGCCATTGTTCCCACGGAGAAATCACCCGTTTCGTAGTTTATTGTATGGAGGCCGGTGACATAATTCACCACTATGCCCTTATCCACCTCCTCTATCAAATTCTTTGAATTTCCATCAACCTTTATCGTATATGGAACTCCCTCCGGCCTGCTTCTGAAATTTATTCCGCTCCTCGTGGCGAAACCTATGATATCCATATCCATCTTTTTGGCGGAGACCATATCTAAGGCGAAGTTCTTTATAACTCCGTTCTCAACAAGGTATCTTTTTCTCGTTGGCACGCCCTCATCATCAAAGCCCCTTCCGAATGGATTATCCTCTTCATCGCAGTATATATTCAAATTTTCCGAGAACACTTCCTCACCAAATTTTCCGAGGAGGGGGCTCTGCTTCCTTCTCAGCGATACCCCACTCAGATACTGCACTAATATTCCGAAAAATTCTCTGGACGCCAAAGGTGCAAAAATAACCTCCTTGGGTTTTTCATCCAGAGTTTTTCTATCAATTCCACTCATCGCCATCTCGGCGGAGTTTTTTCCAACATCGTAAGGATTCATACCATCCAATTTGCTGTGTAGGGCAAAATCAATGCCCACCGATGGTGGATTGGATGGAATTACGGTGAACGCCATAGCGCTAACGAAACTTCCCTTATCCCCCACCTCGCCCGACGAATTCGCTATCCTTCTTGAAAATACTCCGCAGGAAAAATTCGCTGAACTGACGATTGAGTTTTTGTTTTTATCCTGTGCACCATTAACTATATCCATAACCTTCTCTATACACTCCTCTTCATTCATATCCTTAATTCGCGGGTCGTAAGAGCCATAATCTCCAGAGTTCCCCACTTCGGGAAATGATTCGTAGTTTCCTTTTTGAACCTCAGCGAGTTTTATGGCGAGGTCAATCGCCTTCTCAATCTTATCCTCGGTGGGATTGGAGAGGTAAGTAAAGCCTAAGGCGCCGTCGCATATCACCCTTACTCCCATGCCTTCCTCTATGTTCTCCTGCGCTTTTTTCACGCGATTTTTCTCCACGCTCACATCAAATCTTTTCACGCGGAGATGGTATACTTCAACTTCAACACCCTTATGCTCTCCGTATTTAATCGCATGTTCAATAAGCATCTTCATCTACCTCCTACAACCGCTTCTCTAACTCTTATGTGCGGAGAGCCGTGTCCAACGGGAACGGTCTGACCCTTTCCGCAGAATCCGATACCCATAGAGAAATCTTTTCCCACACCCTCTATGCCGTGAAGGATTTCAAGGGTGGAGCCGCTCAGGGATACATCCCTAAGAGGTTTGCCTATCTCACCGTTAACTATCTCGTACGCCTCCTGAGCATTGAACATAAAGGTGCCCGTGGCCGTATCCACCTGTCCGCCGCGCGAATCTTTCAAATATATTCCGTAGGAAATTCCCTCAAGTAACTCCTCAAAACTCATATCTCCCTCCGCTATGTAGGTATTACTCATCCTGACTATCGGAGGATGGAGAAAACTCTCGGCCCTCGCCCCACCGTTATTTTCCATTTTGAGTTTTGCCGCGGTCTCCTTGGAAAGTATGTAATTTCTCAGGATGCCTTTCTCTATGAGTAACTTCTTTTTCGCCTCGCTCCCCTCGTCGTCAAAGGGTATCCTTCCAAATCCCTCATTGTGCGTGGGGTCATCGTAAACGGTAAGGAGTTCACTCCCTATCCTCTCCCCTATCTTGCCTGCTAGGATAGATTGTCCTGAAAGAACCAGATCCGCCTCGCAGGCATGTCCAACCGCCTCATGTATGAACACGCCAGCCAATTCCTGATCCAATACAACGGGGTATCGTCCACCTTTAACCGTGGAAGCATTAAGCAAATTCATGGTTTTTTCCACAACATATTCCGCCTCGGCGAACGCATCCTCCATGATTTCGTATCCTCCTATTTTCCCCACTCTCCCACGATAGGAGGACCTCTTACCTTCGCTGAGCGCCATGGCACTTATAGCCAGATAAGTTCTTATTACCTCATGACTAAGTTCCGAGCCTACGGTATTAACAAGCAATTTCTTTGAGTAGTTCATGTAGTATCTCACATTCCTCATCTTTATCTCTTTCTCCACACTGAGGATGGAATCTATCTCCCTCAAATCGGATATTTTCTCTTCATAAGAAACTTCCATGGGATTTCTCCCATTAATATTCTTGAACGCTCCCCGAAAACCGCTATCTTCCGCTAAAACATCTCTATCTGGAGATCTGGATGAAACGCTCATGGCCATTCTCTTCGCTTTTTCTATCGCTGAAACTATATCCTCCATTTTAAGCGAGGTTATGGAAGTGAATCCCCATCCACCTGCGTGAAAAACCCTTATACCTATTCCTTCGTCAGTTCCCTCAAAAACATTTTCAAGTTCGCCGTTGTTCATCTCCATATTCTCCGAGACTATCTTCTCGTACCGAAGTTCGGCGTACTCCACATCAATTTTTTCCAGCGAACGGAGCAGAGTATCCAAATCCATAGTGCGCCGATATGTATTCGGAGATAAAAGTATTTCGTATGCTCCGCTTGGTTCATATACAACAAAAAAAGTATTTTTTATAATGCGCATACCCCTGTCAATGGACTCCCTTGAGAAAATAGCGGAGGAGATTAGAAACTGCAGGAAATGTTCCCTTGCAAAAACCAGAACGAATGCTGTTCCGGGGGAGGGAGATATTTCAAGGGGAATTATGTTTGTTGGTGAGGCCCCCGGCCGAAATGAGGATCTGCAAGGTAGGCCTTTTGTTGGCCAAGCAGGGAAGTTATTGGAAGATATGCTCCGAAGCATAGGGCTAAGCAGGGATGATGTTTTCATAACCAATGTGGTCAAATGTAGACCCCCCAATAATAGAAATCCTACGGAATGGGAGATTTTCATCTGCTCGCCCTATCTTGAAAGACAATTGAAAGTTATAAGGCCCAAGATTGTGTGCACTCTTGGCTTTTTCTCCACAAAATACATGATGGGAAGATTCGGCGTTGAAGTAAAGAGTATTTCCAGAGTGCAGGGAAGAATTTACAACTTTGAAGAATTTTCCATACTGCCAATGTACCATCCCGCAGCCATACTCTACAAAAGAAACCTTGAGAAGAAGTTTCGTGAAGGATTTGAAAAACTTCGGGAGTTTCTGAGAGAGAGGGAGATTTTATAGATATAATATGCGAGAAATTTAGCTCCTTTCCTATTGGTGGGTTCTTTGTGGCATAAATCGTGTGCGGGATAAGGGAGGTAAAAAAAGATGTGAAATTGTAGAGAAAAGGTTCTTTCATGTTCTCGCCTATTATACCTCCAATTATACAACAGAGCATTTATTCCTCAATAAACCTAAGTCCATTAGAATGCTGGTTAAATATTTCTTTTGCAAAATTTTTATTTAAAAATAATCTTTTGTAAATGTCCGCTGAGATATTACTTTTCGCCAATTCGGACCAAACCTCTTTACTTGTTCTATTTCCATAGTTTTTATAAGTGATAAACCCTAATTTTTCTGCAGCCCACACCAGATGATCTTCAATGGAATGTTTTTCTGTAGGTATATAATCTAACCCATTTATTATGAAAATAAGTTTTATTTTCCTACCACCTACCTTACAATCATATATAAAATATCTGGGCGCAGTTTCAATATTTTTAACTTCATCACAAATTTTCTTTATTTCTCTCTCAATATCGCTGTGAATTTTCTCTATTGAATCATCCTCTTGGTCCATTATAAATACAAAATTTTTGAGAGGCAGCTTTAAGCTTAAATATCGTGGTAGATTTTTGATTGAAGATGTTCTTGTCCTTTCTGACTTTGCCAATCCAACAATCTTTCTGCCATCTAAATGTTTAGACAAAATTCCAACTACTATATCATCTCTATGACCATTAGCGAGTATTATTAAGGAATCTATTGTTGCATCTATATCATTTACAAAGATTTCTTTAGTTATTCCTTTGTTAACTCTTCTGATTTTTCCCATAACCTTTGACCTGTACTCATATGAGAGAGGATAGAGCTTCATAGCAAGACGCCCTCCGCAGTTCTAACATCAACGCCTGCTAACGAGAATTCTTCGAGCTCTTCGGGCTTCATTTTTCTGCTTTCCAAAATTCCATCTCTTAGTTTTAGTAAGAGAATGCTCGCATTGCTGTTAAATGAGGATATCATTTTTGCAGCCTCCAGACTGTGGGTGGTTACTATCACCTGCTTTCCCTCATCAACTAATTCCGCAAACCACTCGGCAATCCTGCTAAGAAGCTTTGGATTCATGTGAGATTCAACATCATCCCATAAAAGTATATCGGGATTATACATTTTATGTATAATCTTAGATATTATGTAAATTTGGGCGCCTGAACCGAAATCTCCTAATCTTATTCTTGAACCGTCCTTCATTAATCCAAAAATAGATAACCTTCCGCCAAGATAGGGTTCAATTGTTATATTAACCAAATCCTCCCAAATGTATCTGGAAATATCCTTTGCAACCTTTATAGGAATTCCTGTGTTAACTATGCTAACCCAATTATTGTAAAGATATCTCTCTGCAAGTTTTATTATTTCGGCAGATATAAGTAAAGAATTTGGTCCAAGAGAAATGTTCTTATTTTGTGGATTATTCAAATAGGATATAGTGGTATCAGATAAACCAGCATATCCAAAATAAGAAATATCCGAATTACCTATTCTAATTTCACTCCTACTTGGGAATTTATTAATATTTGTGGTGGTAAAATACAACATATCTCCGGAGGGAATCATTATAAGGTCTCCTTTCAAATTATTGTTAGATTCCCAGTAGATTTCTGCTCTCGTTTTAGAATATTTGTATAAGAAGAAAACCCACCCCCGACTATCTAAAGTTCTATGGAATTCGTGTATGGTTTGCATAGGGGTGCTTAATGAATATGGGACCTCCCTAAACGGATTTGGCAACAAAAATAGGGCTTCAAGAATTGTAGTCTTTCCAGCGTTGTTTCCCCCTAAGATTATAGTTAAATCATCAAGCTCAAGATCACCCTCCTTTATGCCGCGAAAGTTTCTAATCTTTAGATTTCTAATCATTGAAACCATATAACTATTCCATATTTATAAAGTTTTGTATCTTTAATGCTTTATCGCATAAATCGGGTGTGAACCTTCTTTAGAAAAGAAGGTTTGTTCAATAACGGCCATTCTTCTCCCACCTTCCCATCCTTATAAACATGTTTACATAAACCTCTCAATATTTCATGTTTTTGCTCCTTCATCCTATAATTATACGACAAAGCAATTTTGTGGGAAAAAATACAAATACCACTCGCCCATGAATGCTCTATGCAAGCCGTCGTACTCGCCGCGGGAGAGGGAAAGAGGTTGCGCCCATTAACCAAGAACAGGCCCAAAGTGATGATACCCGTGGGCAACAAACCCATTCTTGAATATATTATAGATTCTTTGGCCCAAGTAGGGATAAGAGATATAGTTATGGTTGTAGGATACAGAGAGGACAGCATAATATCTTATTTCGGTGATGGTTCAAGGTGGGGCGTTAGTATAAGATACGCCAAACAAAGCAAGAGGTTGGGAACGGCCCACGCCCTCTATCAGGCAAAGGATTATGTAAAAGGGAATTTTTTAATACTTCCAGGAGACAATATAATAGATTCGTTAACAATTAAAGACATAGTAGATAAAGAAATAAACACAATACTTGCAACTTATAGTGATATAACCTCCAAGTACGGCTCGGTGATTGAGGATA
>Ga0190314_1000319_pt1 | contig 17575 bp, 29 predicted proteins | sample 4870071112_MG_FD_165055 | JGI IMG/M metagenome (GOLD analysis project Ga0190314, IMG submission 165055) | Hydrothermal vent sediment bacterial communities from Southern Trench, Guaymas Basin, Mexico - 4870-07-11-12_MG | ecosystem: Environmental > Aquatic > Marine > Hydrothermal vents > Sediment ...
TTTAATCTTTCCATCTTCCTTTTGTCCTTAAGTAAAACTTTATTGCTTCGTTAACTATGTCGCTTAATGTCTTACTCTCATCAATTGCTACATGATACGCTTCTTTATAGACTCTTTCATCAAATACTATCGTAGTAGTTATTTTAACATGGCTTTCTTCAGACATCTTCTATCACCTCCTTTTTTTAACTTTTACAAACACATACGGCCATCCTTTTTTATTCCTATCAATGTAATAATCTATTGTATCTTTATGTAATTCGTAATATTCAAAAACATAGTTTCTTGCACTACTAAACGAAATTTCATCACTAAACCGTTCGTAAATTTCTGGGATAGTAAACTTATCTAACTTATCTAACAACTTGAAAATCTTTTCTTTAATCTTTTGATAACGTAACCCTTCAAGCACGGTTCCCACCTCTAATTAAATAAAATACTTGCTTTTATCAATCCATACTTCTTAATATCTTTAACCTTTGCTTTTCCGATTAACCTCTTAATTCTTCCTTTTTCATCAAGTTCTATAAACAACATCTTTTATCACCCTTTTTGATTTATTCTTCAATTGTGATTTCAAATAATCTATATGCAAAAGATTCATTGTCATCACAAGTATAGTAGAGATATTTAACAGATTTCACTTTGTTTTCTTTTACTGCTTTTTCTAATTCTTCATAGAGTTTATAGTTATCAATATCTAAATCAATAAGTAAATCCTCAAAAGTTAGTTCAAATCCTGTCTTTCTACTTTTGATTATTAATTTTCCATCTTCATTCTTTGTTATCTCTAATTCTTCGTTAATTTCTTCAAAGTTTCTTGTAAGTTCTTGCTCAATATCAGTTGTATCTCTCTCACTAAAAAGTTCACTATATTTTTTAATTACTCTTCTTCTAAATGCGTCTTTGTTCATATACTCAACGAACTCTTGCGTAAATCCGTCTGGATGTTCCAAACTTAAAATATATATTGCTCTCATCTTTTCCCACCTCCACTTTTATTTTTTATTAGAGAGTAATAAATGTAAAAGGCCTTAGGAGTAAAAGCAACATATCTTATACCTTTTCTCTTCTTGAAAAGAATTAAGTTATGATAACGTAAAGTTCTAATTCTATACATAGAAATATCATGTAACTTCCAGCACGAGATAAAATGATAAGGTTGTTCAAAATCTAAATTTATTTCAAGATCTTCTAAGAATTTCTTTAGCATTTTTGCTTCTTTCATCATTATACCACCTCCTTTTATTTTTTATCTAAGAATGAAAAAATGATAAGTAAGAATAATGAGTAGAGAAGTAAATATTAGATTTTAAAAATTAAATTAGAAAGAGAGATAAAGTAAAAGAGATGAAAGAGTGAAAAGAAACAGAAAAGAATGAAAGAAACATATTAGAAAGTAGAATAGATAAAGTCCGCCAGTTCGTAGTAACTTTTACTTACTGCGTCGTTTACTCGGTTCGGTTCGGGGATATCCCTAACCCAAAACAATAGTTCCCCGTCGTCGCTTACTACGGAGTAAATTTTGCAATTTACTCCGTAATATTCTTCGTTTTCTGTTATTATCTCTAAATTTTCTTTGTAGTTTTTTAAAAACTTCATTCTCCACTTGTTCAATTTAATTACTACTTCTTCTCTTAACTTCTGCTTTACTTCATCGTTAACGTTTGTCATTTCTGAAATCCTTTTTAAGTCACTAAAAAATTCCTTCTCTTTTTCTTTATATTTTTTTGTAATCTCTGATGTTTCTTTCTCTAATAGCACTCTTTCAGGGTTATATACTAATAAATGCCTTTCTTTTTTTCTCCAATTTCCTATATCTTCACTATATCTCACTAACACGTACTTCCCAGCAATAATTTTTTTAACATATCTGTAGTGATAATTGCATCCTTGGTTATTAGGGGGTTCTATTTCAAATTCTTCACTTTCTATTTTATAATCATCTCCCTCTAAGACCTCAAAATCGTCACTGTATCCCCAGTTAATTGTGTAAATTTCTTCCAATTCCAACACTGCTTCTTTCTCTGCTATCTCTAATTTCACAATTTTATATTTCTTTTTTATTTTATTTATATTTATTTTTTCCATACTTTCCACCTCCTTTCTTTTTATCTCCCTCCCCTCCAGTTTACATCGGAGGGGAGGGCTTAGGAGTAGGGTGCTTTTAGCACCCTACCCCTTATTTTCTAACAAATATATAAGCATATACTTATATATAAATATTTCGGTTTTATTTAAAAAGGGATAGAAGTAACTACTATAGAGTTAAGTAATAGGTGTTTTTTATTTTTTTATTTTTTAAAAATTTTTTAAAAATTTTTTTAACAAGGATATGCTAATGCAGAGTTTTATACATAAGTATTCGGTTATTTATGTATAAAACTTGTAATATACTTACTTACTGTTTTAAAAAAAATTCAAACATTTTTCAAAAAATAAAAAACAAAAAAAATAAAAACAAGTTTTACTTACACTTTTTAAAGAGGTGGTAAAAATGGCAAGTGCTACTTTGTTATTGGCTACTAAAAAGGTAGTTGGATTAATTAATTCTGGAGAGTTGAAAGGGGAAGTTAGTCCTTACTTGGTGATGGGGTTAACAGGGTTGAGTAGTTATTCTATGGCAAAGGCTGTTTTAGAAAGTTTAGAATTCAAAGGATTATTAATTAAGGATGGCAATAAGTATTTAGTTAATAAAGAAGTGGTTAAGAAAGAGGTTGAAAACGAAGCAAAGAAAGAAGCAGATGAGTTTTTTAATAACTTGTATTAAAAGGGAGATTATGCCAAGACCGTTAAAATACGGTTATGAAATGAAAAAGACTACGGTATATTTAAGAAGCGATTTGCTTGAAAAAGCGAAAATGAAAGGGATTAACCTATCTGAAGCGATTAATAATTATTTACATGAATTGATATATTCTACTAAAAGCGAAGATGAATTGCTATATGAAAAAGAGCAGATAAGTAGCGAAATTAAAAGGTTATCTTTAGAATTAAAAAAGATAGATAAATTAATTGCGGTAAGAAGAGGCGATTTTTCAGTGTTAAATGAACAAGAAAAACAACTTTTAACTACCGCTTTAGAAAGAATTAAAAATGTTCATTTAAATCATTTAGCAAAAGAAGACCACGATTCGGCAGTAGAAACTGTAGCAACTTATTGGAGTAATGAGTTAAGTAGTAAGGGGTTACTTCTTGATACGCAAAGTTTAATTAACTTAGCTTTAAAACATGAAAAAAAGGATTAGGGGATATACTATGAAACCTGAAGAAACGATAAAAATTTTAAAGGTATTAACAGATACTTTTATGTTAGGTATTTTTTACCATGTTTTCCCATATGGTGGAGTTTTATATTTATTATGGGTGATTTACCGTGAATCTTGGGAGGAATGAAAAGGTAGAATTAGATGAGTTTGAGACTTATTTAAAGATAAAAGGCTATTCTCCAAAGACCATTAAAGAATATCTTTTAAGGTTAAAACGAATAGAGTATTGGAACAAAACAAACGTTGTTTGGATGTTAAAACATTATCCTGATTACTTAACGTATTGGGCACTACGAGCGTATGCTAAGTTTATTAATGATGAAGGTATGCTTCAGTTCCTAAAAAAATATACTAAAAAAACTAAAGTTTATAGTGATGTGGATTACGTTAAGCCTGAGGAATTCGTTAAACTTGTAAAATTCTTTAATGAAAGGGATAAAGAATTAGCAATGATACTTAAGATTATGTTTTTTACAGGGCTACGAATTGGGTCAGTATTAAGTCTTACTCCTAACAATATTGATTTTAAAGATAGAGTTATAAGAATTAAAGTCAAAGGCAATAGGATACATAGAATCCCCGTTCATGAAGATTTTCTTGTGGAGTTATATAATTACATTAACGAAAACTTAATCAAAAGCACTGAAAGGATATTCAAGAAATCTTATGATGGATACTTAAAGAAATTAAAGAGGTGGAGTGAACGGATTTGTGGTAGGAAAATAAAAATGCATATGTTTAGGCACGGGTTCGCTGTGAATTTCCTAAGAAAAACCAACAATCCTTATATGGTACAAAGAGCATTAGGCCACACTAATTTTAAGACCACTATGCGGTATCTTACTGTTTCTACCCCTGAATTTGAAAGGAAAATATTCAAGTTTCAAGAAGACCTCTTTAATCTGGAAAATGAAACGAAATAAGACATTGAGTGTGATAAGTATTGTTTTAGTACTTTTTGGAAGTAGTTTAATTGGTTCAACAAGATACCTGGCACCATGCCCTTTTGATGTTTTAACCTGTCCTTTTAATCATTCATGTTTGATTTATAAAGAAATAGAACCGTTTTCAGATAAAGTATCCGTTTTTCTACCACCGCATTCTTCTTTAGCAATTTCTACAGTATGTGTTACAAGAACAAGCCAAAAAGATGTCAAATTCTATTTAGGTTTTCTTTTAATAGGTATCGCTTTAGGAATAGAAATAACTAAAAAAAATTAAACAATTTAAAAAACCATAAGTAGTTTTTCTATTAGACCCTACTTTTCTAAGTTTACTTGGCATTTTATTTTTTAATTATTGGTAGTACTACAAATATTATTCCCACAATGGCAAGGGTTATAACTGCACCAATAACGGCTGTAGTTCCTGTTAACTTACTTATAATGCTACTGAAGAATGTACTTGTATCACTGTCGTTTAAGTTGTTCTTTAAAACACCAAAGACATATATCATAATTCCTAATCCCAATGCAAAGGCAACCACTGCGTTAACAACGTTTAGGTTTCCTTTCTTATATAATTTCATTTTTCATCTCACCTCCTTCTTATTTTTTCAGTATTGAAAAGAATACTTTACTTTATCCTTTAAAAATTTTGCGTTACACCTTAAAAATGATGTTTTGCAACTCTTCTATTTTTTTAATAACGAATTTTGAAGGTGTTACACTTGTTAAGATAACATATCTCCTGTATATTTTCCGATTCCGTATTTCCTTTCCAGGATAGTAGCCACCGCTTTACATATCTTTTTACTTTTGCCTGTTTTTGCCGCTAATAGTTCAACATCAATGGATTCAATACCTTTTTTAGACACTATAAAGTCATCTAATCGTGGTTCTATTTCTTTAATTAATTCATTAACTTGGTTTTTCCACTCGTTTGCTGAAGGAATTTCTGCGGTAGTCTTGGCTTCATGTTTTGCGATATCTTTATATACTCTTGAATAAAGTTCTTGTTGAAATTCTTGTTTCAATTTTTCATATTTTTTTATTAATGTTTTTGGGGGAGTGTTAAACAGTATAGCGGTTACTGTTTGAGTAACTCCATTAACTCTAAATTTTAAGAAATGATAAAAATATTTACCTGCCATTTCGTTATATGATAACTTATAAGGTTTAAAGATTCTATAATTCCTACCTGCTTTTGCAAATTTTAGGTATAATTGAAACAGTTTAATAGTATCTTTATCTACATAATCAGTAAAGGGAGTTGTAAAAATAGTTATGAAATTTCTATTTCTCATAGTTTGAAATGTTAAATTGGCAACTCTATTAAACGTACTCCACCACATTCTTTTATTAACTGCTACTCCTACTTCATCAAAGAAAATCACTCTACCTTTTTTGATTTTGTTTTCTTTGATATGCTTAACGAAATCCACCGCTGAAAAAACTATTAAAGGATTTTTAATAAATTCCAGGTCAATTTTTAAAGCCATCCTTAACGCACTCCAAGATTTGCCACACCCTGGTTCACCTACGAATACAATATTAAAATTAGAATTGTATTCATAAATTCTTCTTTTGATAAACTCTAAAATTGGCCTATTACCTGTTGCGGTCTCAAAACTATCTATTACCCCTCCATCATCACTAAAGATATCTTCTATCAATTCTTTGGGTTCTTCAATTATTTGTATTTCTTGGCTCATATTCAAATACTTTAATTATTTTAACATTTTTGAAATATTGTCTCATGGTTTTTTTAAGTTTACTCACATAAATCTTATTCCATGCTGCAAGGAAAGAAATTATTTTTTGAGGATCATTGGTTAAGAATATAGGATACAATTTAAGTCTATGTTCCTGTTCGTTATGTTCTGAAAATATAATAACTGTTTTAAAATAGTTCTTTATTTCTTTGATTTTAAGTTTAACAGATTCAATAAAGTTAGGCACCAGATTAAACACTCTTTTTTCATAGTCTTTGTAAGGATTAATTGATAAATCTTTTGTAACTTTTTGGTATTGTTCTTGGATATCTTCTTGTATATTCTTAGCATTAGTTTTTTCTATCAAATTGTTAGGGTTATATTCTATCAAAACACCTTTTATAACATCCACCTCTGCTCTTTTCATTAATTCTTCAATTCTTGAAGTCATGGTTACCAAACCTCTATAAGTTCTGTTTCAAGAGAAACAATTCTTCTTTGAACAAGTAATCTTACTAAAATCCTAAACTTTTCATGTAGATATGCTTCAAATCCTGGATCGGAAAAGTTGCCTGTATTAAATGCTCTTTTTATATCTGTTAAGTATTTATCATCTAATCTTTTTAATGCAGATGGTTTGCTTAGATAAAAGTTTAAATTATCTTCCTCATTATCGGTTTTTTTAGTGGTGGTAGTGAATGCTAAGATTAAGGATTCTAAAGCGTTAAGTTTATCCCAAACAAGTTTACCACCAAATACTGAAATGTTAGATAAACAGTAACGGCAATCCCTTAGTGCTTCAAGTATTATAAACTTTATTCCTTCTCTTGCGTCTTTTTGTAATGCGTTGGTTTGCAAAAATCCTACAAGTTCTTTGCTTGCCATTTTCAAAACACATTAACTATACCTGTTATTATTGTTAATGATACCATAATATACACATGATTAATGTGTAGTATTCCTGAAAAAGTTAACATTAAAGATAAAAAAAGACCAACAACGGACACAATAAACAATGCTCTTTTAGGTTCAATTGTTCGCATTGAAAAAAGTAATACAAATATTAAAATGATATAAAAGATCCCTGTAATTAACAACCCGTTAGTAATACTATTAAGTTGATAAATTACTGATACGAAATCCGTAACGTTCTTAAGTTGTTCTAACATTTTCTTTAAATGAATATTTGTAATACAATAAAGATTAATGCGAACACAAACATTATTAAAATAATGTAATAAAACCAAATAGTAACATCTGCGGTTATATATCCTGAAGATTCGTTAGTAGCCAACCTGTTAAACACTTCTTTATATACTGATGGTGCGCTTTTTAATGACTTTAAAATACCCCATCCGATTTCTTTTACTGTAGTAATAACCGTTGCGTTATTATTAGTAAACGATTCAAGGTTTGCGAGATACTGGTCCTTTTCGTTTTCAACGGTAGTAAACGTAATATTTGATAGTGATACGTTAGGGTTAATGGATTCATAAGCCGAGTATCCAGAGATCACATGGTTTACCACTGTGACTACTAACAATATCAAAAATACTCCTATTACAATTTTTGTTAATACATTATATTGTACTTCCATTTTTTTACCTTTTCAGGATTATATATAATGTAAGTATAATTGCTCCAACTATTGAAGTAATGGATAAGTATAATAAATTTAGGTTTATTGAAATTATCAACGTTACGAAAAACAATATTATTCCTAAAATAGCATTTATGAAGATACCTGTTAAGAGTACCGAAGATGATAACACAAACGCCATAAATAACCCTGTTTTACTCTTTAAAGGAGTGATATCATGGGCTTCATGCCAAACTACTACAGGATATTGTGAAAATGAAGTAGAGGTTTCAATCCAACCAATGGCTTTTAATTTGTTTGGATAAAGGCTTCTGTTAACTTCACATTGTACTTCACCAGCGCTACTTTCTAAACATTGATAACATGCTACAAAATCTTTAGTTAACCCTTTTTCAAACACTTTCAAACATCCTTTTGTAACGATTCCTGTAGTATCTTGATAAAAGAATTTAAATACTGTTAAGTTTCTGGTATTGTTGGTTACGTTTAGCCTATAAACCAAGTTTTCAAATGCATAAGCACTATCAGGTTCATAAGTAAACGACCTATAATAAACGTTATATGAATCTGAATACGCTATGAAAGGCATATCAATCGCAGGATATGGTTCTGAAGTTAAGTGCTTTCTTGTATAAACTTTATAATACACATCTGGAAACTCTAAGTAAACTAAAGTGTTACCTTGTTCATCTGTTTTACCTGTAGTGACTTTAACGAAACTTGATAACGATGGATAAAACCTATAGATGTCAACGAATCCGCCAGATATGGGAGCGTTAATATCATCTTTTAAAGTAAATGTTACTGCCTTACCTTTACTTTCATTTAATAAATAAACGTCAACGGTTTGGTTTAATTGGAATTGAACATATAAGAACATTTCTTCTTGTCTGTAGCCATCCGCAGTTATAACTAACCTCTTTTCTTTATCACTAAAGAACACTATTCTTGTTTGGTTATTTGATAAATTGTAAACGAATTTGTAGGGATAATCAGGGTCTAAGACTGAAATGTTAGCAACGGTTATGTTCTTTAATGTAGTTTCATCATATAAATGTAATATGAAGAATCCTGCATAATTAATGAAATCCCATGTAAACGTTGCTATGTCATCTGAAAAATTGAATTGAAAGACTACCGTATGGTTGCCGTATCTTTCTAAAGGAATTGTTATTTGAGTTGAAGTATAAGAATACCATGAGGAATAGTTGCCTAAATCTACTTTATACCGATAATATCCTGAAAGATTTGTTATTAAAGTGAATGGATAAGTATTATTAAGTAATGATTTTGGATAAGTTAAGTTAAAAGAATTTACTTTAACGATAGTATAATTTGTTACAATTGTTGCGTTGGGTTCTTTGTATTCAGTTATTCTTATATTATAATCGTTATTAAACATGCTATTATTTAATTCTACTTGATAATCCGTTAAGTCTGTAGATGTTGTTATATTTATTAATCTTCTTTTAGTAAAAGTAACTCCATCTACCACCCAACTACCCGTTTCTTCAGCACCGTAAGTTACCGTTGGAGGACTACTGGTATATTTCCTTACAAGAAAATAATCGTAGTAATCTACAGCCCACCCTCCTGCTAAAAACACTTCTTCGTTATCAAAATCAGTAGAAGAATATTTTGTAGTAGAAGTTTCGGGTTCTCCTACTCCTAAAACATGATATTCTGCACCCGTATCTTTAATTATCATTCTTTCAGTTATCCAGGTATCTACGGTATATGCATCAGAACCATAGTTGTCTGTTGCCGATCCATCTAACATTGCTTTTAATAAGTAGGTAGCAGAAGAAGTAGCAGGACCAAACTGATATCTACTATCTTCAGAATCCCCGTATGCAGTATGTCCTCCCCAAAATACAGGCATCCAATGGACACTTGTAGTTGTTGTTGTTTTACCTCTTAATTCAAATATAAACGGTCTGCTAAAAGTTTGTGTTGTTTTAACTCCATAACCCCATCCTCCATCGGTTGTAGTAACTTTAAGTACTCCATCTTCTTCAACTACATAATTATTAGAATCATCATATTCTACCCATTTGCTTGTATCTATTACTCCATCATTAAAATCGTCATAGAATTCAAACACTTGTTCGCCATTACTGTTATTTGCATTTTCTGTAGTGCTATAATAAACATAAAATTCATTATCGCTTGTAGAAGATAAGTTCAATCTTGTATAAACTCTATCTTTTTCAGGAGCAACCCAATATTGATATTGATATACTTCTGTTACCCCTGTAGCTGTCATAGTATCGTTAATCTGTAGGTTATCTAAATGTTGTGAATATATGTAGTAATCCAAGTATCCTGTGAACGTTGATAACGTTTCGTTATTGCCTTTGAAACAGATATAAGTAGCATTGAACAGTTTTCTTGGTCTTGATACGTTATCGTTTAGATAAACCACTGTAGAATTATCAAGTAACAACGAATGATTAGATACACAATGTGTTTCTCCAGATTCCGCTTCAGTCTGAGTATCATAATAAACCCTAACTATATGTTGCCTTTGATAATTTTGCTGCCATGCAAAGACAAGTCCAACTAAACAAAATAAGATTACTAATCCAATAATCCTTTTTGAGTTTATCATCTTCTTTTTCGTTTTGTTCTAATTGTTTTAAGAGTTTTGGCTAATACCGCTCTCCTTTTAAGTAAAGGCGTTACTCTGATTAACCTTTTTCCTCTTTTTGTAGGATTCCTAATAGTTTTTCCTATAGGCGTTTCTATGATTTTGTTTAGTAATGTTATTGGTATATCTTTCTCTTCAGGAATCCCTAACTGTCTTGATAATGCACCTTTCTTCAAATCAATTTTCTGAATCCATTTTGCAACCATTTTACATCACCTCCTTAAAACAACTGTTTCCAAAACTTTTTAATTTTTTCATTTAACCCTGCTCTTTTAGGTAATACCTTAACTTTGTGGTAGTCTTCGTTTTTGTTACTTAGTCTTAACAAAAACCAATGTTTCCTACCTTTTAATACTGTTTTTCCAGGCGCCATTACTACTATTCTGCTTTTTCTAAGTTCCTCTCTCATTTCTTTTGGTAGGTTTTTTTGATACCCCGCCCATAATACCTTTTTAGTTCTTCTTTTCATTTTAATATCACCTCCTACTATTTCCACTTCGCATTACATATTTATAAACATTACTACAATTGCAAGGAAACCTGTTGCTACAAGGAATGCTGGCAAATGATTTAATATAAACATAGTAATAGGGAATTCATGTCTATATCCTGCCAAAAAGTCTTCTTCTACAATTGTTGTAATAGTATCTTTAAATACATAAGATATAAAAGCAATTATAAATACCGCAATTAATAACAATACAATTCCTGCAGGATTTCCTCTAACTAAAAACACCAGCATAATAATGCTAATGGTATAAGTTATATATATAACTAAAGGCATATAATCTGCGAAGTTCCATAGAGTATCGTTAGTAGAATTGTAAAACGCTACAGATTCGTTATCAGTAATTGTTTCGTTATTAAACACTTCTTGTTTGAATAAATCAGTAACGTATCTGTAAACAAAAAGGCCCAGGATTAATGAAGCAAGAACAATAACTAAATAAATTACATCCATAATTTGCCCTTTTCGTTTATAACCACTCCCACCCATCTTTATCTAACTCCTTTTTTTTAAGATATATCTTTAATGCTTCAGGATAACTTACCTGTTTGCCAAGTGCTTTTAAGTAGTCTATATATTTCAAAACTTCTTCATCTAATTCTTTTGGGATTCTTCTTATTACACTTTTTGTATTTTTCTTTGCCATTTTTTAAAATTTTCTTCTGCCTCTAATCCAATCCATTATTGACTTGTAAACGTAAAGTACCAAATCGTATAGTGCCCAAAAGATAGGGAATAATAGCAATACAGTATATAGTATTATTAATTTTGAGTAAAACGAATCGTATTGTGCAAAGGGATATAAAAATATGTAAGGCATTATAAGTAGCAATACTAAAAATATCTGTTTATTAACAGCGTTTGTGCTTCTATAATGTAAAAACATAAAAATAATGGAAAGTCCAATGGCCATAATCGGTGCTCCAAATAAGTATCCTTGTACTATGGTATTGTCAAATGCTACAAAAGATACCATTATCTCACCTCTGGCGGTATTTCTGAAATGTTTTTATATTTTCCTTTCATAATCATATTTAACATGTTTTCAATAACTATATCTCGTTTTTCTAACATATCGTTTAACTTTTGCAATACTTTAGTTTGCTTATCTAATGCAGTTTTATAAACTTCAATCTGTTTAAGAGTTGTAGTAGATACGCTATCAATCCAAGACCCTATCATTGCTAAAGCTACTACCGAAACGATTAAAACAAATACTAACGAAATTACTACCCAATTAACTTTAGGAGTTTCAGCAAACCTTTCAGCGTTTTCAATTGCTAATAACGTACTCGCTGTTCTAATTTGTTCATCCACTCCTTCGCTTTCTAAAGTATTATCTTTTGAAGGTTCTAATGGAGTAAATGCACCGTCAATATACCATCCAACTATGTAATGTTCACCATATTTGCCTTTTTTGATATACTTATCCGCAGGTTTTTCAATAAAGATTTTTGATGTTCTTGTAATATAAACCTTAAGCATATCGGATATTTTAGGAGGGTCTTCTACTAAAAGATATAATGAATAATTGCCCCTTTCATCATTAATTAACATTGCTCTATATTTCATGACAAATTGATTCGCGTCATATAAAATAAAATGATGTATAAACACTTTTCTTTTCAGATATGCTACAAACACTATAAACCCTACTACTAAACCGACTAAAATTATAAACAATCCAAATATTACCCATCCAACAACACTCATCTTATCACCTCAAAAGTTACTTTGTTTACCTATGAAAGGTAAAGGAATAGGAAACCTTCTTCTTGGTTGTTCTGGTCTTCTTTCTTCGTAAATACTTACTACCCCCTTTTCTCTACTACTTTTTCTTTCTTCACCGTTAAGTGCCCTTAATAAAGTATCTAAAGTAGTGTTTAAAACAAAATTCATGATGGTGTCAAGGATATACTTATATTGATGTGTTGCTTGCCTTTCTTTAGGTACCCATTTCCTATAATTTGCATGAAACGCTAAAGCGATTTGTTTACCAGCAGTTCTCAATAAAGCCCTAATCCTTTTTTCAGTGTAATTTGAGTTTAATCTATTTAAGTTAACTAATGATTTGTAAATGTTTATAAGTTCTTGAGCGCCTTCATCGTTAACTAAAGGTGTAGACCCTTCAAACCTAACCCATTTAATAGTACCATCTGGCGCAGTTACTTTTTCATATTGAGTTAGTAAAGCATAAAAAGCGTCATATAAATCTTGGATACTTTGTTCCTGTTGCATTCGTAAGAAATTGCTATACTCTCTATCAGCGACAGGAGCGTAAACATTTGTATCTATACCTTCAGGTGGGGGAGATGGCCCCATCTGTTGAGGTCCAGTTCCTTCAGGTGGCATTCCTTCTCCAGGAATACCATATTTATTTATATCTTCCATTTTAATCCTTTAAACAGATTTTTCCATTTTAAAGGTATGGGCCTAATTTCAAAACCTGTAAACCTTTTCTTAGTTACTTTACTTAAATTAACTTTTGCAAAGATTCCTTTAACTATAGCAAATAATGAAGGAGTATATTTTGCAGGAGTATATAACCCGTATTCTGGTTCTCTTTTTGTGAGTTTTGTTTTCTCTATTTTCGGTAATTTTCCTAAAATTAAACTCTTTAACTTAAACCCTGTAGGGATCTCTACAAAAACAGGTTCTACTCTTACGGGTTTAAATCCTGTAGGAGTAGCAGATACTAATTGAGTTAAGTTTTGAGTTACAGGAGTTGTTTTTGTTTTAACTCCTAAGAAAGTTCTTACTGTAGGTTTTGGTAGAGTAATACTTTGTGGTTTTTGAATATAACTTTGGATTTCTGAAGGTTTACTTATTGTTACATATTGATATTTTTTCTTTAATGTATAAAAAGGTACTATCGTCCGTGTTCTAAATAATATCTGTTCTTCCTTAGTTTTTTGATATGGAATTGTAGGAATGATTGGAATCATAGGAGTAACAGGTTTAGTAGAAAATGCAGTTTCAACACCTTTCCATAATACTGAGACTTGCTTAGGAATATTCCCCCATCCGCTTGGTTTTGCAGGGGATACTTGAATTATTGTTTTAACCTCTGTTTTTGGCAACAATATTGTTTCAGGCGTTCTTATAAAGATATATTTTTCAAGAGGATTATATGCCTCTCTTTTGATCATTACTTCAAATAACCCTCTTTCTTCTGGTAAAACTAATCTTGTAGCCTTTAAACTCGCTCCTTTAGCATAAAAGTAAGTATGATAGTAGGGAGTTTCAAATTTAAGTTCCTCATGAATCTGTCTTAAGTGACTGTAACCCCTTTCTTCAAATACCTTACGAGGTTCTTTATTGAATTTCCATTTAACCTTTTCAATGAAATTACGATAATCTACTTCTACTTGGTGTTTCAATCCTTCAGCCCTTGCTTTCTTTAATGTTAAGATTCTTGCTTTTAATATGTTTGGAGGTTTAATGTATTTTACTTCAGTTCTTGTAACTCCATAACCTTCTACTGTTTCAACGTAACCTTTTTCCAAATTAGTTTTTCTTAATGGAATAACATTATACCTTTTAACTAAATACGTTCTTGCATAATAAGGTGTATGCTTGGCAATCCCTACATGTTCTGGATAACCTATAACACCAATATCGGATTCAGGTATTTTAACAGTCTTTACAGTTACTTTTCCTGTTTTGGGAGTTTTGCTAAGTTTCCATTCCCTTGTTGCTACTGTCATCAATTGTTTACCTTCAGGCAGTAATTTTATTTCAAGAATCCTTTTTCTACCATATTTTAAAAACCCTCTCCAAACGCCACCTTCTTTAAGGTAAAGTGACCCATAAATCCTTTTTGAAGGAGATTTAACAATAGCATAAGCATATTCAGTTTTGTAGGGTTCACCAAAAGATTTGGCATGTGCTTTTACTCTTCTAAAAACATATCTTACCTCTAAATCTTTAGGAGTAGCCCTTGCCGTAGCAAAAGATTTCCCTAAAGAATAAGCAGAGAACGCCGCTACACTTATTCTTGGCCAATTCTCAGGTTTTAATGGTGAATATTGTTCCCACATTACTTTAGGCACTTGTTTAGCAGTCTTTTTTAACGTTGGCCAAAATGTTTCTTCTAAATACTTTTTCTTTTTAGTGTCAATAACTCCTACAATCCCAGAACCTAACTCTTTTTCTATGGTTGTTTTGGTGGGTTTTTCTAATGCGCCGTAAACAAAAGCCTGACCAATACCATATACTTTATGAGCAGTAGTATACACATAAAACGGCGAAACTACCGCTCCCGAAGCAACTTCAGTTACTCCTCGATATATTCTCTTTAGGATATTCTTATCACTTGCTTTTTCAACAGGTTTCATTAAAATAGACTTAACTTTTTCGTATTTCTTTTGAGTATCTTTCTCTAATTCTGAAATAACTTCTGCATGAGCATAAAGTCCTTCAGCGGTAGGAGCATAAGTAGAAAGTTGAGCAATTAGTGGAGCGGGCTTTTCATGTTCATATTTCCATTCTCTTTGGGATTCTGGAACGATGGTTTCATGAACGGCTACATGTGTTCTCGTTCTTTCTATTTCTTTACTAAACCCAGGATACGTTTTTTTAACATCTACTTTCTTAACAATACTTTTTAAGGTTTCTTCGGATAATGGTTTAACTACAGGAACATAACCAATACCACCTTCGTAACTTACAGGTTGCCATGTCTCTTTAATGTAATAAGCAACATAAGGTGGTAGTACTTTTTTACCAAGTTTCGCTTTTTCGGCATATTCAGGAGCAATACTAATAGGTTGCCCTGATTCATCAACGTAAACCTGTTCTTGTTTTTCTAATTCAGGTTTGGCTTCTTCTTTTCTTGCCGTTTCTACTTTAGTTTTTGTAGTTTTCTTTTCATAACCTTTCCAAACCCTTTCTTTAGGATAATACTCTTTATATCTTTCAATTTCAACGCCTTCTTTTGTTCTTCCTCTTACTCTTCGATATCTTCTTCCAGATTTACTTCTACCTGTGCGATATTCATATTTTTCGATAATCCTTCCTTTAGAATCAGTCCTTATTATTCTTTTCACATTACCTGATTTCTCAATAATAAGAGCCATTGATAAACTTCTTGGTATTACTTATATTTAAATTTTTCTTTATTTGTAGGATAAGGTAGGACACTGGTAGGACAACGGTAGGATAAAGGTAGGATATTATCCTACCCAGGTAGGATAAAGTAGGATACCTGTAGGATATTTTTTAGTTAATTATTCTATCCCGTTTTTGGCTTGAAACATTGAAAATATCCAAAAAAGAGATACTTTTCTGGACATTAGGGATTTAGAATATAAAATTAGAATTGTAATAATATTAGAATTATAATAAATAAAAAAAAGAAAAAAATCATCTACTAATAGGCTCTTTGCTTTTGTTTAACTCATCTAATCTTCTGATTATCTCATGTAAGTCTTTCATATTCCTGTTAATTTCATCATTTAAATGTGTGATTTGGCTTTGTTCTTCCACTGTTAAGTTTCCTGCTACTTGTTTCCGTTTAAGTTCAATTAATTCTTTTTGTAGTAGTTCAACGATTTTCTCTTTCTTCTTTTTCATTTGTTGCAATTCAAGTAGAGGGACATCGTTAAAAGTGTATTGCATAAGTCATCACCTTATTAGATATGTTATTACCTTACTTAACCTGTTCTTCAGTGACTACTTCTTTAACAGAGTATCTTCTGTTCTGCCCTTCACCTGCCACTGTCACTGATAAAGGTATTCCTGTTAAAGTTCCTTTCTTCTGCCTAATTGTTTGTAATTGTCCGTATAATGACTTAACGCTATCACTTACTCTTACTGCCCAAATACTCTTACCTTTATTACCTGACCAACTCTCCCACTCAATCTGTAAAAATACTCTCTTACCTCTTTCATCTTTCTTTACTCCTAATTCTTCTACCACAACCACCTTATATTGCCCAGGTTCTGGCTTGAAAAACTCATATTCTTTTAAAGGCACGTTCCAATCCCATTTCTCAAACCCTTCAAGTGGCATTTCTTATCACCTCCTCTGTTTAGATTCAGTTAGCATTTTAACTGCTATGATATGTGAGCATGGTTTATGTCTTGTTCTGTTGAATTGGCAGGTGCATAGATAAGTGCCGTCACTGAATTTCTGAACGAGATTAACCCTGTTACATCCTGCTAAGGGATAAACCATCCAGGCATTCTTCCATTTGACTTTATGGATCTTACCTAACTTCAAGTATTTTTCAGCCTTTTTTAACTGAGTTCTTGTAGCCATGCTTTTTACACCCCCTTTCTACTGTAATCGGATTTCGGTAACAGGTAAGGTATAGATAACTTTAACAGTTCATACGCTTTATCTCTATCAAACCGTTTACTTAATTCGGTATAGATGTTATATAAGTAGTCCGCATACAATTGTGGTAACCTGCTACCGTTCACTTTCTCATATACTTTCTCAGATAAATATACAAGTTCGTTAACTAATTCCTCAAGGTCTTCATCCATCTTTATCACCTTCTAACACATCCTTAAAAGCAAGTTTAAATAACCATTTATTGTATCTGTCTACATCATAATATTTTCCTTTGATGTAGTTTCCTAATGGTTTTAATATTCTAAAATTTTCAATTTTTTCCTTATATTTAGGATGTTCTTTCAATAACAACTCTGGATTGTCTTTATACTTGAGATAAAACTCGCATGCGGATTTTATTTTTTCTTTTACTTCTTTTATTGCTTTTAACATTCCATACAACCTTGCTACTTCCCAATCTTTTCTCTTTAGTTCTAATAAACGTTTAGGCCCTGGAATGTAAACAAAAAAGGCGTCATATTTAATTTTAAATCCCTCTTTAATTTCTTTTTCCAACTTTTCTGCTTTTGAAATTATCTCCTTTCTCCAGGTTTC
>Ga0190314_1000321_pt1 | contig 17472 bp, 12 predicted proteins | sample 4870071112_MG_FD_165055 | JGI IMG/M metagenome (GOLD analysis project Ga0190314, IMG submission 165055) | Hydrothermal vent sediment bacterial communities from Southern Trench, Guaymas Basin, Mexico - 4870-07-11-12_MG | ecosystem: Environmental > Aquatic > Marine > Hydrothermal vents > Sediment ...
ATCATATACAGTAGGTGCTACTGTATATACTACTTACACTAGGGCGTATAAATTGAGCGTTACAGAACTAATGCAAAAATGGTGGAAAAAAGTCTTTGGCTCAGACTATGATGAACAAATAGCACAGCTAATGAAAAACATTGCTAGTAGAGTAAATGCATTATATGACCGAGACTTTGATAAAGCATATCCTATAGGACAGCTCTTTCTTGATATGAGGGACTTCATTAACTGGATGCTACAGCAGCCTAATGTTGAGAAAATAGCTAATGCAGAGTATACTGATACTACAATGGGAATAGTGAAGAAAAACTGGAGACTAAGATATGGTAAGACAATATCTCTCATAGGTGGTCACATAACTACTGGAGTACTAGCAGAAGGAAAATCAGAGCTACCAGAAGGAGACACAGTTATAGTAACTGGTAGACTAAAGTCAAAGCTAGGACCATATAGAGTAGAAAAAGGAACTCCGGGAACATTTGTTAAAACACTAGACATTCCATGTCTAGTATACGAGACTCCATCTAACCTAGGGCACGTAGATAAGCTTGTTACTCCAGTACAAGCATTTAAGCATTCAAACGTAGACATTGACTCTAAGCAAGCTAACTTCGGGTTACTAACAGCTATAGCTACACCTCCGTACCTAGATGAATTTGATTTAACATATCCAACTCTAGCTATGCTTAAGCTAACAGACCCTTACGTAAACTTAGGCTTTAACCCAGTCTTTAAAGCTATTATAAAACATTACGAGGAAATAGATTGGAGTCTTCCAAGAGAACAGCTTCTTAGTCAAATATATGACTACATTATAGCTGATATACCATCAATTAATAAAACAATATACATATGTCTTGAGAAAGTATATACTGATTCTTGGAGAACAAACTTTACTTCAGCTATAAATAACTATATTTCAGCAAAAGCTTCAGTAGATATTACTGAAGCAGATGATCCAGTAGATTGTATTTTAACAAATATTGAGCTAGCTGAAAAAGATGATATACTTGGAATAGCTGGTTCACCAGACCCAAATATACTGTATAGGTATGTCCACTTACTTGAACCAGCATCTGAGACTTACTTTAAACTACATAAGGCTAGTTTACTCTTCTTTGCTAATCTTGGTGATATGCCTCTCTGCAATATGAAGCGGGTTATCGCTGAGCAACCAGTATATTGTTCTGAAATAAGGTCTCCAGCAAGATATCTTTGGAGTGCTGGTATAGTACCAATAGACTCGATACCTACAACAAAAGATGACTATGATTTAGCAGCTAAATGCTTAGTTGCATATATTCTATATCATGCTCATGATAAAATATATAGCTATCCATATCACTGGAAGCCAATAATACTTAAACATCTTGAGGTGCCAGCTACATGACATTCATTAGAGTAGAACCACCTACATATAGATACGATGAAGTAATGACCGTAACTCTTAGAGAAGGAGACTCGGTTACAGTTGATGTACCTAGCAGAAAGCTTGTAATAAAAGAGGATGGAACAAAGACGTGGAGCACCCTTCTCGTAAAGAGATATACTGTTAAGCTAATAGAAATAATGCCTCCTTTACCATTTCAGTCACCATACGCTAGATTTGAAATAACCGTTAGTGATGGAACAAGTACACAAATAACCCTTAGAGAATATGAAAGAGAAGGATTCTTTAAGAGAATAAAGTTAGAATTAAAAAAACTGGAGAGAGACTATGTAGAAGTAACAATATATAGAGCGGAGCCAACTGACTATCAGATTGGCTCTCAAATAGTATCCCCGCTAGAATCAACAGTTGTTGAAGAGGATCCCGTTCTCTTTGGTACTGTATCATTATTTGTAGACTCCGAGGGAAATATAAAAACAACATGTACGCTTTCAAAAGGTCAAGAGGCAGACTCAACAGCCCATGGTAGAAAAATCATAATTAGATATATAGGTCAAGTTGGTAGAAGTATTGAGACAATACGTGGAATTTATAACATGTATGATTACATTAAATTATATATTACAGATAATATGGGTACAACAAAGGAGTTCGTAATAACTATTCAGTATACAGTCTATAAGACTGCTCAAGGGACATATAGAGCAGTAAGAAGAACAAATATTTGGGATATAAGTGAAACAGACTATATCATTGAAATAACATCAACTGGAATAGACAACTATGAAGCAACAGATATCAATAATTTTCCAAAAGATTATTGGCTCTCAATAGGCTTACAATTAAAGAAGCTAACATCACCTAAGCCTACACCAGCAATTGTTTTGCTTGCACCACCTCATTATCCGTGGGAAGAAGTAACAAAATACCCAGTTCCTACATTATTCTCTCTATGTATAGCTGTGTACAATAAGTACAAGTGTCCCGCAGTAGGAGACTATGGAAATGTATATTTTGCATGGAATGGTTCAACAAGAATAGAGCTACCAAAGTTATTCAGCATTCAAGCATGCTATGCTGTAGGAAGAAGCGAAGAACATGACTTCTTGACTTCATCTCCAGCTACAAATCTAGTAGAACTAGAAGATAAATACGTGGTATTATATTCGTCTATGAATAAAGCAGTCTATAAACAGCTTGAGTTCACGTTTACTCCAAATGAGAATACTTCATACTTTCCTCATAACGGTACTACTCTTAGAAGGAATTTCCTTTCATCAACACTAAGTGATAACCCAGAAAGAGTACTCCTATATATACTGTATACTCTTGACCCTAGTGCATTTGCTACTGCAAAAGTGAACTGGACGGTAACCACATTCACCTATATGTCCAGTAAAAACCAAGGACCAATATATGATGCCTTAAGCTATCCAGAAGGTAACTCTAACCTCAGATACAATGATGGCGACTTAGTTGAAGTCAGAAAATCAACTATTATTGATGTAGTTCCAATCATTTGGAATAATCTTGTTACGCCAGAGCAAGTACCTAATTGGCAAATAGCTTTCTCAGCACACCTACAAAAGAGGACTATTATAGCGGGAGGCGGAAAACAATTAGATGAAGTACCTCAAGCAGTCTCACAAATATATGTAACAGTAGGAAATAGGTTTATTGAAAAAGATATAGTTTCATTATTATTAACGGTTGAAGTCTCTGGTTCTGCAAAAATACTATCATATAACCCAGAAACGGGTGAAACAGTAGAATACGATAAAATATCATTCATGTATCCTCTAGATGAACCAGTAAGATATGGGGATCTAAAGACTGTAGCACTTCCAGTTTATGTTAAGCCAATTAGTCCCGGTACTGGCAAGATAAAGATATATGGATACGTCATATATAGTGATGACACCGGCTACATAACCTACACTGAACTTAACTTAGACGTAGAAGAAGCAACTCCCACGCTTAACATTAATTTATCAAAAGATGATCTACCAATATGTACTACAATAACTGGTAACATAGAGATAACGAATAATGGAGGCTCATATATTAGGAGTCCAAAGATTACGTTAAGTATCTCTGGACCAGCTAAAATAGTCTATAATGAGAATCTAGTACAAGAGGCTACTATTGCTCTAGCTCCTATTGCACCCGGTGATTCTACCACAGTTCCAGTAGCAATTGTCTGGGATGGAGAAACTACTGATTTACCAGCTACAGCTACATTAACTGTAAAGCTAGACTACACCTATGAGTCTGGAGCAATTGGCTCAGTTACAGCGACAAAAGATATCGAGGTAAAGCCTTCACCATATGTGGTAGTGGAGCTAGAAAAAATAAGCGACTTCACAAAATGTGGAGACCCAGCAGTAGTACGCTATAAGATAACGAATAAAGGCGTACAAACAGCAAACAATGTAGTATTAGAAGTTCACCTCTACTTGCCAGAACTAGGTAGGTTCATAAAAATAGATGAACTAAGCATTGCGGGACTAGACCCCAACATGTCATTTGAACGTAGACTGGAGCTTCCATTCCAAGGATTTTATAGACATGTTGTAAATGTAGCAGTAAAATATGATGAAATGATAAGCTTAGTTAATAATGGATATGATGTAAGAGACTACATGAGAACAGTAACAGTAGAACCCCCGAGTTCAATATTAGACGTAATACATGACCCAGATATAGCTTCATCACATGAGCTTAACTCAATAGAGTTCATCTATAGGAATATGGAGGGCAATACAGCTACTATAACGCTTCCAGATGGAGTAAACGTTGTAAATATAACTACTACTCCGCAAGCATCGGTTTCACAAACGGATAACACAATTAGCATTGAATGGACTGAGCCAAACAAGGAAAGGAGCGTTAGAATAGACTACTATTATAAGTTTGCTTCAGAAGATGAAGGATACAAGGTACTGGAGTTTACTACATCATTTGACTCAGAGACATGTAGCTACAGAATACCAGTTTACCGTAGCTCAGCATTCCCAGTAGGAGAAATAGTATTTAAGGTAGACCCCCCAATAGCTCAAACAGACCAAGAGATAACAGTTAATATGCAAATAAGATTGCACTCTACAATGGAGACCTATATCATTGGTGCAATAGCACATGTAATAGTACCACCAGAGCTAACAGTTACCGACCCCGGAGACTTTACAGCCAATAGTGTAACAGACCCCGCTACTGGAGAAACATATACATTACTTGAAAAGACAGACTTTAGAATAAAACCAAATGAGACATATACTCTAACATTCAAGGTCTCTAGCTCTACAGAAGGATACTATGAACTCTATGGTACACTCCTAGTAAAGATACCATTCATTGAACGTGGAGATGAAATAGATAATCCACAATCCACTCTAATTAGAACAATGCAGTACTTTAACTATGGAGTAGTAGTTGTAAAGAACCCAGAATTAAACGTAAAAATAGCATGTACCGAAACAAGAACATTTAAAGATAAACACCCAGCGGGAGAAGAAATAACGACTCTCTATGACTTTGATGTATTTAACCTACAGTGCTTCTGCTATAACTTTAGTGATAAGCCAATTCTAAAAACATACGTGGAAGTAGATGTACCAGATGGCTTAATAGTTGAAACTCCAGATGGCTACCAATTCGTAGGACCAACTACATGTAAATTCTACATAGGAGACCTAGCACCATACGGTTACCAAGGATTTGAGAAACGCTTTACTCTAGGAGTAATGACTAATGGAAAGGAAACAGAAGCTACACTAACAGTAAAACTTAAGGGAGTAACACCAGATGGAACAGACATTGAAACATCATGGTCTAAGACCTACACTATAGTTAAATCAAATGTAGTGTTCAGAATAACACCTTACATACCATATGATCCAAGTATGTTAGAAAGTTTTAGTACCAGAGAACTACCATGTAATCTACCGGTAATTGGAGCAATAGGGATAATAAATGAAGGTGACGCAATAGCCAACAATGTCACTGTTAAGATATATCTACCTAAGGAGGCTAAGCTCCTACTAGCACATAAACTAGACTTAAGAGAAATAATGAAACCCGTAGAGAATATTTATGAAACCGAAGCTGGAGAAAAGGTCATAGAAGCACGCTTTAATAGAATACCATGTGATTTGCTTAGACAAGACTTAACTGAGCCAAGAGTAGTGTTCTTATTTACATGGAGTAAGCCAGAAGAAGTAAAATATACTACTAAGTATATTAGAGTAGAAGTTACCTCAGATGAAGCATCAACCACAGTTGATATACCGTTACACATTAGAGGTTACGCTAAGAAGCCCACATTACCATATGAGGCAATTGCATATTATCCAAAGAAGCTAAGACACTACTATGACTTAAAATTCGTAAGAACATATGTAGGCTCATTCCACTTCCTATGGAACTGGTGGGATCCATATACTGGTGGTGGATGGATTTACGGAATGCCAAAATATACAAAGTATCCTCAAGTAAGGTTTGGATTTGAGCAAGAAGAATATATGGATTTAACCTCAAATATAGGTGTAATACCACGACAAGACTCTGTCCCAACTGGGCTTGAAGATAACGATTACTTTGCTCCGGGTGCATAACATGGGTCAATTCCGTATAGCTTTAAACGAAATGTCTGTTCAAGCTCACTTTCACTATAGCTTTTTAGCTACAATGCTAGACTACGTGGTCTTAAAGATAAGAGAAGAATATGGTTTAAGCGAGTCAGAAGCATACTGGAATGAAGTTAAGCTAGATGAATTTAGAACAAAGGTGAAGAGAGAAAACTATGAATGTATAGTACTAGATACATTCCCAGTAGTAGAGGTAGAAGACTGGGTATACTATACTTCTAGTACTCTTAGAGAATTCTATAGGAATGGAGGAGTAGTTGTAGGAATAGCTGAGGGAGCAATACTAGCTACAAAACTAGACATGGACTACTATAGAGTCGTACCTCCATCAACTGAATGGCAAGTAAGCATAGGAGACTTTGCACCAAAGGTTAAGGGTGCAGAGCTAGAGCCAATACAATGCTATGCAGAATTCGTAACACTCCTACCAGTAACATACGCTGACACATACGTAGCAAGAATAGTAACTAATACTGGAGAAGGATACCTAGTAACATATGAGTCAATGCTACACGACCTAGTAATAGCATTCCCAGATCCACCAAATGGAGCAGAAGTACTAGCTACATTTAAAGCACCATATCGTCTAAGAAACATGCCAGCAGCAGTAAGATACAACAACATGCTACTACTAGGCTTTCACCCAGAAGGAGACAAAAAACTAACAACACTATTCTATGAGTGGTTAAAACCTCTGATAGAGAAATATGTGTAGAGGTTTAGTGCTTTGGCTCTAAGGAAAATATGGCTTTCAACAACAATAGATGGTAAATCATTAAAGTACTCTGGTTCAGCATTTATTCCTCCATATGTTACAGTAATATCCTATACTGGAAATGTAACACACTATTATAAGGATGGTGAACTAAAAGTAACAATTACCCACACTTCTTCTCAGTTATATGGTGAAACAGTAATTAAGCCGAGCATTAACCTTGATAAATATACTCCTACAGCCTTCATAGTAAACTATGCTGTATCAACAAGTAAAGACCCGGGTAAAATAGAGGTAAGCGTAGGGAGAATACAAGGAGAAAACCTAGTAGAGGTAAACAAAGTAGTCATAACTACTCCTACTAGTGTAGGAGTTCTTCCACTCTACATCATAGCACCAAGTAAGGAAGGATACTACATAAGAATCTATGCAGAAAAAGAATCCGTAGCTAATACTGTTGAAACGAAAATAGTAGCAAGCATAATGTTCCTTGTAGTTGGTACTGCAACAGAGCTAGGAGTAGGATTTATTGCAGATAAACTAGCATTAAGGATATTCAAAATACCAGAGCTAAAGAATACGGACAAGATACTAGTAGGAGTAGACTATACGCCATATGATACACCAGTAGAACTTGGAGAATATTACAAGATAGCAAAAATAGCAGCATACCCATCATATATCTTTCCATTGACGTCTATTGAAACAAGAAAAGTAGAATACAATTTACTTGAACTAAAGGTTCTATCGGTAATATTGAAGGAAGTAAGCATAGGCAGTATTCTAATTGACATAAATGCTTCAGTTAAAGTAGCTGTACCTAGTGGTGAAACACCAGAAGGAATGCCAAGTGCACAATTATATGACCTAGACTTCAAGCCATTAACACACGTAGACATATGCGGAGCAATAGACATATATGACACCGAGACCGGTCAAGTAAGATATAGTGAAAGAGACATATGCATAAATCCAGCACATATATTTGATGTTAGCATAGACTCATGCACATATATTAGTACAATTAACGATATGGATGTATATGAATGCTCATTAACTATTGAGGCACTTTTAAATACATATGATGAAAATACGCTAATTTTAGCTGTTTCATGGAAGTCTAAGACCATAAAAACTAAGTTTACTATACCTCCAGCAGAAGACATAACATTAAGTATTGTTGAGCCAGCTAGCATTACCTCTTCTGCTACTATTGCTATTACAGCTAATGTTGATGTACCAGCACATACTCTAATCGTTACTACACATGGCTCTGCTGGTTCAATACAACATACAGTAGATGTTCCAGCACTAGCTAAAAATGAAACATATACTACTACGCTCACACTTACATTCCCAAATACTGGATTAAACACGATTACTGTTAGAGACCCATTTACTGGAAAAACGTATTCAAAGATAGTTAAGGTGGTGTAGCATGTCACTCACACTAATACATGAATCATGGGTTAATGTATCGCTATCAGAGACCTCATTTACATTTGCAGTAGAAGGAGACTGGGTATACTTTCTCAGAGTAATAGATGTAAGAGTAGAGCATGAGCCATACAAGGTCTACGTTAAACTAGAAGTAAAGAAAGTAAATACTCAAACTGGAGAAATAGTAACAAGTGGCGAACTAGAGGTAGAGCCGGGACAATCAGTAACATTTGACAACTACGTCATAGAGATACCTCAAGTATACATTGGGTGACAATAATTGTCAGAAACCTATGGTTCAATAACAGACACAGTAAGACATAAAATAAGTATAAGAGCTGTAGAAAGATATTCTTCATTAACTAACACGGTTATCCATAATGTATATATAGTACCAGTATTCTCTGGAAAGACAAAAATTCTTGACTATGAGGTAAGGTTCTATAATAGAGCTTACGTATATGCATCTACAACTAATACTACTATACACGTATTTGATATAGCTGGGGGAGTACCAACCTATAGCTCAGTGACCGATACAGTTCACCATTTGATACAACTAGGAGTAATCGTAAGAGAGTACTACTCCAAAACAAAGTTACTCGACTATAATGTGGACATTAAGAGTATATCCCCAGTTATAAAAGCAGTAAAAGTAAGAATTTATAGAGCATATTCTTTTGCTAATCTCTCAGATGTAAACATAGTGAAGACTAGCGATGCAGAAATAATTTATCCAAAAATAACTACACCCGGCTCAGTATACAGTATATACTACTATAATATTAGTAGGAGAACTGAGAGAGACCTTGTCTTAGCTTCGGGTCACCCAGCATATACCGGTTATCCAGAGGAGAACATTAGCCTTGAAACATTCTCTCCTCCTCCATCTAAGATAACTTATGCTGGAATAATTGGCTCCAAATCTAGGAATAGGCTACTTGAAATACCGGTAGAGCTACTAGCTGAAGCATATCTACTTAGAGCTGGTACGCCAATAGTACTTGTAAGTGATAAAGTCTATACTCATCCAGCAATAGTAGCTATCCCACAAACACCTAGACTACACTACTATTCAACAAAATATGGATTATATATTACGGGAAGCTTAATACTAATAAATACATCAATGACTACTCTACCGATAAGCGAACTACCAATAGGATTAAGGTTTTCAATTAAGCCTTCAGATATATTTGCAAAAGTAACCTTAACGCCAAGAAGAGATTTGCCGGAAGGACAACAAATAGCATATGTTGAATTAGATCTAACAGACTATATCAACAGATTTGGTAAACCAATATATAGTGCAATAAGCGTAGTTGATCCAGAACTCTATCAAATAGTACCATCGCATATAGACATGGCAACTGGAACAAATAAGCTACACATAAGGTTTGGCTACTACCATCCCGGAGGAACACAGCAAAGAACTATATACATATGCATACCTAGTAAAAACTATGTAGGAGGAATAAGCGAGACAGCCCCAATAAATACTCCACAGATAATTGGCTCTGGTACATATTATGACCTAGACTACGAAATAGAAGGATGGTACCAGCTAGGAGATAACGAGCTCTACGATGTACCAGTAGACTATAAGATAGATATAGTTGAATCAATACAGCCACATGAACTAAGAGAAGTAAACTACGAACTATATGCTTCAATTCCATGTATAACAGCACCATGCAAAATACACTTCTTCTCAATAGAGCCAATAGGAGATATAGATGTCTATCTAGGAGAGGGAGTTACCGTTAGCTATACTGAGCCCTCAATAACTAACTCATATCTTGAAACAACACTAATAATAGACAATAAAAATATAATAGAGTATAGAGATATACCATTAATGATAAGAGTTTTTGAAACTTCAACTGGGCATTGTAGCTATGAGGAAGAAAACATGATATCACTAATACCGTCACGTTCAACCACAAGATTATGGATTAAAGTACCGGTACCAGTAAACTACAAAGTAGAGATAAGCTCACCATTATTTACAATAACAATAACCGGGTCTAGATAATATGTCAGAAATAGATACAATAATAGCTACAATACCCGGTATGTTCCCCGCTGGTGTTGAAAGAAACCTACCGCTAGTCATTTTACCTCAAATAGCATATGATTGGATATATGAGGGTTCAGATGACAAAAAATCCGTAAACTATTTCTTCATGTCTGCTCTTACATCATCTCATAATATTCTTAAAATGCTATACAATAGAGGTATAACTAATGTTATCATTATTGATAAGGAGCCGGGATTTGTCTCGGACTATACTACTGGATTTCTGCAAGACCTAGGCTTTAACGTTACAGTTGAGAAATATTCTTGCTTTTACGAGTACTGGTATCAGCATATGCCTAGTACAGTAGAATATGTTACTACACGCTATAATCCAGCAGCACTACTCCTAGACAATGTATCATTTATTGATATGGGGGCTCCAGATGTAATAGACTCACTAGAGGTAGCACTAGAGCTACAAGTAACTGGTGGTGTTAATGCTGGTAAGCCGTATGATTGGGCTCTTAGGAAAAAAATTAAACAAGACTATTACTCAGCACTACTCTCAGTTCTCTGGAGCCTAATACAGTTAGAGTCACTTGGAGTAGGGGTAACACCAGTCTATGACTGGTGTGATATGCTGGAGGATGAATGTATAGCAAGATACATGTACGCACACAGACACATGCTAGTAGCATATGGCTACGATGTAGCATACTCGGAAAACCTAGAAGACTATGTTAGATGGGTTGAAACAAACTTAACAAGCGACTTAGAGAAAAAGAAGTTCATATACAAGCTAACAATGATGGCAAGAGGAGAAGTATACATTCCGGAAATAACTGATCCAGAGCAGTTTATCGAGAAACAAACCCCTACATGTATAACTGATTTTGGGCAACTAGCTAGAATACTGGTCTCTACTACACTAATGAGCAACATAGTATATGAAGACGATATAGAATACATCTATGACTACGCCATGAAACCATACTGGATAGACTATACAGATATTGAAAGACTACAACATGTAGCATTCATCTATGCATTAACGGGGAGCTGGATATATGGTCCAGACGGTAGACCTCTAACACTTGAACTAGTAAAGCCAAAGACAGAGACATATGGTCCATTCACTTATACAGTAGACGTATACAATGAGATAATATCTAGGGGAGCAAATGTTGTAGAGGCAATAGGCTCACAAATGGAGATTCCAAGAAAGCTCTGGAGAGATATGGGTAACCAAGGAAAAACACTATACTACTCGGAAGTAGACGACCCATGGGATGCAGTAGTATATATTAATGAGAAAGCATTTGCTACTATAAGTCAAGTAAGAGTAGCTTTCATTGCATTTTGTCCACTAGACCTATATCCAATAATACCATTTGCTAAAGTAAATAACGTACCAGTACTACTTAATCCTCCAAGCAATCTTCATCCAAGTGTCTCCAAGTTTCTACATAAGAAGCAAGTAGAATTAGTTTATTTAGTAGGAAATGAAGCTCAATGGATGCCTACTCTACTAGACCAGATAGGAGCACTAGGAATAAACTATGAATTCCTATCAGCTCTTAACCCAATATCGCTCTCACTAGGTTTTGCTACATGGTGGATAGATATACAGCCAGAGATAATACTTAGAGCTTCAAAGCCAAGAATAGTTACATCTCCAACAGAATTTGAAGTAACAATAATAGCCGAAAAACCCGGGTGAAAACAAGTGTCTAGCTTATATTTTGCGTTGAATGTACCAGAAGAACGTAGACTTATGGAAACGGAAGTAACGCTTACAACTTCATCTAGACTAGTAATAGAAGTAGTACCAGATAGAAAAATGGCTGGAAAAACATTATTTACAAGAGTACATGTAAAAATACTAACTAGTGGAGGAAATGCTATCATAAATGAAGACTATGATATTACGGGTAGACTATACTTCTCGTTAGAAACACCTACACTAGATCCGGATACCTATACAATTCTAGTTGATATCTTTACTTCATTTTCAGAAAAAGGCACATATAGTACAACCGTTAATGTATATGACCAAGATGGTAATAAATTAGCCTCTAGTACAAAAAACATATATGTAGATAAATACAAGATAGAAGTAATACCCCCAGCTAGATTAGATATAGTAGGTGACAACGAGCAAGTATTTGGTGACGAAGGAGGCTCATTTACATTTAAGTTCAAGTTTAATAGTGTACCTCTAGTACCATGTGCTCTACCAATACATGTTAAACTCAAATTCTATGATCCAAATGCAATGGATGTCGTAGAGACAACAAATATTGTTTGTGTAGGTTTTTGGCAACCACAAGCACATCTAAGAATAGATCTAGCTAGATATCCCGACTATGTCATATGGGATTCGGAGCAAAACCAGTATAGACCAGTAGTAAGCAATAGCCTATTCGGAACAGTTAGTGCATCTACACCCTACACTGTGAACTTCAACCTAGAAATAGAGTTTCCGAAAAACATAACAATTCTTGAGGCATATAATGCTACAGTAAATGGAAATAAGGTTACAATAACTGGTACGCTTAACATGTTCTCGGACTCTATTGAAGAAATAGAGAAGGACTTTAACATAGCATTTACATATAACTGTATGGGTCTCATAGTCATAAAGGCTAAACTAGACGTAAATGGAAAAACAGAAGAGAAAGTATACTATCTAAGAATAGATGGATACTCTGGACCACTAGCAATGTGGGTTATACATCCAACAGAAGTCCCGAGTGGTAGCAACCTTAGGATAAAGGTTGTATTACACAATGCTACTCAACCTCTAGCAGCATATGCTGACCTAATTGAAGAAAACGGTCTATATCCATCTAAGTATCCGGGTGGAGGAAAAATGCTTGCTCTATATTTGAAACATAATGCTCCAATACATCGTTCACCTCTCGTAAGAATATGGAAGAGCTCTGGGTGAAACAAATGGTTACTCTAACAAATATAGTTGTAAGAGTAATAGTAGGTGACACGGTAGTCTCCGAGACAACAATTGATACAATGAATCCCGGGGAAACAAAAGTCCTATTCTTTGATATACCAGAGCTCTATGCTCAAGAAGGTTCAGCTACAATAGTTGTAACATATAGTGATAGCGAGGGTAGAAGCTATCCTCCAATAAACTACATTGTTTCATGGGCTAGCCCAGTAACAGTAACAAATGTAGTTGTTAAAAAACAAGTACTAGCTGGAGAAGTATTGGCTGGAGAAGCATTCCAAGTAAGAATACATATAACTAATAATTCACAACAAGTACTAAAGAACATTGTTGTAGAGGATCAGCTACCGGAAGACGCAGTTGTAACTCAAGGCTCAGCTACAGTTACAATAGATGGTCTAGCACCATACGATACAACTACAGTAGAGTATTGGATGAAGCTAAGTAATCCCGGTAGGAGGCTCCTACCACCCGCTAAAGTCACATTCGGGATACTGGGATGTGATAAAACCTACACAGTATACAGTAATAGTATAGATATACTAGTAGGCAGAAGGTGAAGTAAAGCTATGCCAGAACTACTAGACGTTATAATACACGGTCCAGCTAGAATAGTAGTAGGCTCTTCACAAGGATACACAGTTCTAGTAAGAAATTCAACATCAACAACAGCATATAATACTAGCCTAGAGATTCGTGTAAGTCCCGGTTTCATCATACAAGAATCAAATAACACATTTTACAGAGTTGATATAGGTACACTCGAACCGGGACAAGAATATACAGTTGATATTACTGTTCAAGCAAATAGCTACGTTTTAGGCTACATTAGTGCAGTAGCTACAGCATTTCAAGACTCAAATCTAACACATAGAGGAGATGCTAGGGTATACATTCAAGGAGTACCATCAATTGAAACCGACTGGAGAGTCTACGTTCCAGATACTGGAGTAGCAATACTAAAATGGCTATACTTGACTCCTACGCAAGTAGAAAACGTATGGAACATGGTGAAAGATAAATACTATGGAAGAATGGTAGTGGGGATCTTTGAACTAGAAGTAGAAGTAGAGGGAGGATACGAGAAGGCAACAGTAATAATGTCACGTAGAAGCGTAAGAGTAATAGGTACAGCGGGAATGGATCCAGACGTCTTAGAAAAAGTTTTCGAAGCAATAGGCTTACCAATACCATCTGGATCAGTTATAACACCCGAAATGGAATGGGCTACTGGAGTAGAGCCATGGATATACGCTAGACCCTACACCGGGATAGCAATGGTGTTCACCGGAGTATACACCTATCAAGCAGTAGAGCAAGTATATCAGAAGGTAAAAGACCAAGGAGGACAAATGATAGGATTCACAGCATATTGCTGGACATTCAACCCCGGTACAGAGACAGATATTAGACCAGAGTTTGTGCTAAGCGTATATCCAAGAGACATAAGGGTAACGGGAAGAAAAGCAAGAGATGTAGATTTTCTAAACCAGCTTCAACAAGACATTATAAGCGTAATATAGGATTGAGAACATGTCTGCAACTGGAGGAACATTTGATGAAATAGTAACCGACTTTACTGCATATGAGGGAGGTACAAGAAAGACAAGAACGGGCACTGTAAACCATAGATTAGTACTAGTTCATGCTCCTACAAGATACTACGTCCCAGAACTATCCACTACAGACGCTGCCAAAAAGAGACTATATATTATGCAAGTAAGACACAGCATTTCTTCTGGAGCAATAGGTACTTATTTCCCAGCAGAAGGCGACACAACAACAATTAAACCGGTCTCAATTATGCCATCTAATTTTGAGTACCCTAGACTAGACTACCAGACAAGAGCAGCACTAATAGCTTGGGGTGATACCCTAGGAGACTACCTCTTAAACAATGGTAACCCCAGAGACTGGAATACTACCTACACAGTAGACCTACTAACAATAGTTGAACCATACAAGATAGTCGAAGGAGAACAATACTACACAATAGAGAAAATGAGCACAGAAGCTGATTCACTAAAAGCAGAAGTTGATGAATACATAGATATAGGCTCAACAGAGATAATAGAGGTTTCTGATCCTCCAGCAGAATTCCAAGTAAGCGAAGCACCATACATATGTACATGGGGTCTGGGCTCAGCTTTTGCAAAAAACGAGTACATTTCAAGTGACGTAGTACTAGTAGCATATTATCCACTAGCACTAATGCTAGCTAACCACGTAGCACAGTTTCTTGACGCACCAGTAATGGATTTAAGCTACTATGAAAGGCTAACTCCACCATCCGGCTATACTATCCACTGGGAAGACGAATCACTAATAGAGTACCTTGGAATAAAGTATGCAATATACATTGGATTAGACGATGAAATAGCTGCTGGAATAGCAGATAAGCTGAGAGAAGCGGGAGTAAGCGAAGTTCATGGTCTAGTAGGTACATCTTGGAACGACTTAATAGTTAAGGTTGCTACAGCAGAATACAATACTTGGGGAGCATATGGAATATATTCTGCTTATCAAGACATGGTAGGAGACTTCACGGCAATAGCTTCTGGGTTTGCACTACACCTACTAGCAGTAGCTACAAAGGAGACTCCAGACCCAATTAGCGTAGCACTAATGATAAGGCAAGCAATTGGAGCTTCACTACCAATAGTTAGACCAATGTGTTCAGTAAATGAGGCATGGACGACAGCTATAATACTCGCACGTAAGTATAGAAATAATGAAACAATAGAGGTGCCTCCAATCTATGTTCAGACGTAACCTACCAAAATATGTAGTGCTAACACCTATAGGTGCACATAAGCTATATGCATTGGAGGAGTTCTTTAAACATATAGCTAGGTTCAACTATAAGCCGGAAATGGTAGTTGTAGCTCCAGATCCAGAAATACTATACGATGTACTAGACCTATCTGATGTTCTCGGAGAACTAACGCTACTTGTACTACTAGCAGAGTATCCAAACGTATACCATAGCCATTTAGCTAGGATTACTAAGGCTAGGGAAACACTAAGGGAATGGTTTCTTAAATCAAACTACGAGTACGCATTATGGCTTGACTCAGATATACTAGCTCCTCCAGAGCTACCGGAAAAGCTACTAGAAGTAGCATTAGAGACAAAAGCAGTAGTAGTTAGAAACGGTTATCCCGGTAGAAGCGGAGTAATATGGCATGGCTCAGCATGTATGCTAACACATAGATATGCATGTGAGGTAGGAAGATTCATAGTAACATCAATAAACGGAATGAACATCTCAGAAGACTACAACTTCTTTTCTCTCATAAAAGGAGCTGAGCCAATAATAAAGCACAAAGTTAAAATGAACGCAATAGTAACCGGTAACTTCGTACCAGTAAAGCATTGGATGCGAAAAGAAGAAAAACCAGTAGACACTAGGGACATCTTGGGTAAAGAAAATGAAAATAAGGGAAATATACGAGAGGGAGGGAATACAAGCAGTAAGAGACTACGTGTTCAATAGAGTATACTCAGAGCTAGAGAGGATATATGAAGAACATAACATAGATTATCCAAAGCATACAATATGTTTTCACCTATTAGCAAAGCACGGTATTTTAGACTCAGATATAGTTGCTCAATTAATTACAATGTACATGGCATTAGAAGCAACAATAGATGACCTAGAAGAAACAAATAAGACAGAAAAAACTCTAGAGAAGATAGAGATCTACTTAAACGAGATAGAGACTATATTAAAGAATATATGAAATATATATAAGTCCATAGTTTGTGTATAGAATGTGGGGATACTGTGAGCAAAGAACACGAAGAGGAGCTCAAAAGATTCAGAGGAGCAGCCACACTATTTAAAAGGATAGCACGAAGACTTCGTATGAGAGCTGAGACCATAAAGAATGAGGAAGCCGATTACACTTTTAGACAAATAGAGATTCTATCCGATAACTATATTCAGAAAGTCGGAGAAGGATCTACAGAAGACATCGTAGAAGTTCTAAAAGACGAAATATGTAGTACACTAACACTAGTTGAATTACTGAAAAAATGTAGTACCAGTGTTACTGCATGTAAAATGATACTTGGAATATCCGAAGAAAAACCAGAGAGAAAGCTGGAAGAGAAAGAAGACTTAGATAAAGAAGTAGAAACAGCATATATGCTAGAAGCTGTAAGAGAAAGAAAATATGGATACAAGTCGCTCCAAGGACAATTTGTTTGGGAAGTACTTGGAATACCAGATAAAAAAGCAGCAAAAATGATAACCGATCTACTAAATGCAATAGATAGATATAGTAC
>Ga0190314_1000324_pt1 | contig 17351 bp, 11 predicted proteins | sample 4870071112_MG_FD_165055 | JGI IMG/M metagenome (GOLD analysis project Ga0190314, IMG submission 165055) | Hydrothermal vent sediment bacterial communities from Southern Trench, Guaymas Basin, Mexico - 4870-07-11-12_MG | ecosystem: Environmental > Aquatic > Marine > Hydrothermal vents > Sediment ...
GTTTAATAGAGAGAGTGGGATTCGGGCACATGTTATTTTAGATAAGAATGAAGTATTAGTTAATGATTTGCTACATATAGTCATAGAGATTGAGAGATTTCCTGGCTACAAAGTTTTATGGGTGAAAAACCTCTTCCCAGCAGACCTCTTTAAGGTAATCTCCACAAATTATGGAAAGATAATCAGGAATTCTCTATTCATTAACTGGTATCTCGCCGAACCCTTACAAATAACTCTGACCCTTCAAGCCATGAAATCTGGAAAAAGAGAGATAACCCCTTACTTAATAATAGAACATGAAAACTCTAAGAAGCTATTCTTCACCGAAAATATAATATTTAAGGTGAAATAGATTTGAGCTCCTCCTTAAATATCTTTGAGATAATACCAGATAAGCATGAGTTTAAGCTCTTCGAGAGAATCACCATTAGGTATAATATCCATCCTCCTAAAAGTCCTTTCTCGGTTATTGAGATCTACCCAATGATTCCAAAATTTGTCGCGATTTACGGCATTAGGGCAAACATCCCAGCAGAGAAAGTAAAGATAGATGCGTCCTCTAATAAGCTTATTCTTCAGAATATTGAAGAGGAAGATTTCATCGAGATAGAAGTGGATGGAATAGTTTATGATGTCGGCGAGGAATTATTCTCTCCAGCCATGAGAAGTGATAGGGAAACAATGGGGATGGGTGGGAGATTACTCAGAAGCTCTGGGAATATACAAGATGTAGGAGAGTTAAGGGGAATAGAGTTAATCGTTGAGTATCCAGGTGCGCTCAGCGAGGGCATAAATAACGCTATTATAGAAATTATTAATCACCGCGAATACGTGATAAGAAATATGGTTATACGTAATGTATTTCCACCGAATATTATCGAAGACATAAACTTCTTGGAAGCCACCACCCCTATAGGTATCTCACCTAACCATGATGTCATAATATTAAATGAAATACCGCCAGGACGATCATTGAGAGTTCATATACCATACAGATTTAGGAAGGATCTCGTAGATTTTCTAACTTCTAACATGATCCCAATCACGCCTAGTGTTACAGCATTAACTAGTGGTGGGAGAATTCTGCGGGGACAGCCATTCTCAAGAGAAAAGCCGGTGATTATTATCCAAGATTTATTCCCAGAGGTAGGTATCGAGCTTAGAATAGATGGTAAGAATATATCTGAAATAAAGAATATATCCGCAGGAACTAAGCATGTGTTGACAATGAAGATCATTAAGAGGGGGCTAAATCTCATAAACATTAAGATTAAAGATTTCCTACCAAACACATTTGCCGTCGAGAAAGTTGAGGGAGCAGGAACTTACTATCCTCCAACTCGCGAAAAAAGGTATCATTGGATCTTATTGGATAGATTAGTGAATGAAGAAACATTATTCACCATTGAGTTTAGAGCTCCTAGGGTAGCTGATGAGTACGTATTTGAGCCTGTCATAGAAGCCGGAGAAATACGTCTTGCGGAGCTTGGGCCTATGACGATAAGAGTTAGGAAATCCTTTGTCGCAATTAAAAGGGTTTTAGAGAAAATTCTTCCCGGAGCATTAGTTGGGATTCTGACAAGATTTAAGGATCTCCTAACCAGATAAAATCCTCGGACATTTTCCACAATTTTATTTAATTCTATGGGTACCCTCGATATATTTTTACTGCAAATAATGGGGTTAAAAAATGGTGGCGTGTCATGAGTTTCTCGGTAGAAAAATTTCTTAAGCATCTAGGAGTCACGAGATTCCTATCACAGGATTTGAGTAATAAATTTGAGGCATTATTAAGATACTGCAATAATAATCGTGATGCTCTTTATGAACGATTTAACAAGTGCCCATGGTTCGTTGATCATGGATTCAAACACGCCTTAAACGTTATAAGGAACATAGATGGTATCTTATTAGGCTTTTTAGCTGAAAATAACAATTTTCTCTCTCAATATGAGATCTTTTGCCTATTAGCCGCTGCTCTTCTTCATGATATAGGACTCAGTCACTACCCATCATACCTTGATGATATGTTCAGGTATTCAAAGTGTGATAAGACGAATTATTACTGCTTACAGAGCATAATCATCCGAAAGCTTCACGGGGTTTACAGTGGTAAGCTTCTACTAAATTACCAATTCATAACAGATCCTATTAAGGAGCATATTATAGCTATTAGAGGAATACTGGGAGAATTCGCTGATGTCGTCGCTAAGATTGCAATGTATCACCAAAGTAGTACGCCATTAACTCCAAGCGATAAGGAGAGATTAAAAGATCGTATAAGAGAATACAAATCCTATGAAGTCATGTTCCCTGATGAGCCACTCCCGGAGGTAATAAACATTAGCTATGCTGCATCAACTATCCCCATTAGAGCCCGATTACTCGCAGCTATTCTCAGAATAGCAGATGCTTGCGATGTCAGGTATGAGAGAGCGCCTAGGGAAATATTTGAACAGCAGATCGTTGAGAATTTACGGGCTTTATCGGGGGATATTTCCCAAGCAATTGATCTATTAAAAGGCATTGAGGATATTATATCCGATGAGATCAGAGATAAAATTCGTAAGATAAGGCGATTACTTGAGAATGCCTTGGAGTTGCGTGATTATATAGATTACTTCATGAGGAATCGTCAGATAGTTTTAACCGAAAAGCTCAACGAGTTTTTAGATAAGGTGTTAAACTTTTTATCAAGAAATTACTTGGAGAAGGTAGGGGAATTCATAAGACTTAAAGGATCACTGAAAAACTCTAGCGCTGGGTTGAGGTTCTATAGAATACTTATGTGGCTTGAAGATTTGTTAGGAAGAATCCTTGATATGGCATGTGAGAATCTAGAGAAACTTAATCTTAGCATCATAATGTACGGGAATAAATTGGTTACTAAGGCGCTTGAGATGATCTTAAGAAGCATAGCTAGAGCAAGAATTTTATGCTATCAAGATGAGCATTATCTAAAACACCAGTCAGTCTCTGAAGTCTACTTCATAAAACGGGGTAATACCCTCTACATAGCATTTGAACCAAGAACCAGCGCCAATACCGATTTGTTAACATTAGCTGTTAAGGATGTAAAAAAGGAGAAGATGTCTACGGATGAGGTTTTAGAAAAAATAATGGATATTAGACCAATAATAATAGGGGATGAAGAGTGGAAGCGGGCAGGTTTATCAACAAGCGAGGACGTTAGGACGAAGTTTAGAGGCAAAATTCTTGAGGAGGGCGAAATAAAAAAAGAAAAACCGCCCATTGAGAAGCCGCCAATTGAGGCATGCTTCACTGAGAAGGACTTAGGCTACGGAATAAGGGAAATGACTTTACGTATAAAATCTAATACCATTAAAATCAAGAAAATTGTTGTAAGGGATATATTCTCCATACTAAAGCCTAATAGGTTACCATCGGGAACAAGACTTTTAGGGAGTTCCTTAATTTATGAGCCTCTTAAAGAAATTAGCCCTGGGAAAGTTATTGAATTAGGACCTATCAGGCTTGAGGGCTCGGAGAGAATAGTAAAAGTTAAACTTGAGATAAATGATGAAATTCAAATTGATGCAAGAATATGTTCCTAATAAATTTTGTATTGTTGATGTAGTTGACGAAATTTTTAAATAAAAATCTTATATAATATAATATAGTGAAAAACCACTCGAATAGGTATGAAACATGCCTGATCTATGTATAGAAGTTCGAGATGTAAGAGGAGACCCAGCTCTTCAACATATTCCTCCCTCTACCAAGCTATTACTCTGCTTAAGAGGAGAAGAGATTACTCTAGAGACGAATGGCGAAGCAATAATGGTCCATAGCATTCGAAACATCTCGATAACAAGGTCAAAGTTCGAAAAATCTATGCTTAGAAGGGAAGCCGTTCTAGAACTCTTTTTCAGGGAGAGTAAGGAATACAAGGCTCATGTTGATAAGTTCAGGGGGGATGCTAATGGACTCAAGAAATTCTTTGAGGAGTTAAAGAAACGGATAATAAGAATCGAGGGTGAGGTACTCGGCAAATGTGAAGAAACTATAAAGAAAGCAAGTACTGCTCTTAAAGATATAATGGCAGAGATTGAAAAACTGGAGAATAAGATAGGTGAATTAGAATTAACTATTGATACCATTCAGAATTTAGAGGAGAGAAAGAAGATAGTAGAAGAAGTAGTAGCTTCATACAATAATGTTGTGAGGAGAATAAAAGCTATCAATGAAGAGTTAGGAAGCCATATCAAGGATCTGGATATTATTGAAATCTCTAAGGCCAGAGCCGTAAGGGACAAGAACCTAATATCCGAAAAACTTGATGTACTGAAGAATCTTAAGAAGGGACTGAAGGAGCTCAAAAAGAGGCTTTATAATCTTGTAGAAAAGAGTTTTGATGTGAAAAAATTTGAGGAAGAAACAAGGCGTTTTGTAGAAAACATTGATTCGATTCTCAAGGATCTCTTGAATAGGGCTAAAGAGCTCGCAAATAGGCTCCCAGAAGAGAAGAATCTGAGCAATTTGAAGACGCTTTTATCGGATCTTGAGGCTATTAAGAATGATTTAGATGTTATTGTGGAGAGAATTAATAAGAAGAAAGAAGAGCTTATGGCGAAATCCAAGAGTTTGGTAGAATTATTTGAAACAGAGCTTAAGACTAGAAACATCGAAGAGAGGGTAGAGCATCTTAAGAAATATGTTGAAAAGAAGAAGAGAGAGACTGAAGAGGCTATAAGAAAACATGAGAAACGAGAAATTCTTCAGAGAGAGATCATAAGCGAGATAGAGGATTTAGAGAAAATAATGGGTGATCTGAATAAGGAATTGGATCAAAATAAAGGTGCTAAGATAATAAGTGATGCGGATTATAAGAGAATAAAAGATCTTGTTGAAAGATGCGAGAGCTTCGTTAGACGTGTCCAGCGGCTGAAGAGAAATCTCGATGTGATCGTAGATGAGAATCTCAGAAGAAATCTTGAGGAGAGAGTAACAAAACTTGAGAAAATTGTTACGAAATCACAAGAATTCGTCTATAGCATGAAGCCTGAAATAGAACGTTATGAGGAGATTCTTACAAGAAGAGGAGTGGGGCTGGAGAAGATACTGAAGGATCTTCAAAGGGAGCTTCAAGAACGTGAGGAGAAAATAAAGGTTAGGCTAAACTTTAAGGAATTCATAAAATCTAGGATGAAAGCCTTACCTTACTGCATCATTGGTAGCACTTATGTGCTTACAAGGCACTTACGCCCATTTGCTGTGATAAATAATTGGTTCCTAGAAGAGAGACCAGATATAAAACTGTATGCGATTGCAATTGATAATAGCACTGATTTACGGCATATACAATCCAATGAGAAATTGGTGGATGTTCGATTAGAAGAAGGTTTAAACGTATCAATGTATCCTGGAATTGATAAAGTTGCGTACTATTTTGTCCCGCTTTCAAGCATGGGATTAGGTGGCTTATTATCTGAGGTTTGTAAATATATCCAAGTGGGCATGTTTAGTGCTGTGAGAAAATTTATAGAGTACACATATAGAGGAGCCATAAACAGAATTCAGAGTATTCTAGTAGGGAATGGAGCTACTGGAAAATCGATAATTCTCTTCACTCCGCTTTATCTAAGTAGCTATCTCTTTAGAACTAAGATCTATTGGTGGATCGGAGATAGGAATGATTATATTGATAGAGGCGAACTACTATGGGATGTTCCCATCATCGTCCAGTTATTAAGTCAGACAAAAATTAACGCGTATAGGCGCCTAATAGTCGATCTAATCGAAGCTATTCCAGGAAATCCCATTCATCAATCATACCTCCTCACCATGCTCTTTCTAATGGATCTATTACTCGACAATAATATTGCAAGTGCATATCAGCAAACAGGAGATACTAGTAACCTCCTACTGGATAGTCGTGATATCGAAGGATATATCCGTACCTACTTGTATGAGAATAGCAGCACTGACGAGAAACCCCTGATTAGTTTGACTCACATAGAAATGCTTCCAAGTTCGTTAGAGAAAAGCATAGCCATGGAAGCTGATAAACAATTGGCATCGAGTGATTTCGTTGAAGAGATCTCAAGAATTCTTGAAAAAATCTTAAACGACATGATTGGTCGTTATCACCTTGAGAAGACAAACATCAGGTGCATATACATCTCTATGGTTATTCCTAAAAGAGGATCTGGATTAATGAGTGCATTAAGAGTATTAAGGGATCGTTTGATTACACGATACTTAATTGAGCCTGGTACGGAAAGATTCCCCGGAGGATTACTCCTTAATGTTCTTGAAGACTCATCCCCATCCTTCATAGTTGTAAGGATATATGTCAAACCAGAGGTATTAGTTCGTAGATTGTTGAAATGGATAGATGTTGAGGGTAAGGAGAAAGATTATATAAAGTACATTGGGAAGGTTAGAGAGTCGCTGGAGATACTCTATAGAACCAGAAAACTGCGAAAAGACCACTTCGAAGAATTCTCTCGAGCATTAGATAAGCTTTTAAGAGAGGTAGAGAGGCTTCAGGGCTCTACGAAAGAGAAATCCGAAAAAAAGCTTGAGGAGAGAAGAGGTGAATTAAGTGAGTTTGCTGAGGAGTGAGCTTGAGTCCTGGTTAAAGCAGTTAATTAGACATGTAGCTATGGAGGAGGGATTAGAATCAGCGAATGTTCCTAGTGAATTATTAGAGGCACTCATGAGCATTATCCTTTTCACAATCCACAAATGTAGAATACCGAAGGAAAAAGAGTACCTAAGCCCTATCTTGGTAAAACAAATCACAAAGCTTGCTGAAAAACTGGAGTATGATCCTATCAAACTCATGAAGTTAATCAAGACGTCATGAGGGGTGAAAGGTATGAGTGAGCAAGTTAGAGAGCTTAGCGAATACATAGGATTCATGCAAAGGCTTGAGAGAGAGATACTAGAGCTCGAGAGGAAAGTATTATCAGAAATTAGTGGTAAAATCAGGGGATTCGCGTTAAACTCTCTTGTATCCGGCCATCGTCTTCCCTTATACTGGATAAAAACCTTAAGCTTCCTTCTAAGCGATTTCTGCGAATCCATGAATATTAAAGCATTAACAACGCTATACATTCATAGGGATACTGTCCAGTTATTAGAGAATTTATTAGCCCCAGAGGAGGGAGGCTTAAGACGTCCTGTGGGCGATACTAATCAATTAGTAAAGATTATTATTTCTCATAAAACAGAATACGCATTAACTAGAGAAATCTCGTATGCTTCCCAATTAATGACAATAATTAGTGAGTGTAAGAGTATATATCTTAACCAACCTGTGAGGAGTATAAATATTAATCTAGCATATCCACCCGCTAGAATTCTTTCCCTCTTCCTATCAAATATAATTCAATCACATGTTTTCCATAAACCAATGCTTAATCTAGTAATTCCCAGACATAGCACATATCTGCTCGGCTTTAATTCCTTAACAGACAAAATTGAGGCGTTAATCCTATTATCATTCCTAATTAATCACCCTCAATTGGATAATTTCATTGCTGAAATAAATATATTTAATGATGACCAGTTAACCCCCTTGGCACTGATAGGTATTTCGGCATTATACGCATTAAAGGAAGATAAAGACTTGAACCCCGATCTGGAAATAGGAGAGATAAATCCAGAGTTAGTAGGTATAAGCACCCCCCTCATCAATACCGTGATTCCTATCCAGCTACCGTTTGCGATTACTGCGGATTCCCTAAGAAGTGTTGACCCAACATTTATTATTGAGAGAATACAGGAAAGCATTAAATTGCAACTTGAGCAACATGAAAAAAGATCGATAACACATATTGATGTAATTATGATCCTTCCTCATACGCTAGCTGATGCTTTGATCCAAAGAGCTTCACCAAACGCATTAAGAATTATTGCCAATGGAATTCGTAATTCTCTCTTAGAACCCTTCCCGAATCGTGAGATAGGAGAGTTAGCCACGAGGGTAAGAATATACACACAAATTACTGGTCTCCTAACACCATATATCCTACTCAAAATAGGTTTCACAAGAAATTATGTGCTAGAGGAGCTTAAACGAGAGTTAGACATCCTTAACTTAAATGAATATATGTCTAGGTATTCGAATTTGTTAAAGGATATTGCTAAAAAAGAAGGTGGGGAAGTTAAGGATATTTTTGAGACCATTATTAATAGTCTTAATGTTAAAAAAGAGCGGGTGAGGAGCAATGGTTGAGGTTGACGTTCAACCAAGCGATCAGAATCCAAACATAAATGATGATGTGTACATAAGGTTCACAATTGTTAATGTGAAGGATAAACCCATAGTAATCGCTGGGATACGTGACGCTGTACCACCATTTTTCAGAATAGTGGCTACAGAACGTGGAAAAGTTGTAGGTAGAAATATTCTTCTGAATGAACCATTACCTCCTGGGGAATTTATAGACTTTACAATTGTTGCGAAACCCCAAAGGGCTGGAGAGACACAGCATGCTCCAGCAATAAAGATTAAGGAGGAGAATAATGAGTATATAGTCTGGACACGAACTATAACTTATTATGTGTCAGAAGGAAAGAGAGTCTCCCATAAGAGATACCCCTCCGTTAAAGCGACATTAGACATCCAAGTATTAAGACTTATAAATGATAAACAAGTCACAATGAGCCTTTCAGAAACAAACTATATTGTGTGTCAAAACACGGATAACTTACGCCTTAATATAAGAGTAACTAATTTAGAGAATGAAGAAATTCTATTGGAGCGTATAAAAAATATTATACCGCCCGACTTTTTCCTAAACTCCATAGAACCTAACAATGTAATGCAGAATAGTAAAATAGAGAATTCTGACATTAGATTTTCGCCACAACCAATCATAACCCCCGGAGACTCCCTAAATATTCAGATAGTAATATCGCCTAAGGTCATTGGAAACTTCCTTATCAGCCCCTTACTAGTCGTTTTGTGGAGAGGAGATAAATACGTGATATCCACGAGAACCCTCGGGTTCAGGGTTGAAGAATGTTAGCTCAGAAACCGACGAATAATTTACTAATTTTTTTCTTATATCCTAATGAAGAGATCTCAGAAATCAAAAGGAATAATACTGTCTTCTTTCTCAGTAAAATGATTGAGCAAGTTAATATTGTGCTTAATCTAAGCTTATTACCATCGACCGCCAAGTTCATCGGCCTTAAAGATTTAGAACCTATTCGAGTGATGGATATAGAAAAATTTACTGAACGCAGAATTGGAGAATTAGGAGATAAAATCATCATGCAAGGCGAAGTACGGTACCCCAAGAAAATAAAGAAAACAATACTCCCAAAAATGATTATCGAGCATGAAGATGATAAAAGGGAAATTATCAATCTTAATCCTTTAATAATAGATGCTAGGAACTTCCTTGAGAACCTTATAAAATCTAATCTAGTAAAGGTCATTAAGGACGTGATGAAAATAGATAACCAGCTTGGGATACTGTTCTTAATAGGGTTTGAGGATAAATTATTCAAGGAGGCAGGAACCGATAAGGCAGAGATCATAATTGAAAGTGGAGGAACAGTAAATGACTCCGAATTCTCTAAGATTCGTGAGAAAAGGGAAATATCTCGGGAAGAAAAAATTGCTGAGATAATGCTTCCTCTTAATATTATTTCTCAATCTTATGGAGATTTCCTTGAACAACGTCCCATCATTACCGATATACTCCTTGAAGAAAAAATAAGTTCTCATTCATTAGTTACCCATCGATTTAATGATGCTTTTACAGATTTGACGATAGGAAGATTGCAGGCCCGTATACTCTCTGGAGATAAAGTAGTGGGAAGAATAATCACTGAGATTCACAACCATTTATTATTTTGCCAAGGCATTCAGGAAGAGAATCTCAGTATTTATATATATTTTAGGGACATTAGGAGGAAACTAGAAATTATTGTGGATGAAAAAGAATTTTTAGGAGCCATTAGGAACATCTGTAATCGAGCTGAGTATTTCTTGAGTAGTGAGGAGATTTCAGGGATCATTAGTAAGGGCGATCTTTCAAGTCTAAGAGATCAAAAACTAATCTTAGAGCCTCCTAGATCATACCACCTCGAAATACGACTAACAATCGATCCCTCTAAGCTCTCAGCTAATTACAATTTATTTGAAATAGATCTTGAGGCATTCAAGATATACTTAGGCTCAGAAAAAGCTAAGCTACAAAGTATAATAAGTCCGATAAAACCAAAAATACTCATTATTAGACCCTCCCTAGAAATTACTTTAAAAGAAATACTCGAAAGCGAGAATATAGAATTCAGATTAGAAGACATCAGAACCCTCATAGAACTACTAAAGAAGATCGTTAAGAAATTCTTAACTAAAAATAGTGGCTAGTAAACTCTTATTCGCTGTGAGAGCATTCTCTGCCATTCTTTTTAAGAGACTCTAATATGGGTCATAGTTATTAGCTATTCGTTATATTTATTAATTATCGATTCTGAAAAGTAATTTCGGTCATGATTAATCGGTGAAAATTATAGAATTTTGGAAGAGAGGGAACGTCTCCCAATGACATCTCGGGTTATAGCCCTCATATCCCTTTCTGACATAGGGGAAGAACTCAAAAATCTAGCTACAGTTGATTTTACAGCATTAAAATACTTCAACCATTTTTGATTCACTAGAAATCATTTGGTGCTAGATGTGTCTCGCATAATAAAATATCGCCAGATAGGTATTATTCACTCACCTTTCAAAACTCCACGCGGTACTCCCATACAACCTATAACTGCTTATGGTGTCAGAGGAACAGTAGAGGTATTTCCAGAGTTTGCAGCGGGTCTTAAGGATCTTGAGGATTTTTCGCATATAATTTTGATCTATCACTTTCATTTAATTAAGGACTATTCACTTATAGTAAAACCTCATATTGGATAATACGCCTCATGGAGTCTTCGCTACACGGCTCCCGCGAGACCAAATCCTATAGGTATATCCGTGGTGCGACTTGATAAAATTGAGGGAAACATACTTTACGTAAGAGATATAGATATTGTGGATGGCACACCTCTCTTGGATATAAAACCCTATGTCCCAGAATTCGACATAAGAAATGATGTAAGTAGGATCGGTTGGTTAAAGCAGCATATCGGGAAATTATCTCACACGCGAGATGATGGAAGATTTTTTAACAATAAGTTTTAATAACTAGGGAGAATATGCGAGCAATGACTTATTAGCGCATTAGACGAATTCCTCAAGATTTATAACGGTTTCTTACACGAATTATTTTATCTCTGAATAGTATCTTAAAGATATCCCTCGTGATGATAGGTTCTCCTTTTTCATTACATATCTTCTGTAAAGCTGGAGGCTTCTCTCTATACTCTGGGATTTCCGAGGATATTCTCTCCTCAAGCGTAGGTATGTAAGGATTTTCATAAAATACTCCTATTGGTATTCTATCACCCCACTCCATTGCCTTAACCCAAGCTTGATCCAACTTTCTAGCTACTTCTTCTTCGCTAGGCTCCCTAACAACCGGATCCCAAGCAGTATCTTGATCAAGAATGTATATTCTCTCCTCGTAGTAATCCCTAGTGTAAATATCATTATACGTAACGCAGGGTTGTAAAACATCTATTAGAGCGCTCCCTCTATGCTTCACGGCCCTCTTAATAATCTCTTTCAAATGCCTTATATTAAATGCATAACTTCTTGCAATGAATGTGTAGCCTGAGGCTAGTGCTATAGCTATCGGATTTATAGCATCCTGTATATTTGGCTTAGTTAGAGCCTTTGTTTTCAATCCCCGAGGCAGAGTTGGTGAAGCTTGACCTTTCGTCAGTCCATAAACTCCATTATTATGAATTATTACTGTGATGTCAAGATTCCTTCTCCCTAGTGCTACCAGATGTCCCATACCTATGCCTAATAGGTCTCCATCACCACCATGAACAATAACAGTTAATTCAGGATTAGCTAGTTTTATGCCTAGGGCAAAGGGTATTCCCCTACCATGGAGCGTATGAACTCCATTAACATTTATATAATGAGGTATCCTTGAAGAACAACCAATACCAGAAACTATGACTATTTTCCTCGGATCTAGTCCAAGCTCTTTCAGAGCCAATATCTCCGCGTTAAGTATTCCGAAGTTACCGCATCCAGGGCACCAATCAATCCATAAATCAGTTCTCCACTTATGCTTATTCCCCATGGGTAAGCACCACCCTGATTCTCTTATTCTCAACAATTTCCTTGACAGCGGTAATTATCTCATTCTCATAAATTGGTCTACCAGTAAATTTCACTATCTCATGAGAAATTTTTATACCAGTGTGCATGGTTACGAGATTAGCTATCTGAACGTTATAGCTATGCTCAACACCAATAATGATCTCAGCCCGATTAAGTACTTCGTGAATATAGTCTTTCGGAAATGGGACCAGTATTCTAAAATGTAAGTAGCCTATGTCATATTTTTCTTCGAGCTTGGGTAAAGCATCTATAACTGGATTCTTAGTGTACCCCCAACCAATCAGGATTATGCGTGGGTTCTTTGAACCGTAGAGAGAAATTCTCTTCTTTAATGGAAGTTCCTCGTCAATAAGAGCCATCTTCTTTATCCTCTTCTCATACATATCTATCCTATTTAGTGGATCCTCAGAAACATGACCATACTCATCATGTTCATTACCAGTATGCCACATCACGGCATTAGATCCAAGGAAAGCTCTAGGCGATACAAGATTCCTCTTATCAAATCTCTTATAATCAGGCGCCCCACTGACTATTGATCCTCTCTCAATTCTTATATTCGAGAAATCAGGAATGGGAATCGTCGCTATTGAGTTCGCTAGGAACTTGTCCAATAAATGAATTACGGGAACTTGATACTTCTCTGCTATATTGAAGGCATCTATAGCATCATAGAAGGTCTCTAAATGATCTCCAGAGGAAATAACTACACGAGCGAACTCTCCATGACCAGCATAAATAGCGAACATTAAATCACTCTGAGCCCCCCTAGTAGGCATCCCAGTACTCGGTCCTCCACGCTGATAATAGGTAATAACTACTGGAACCTCATTCATCCCTGCCCAACTCAGTGCCTCCACCATCAAACTAAAACCAGGACCACTAGTGGATGTTGATGAGCGAGCTCCCGCTAAAGCTGCTCCTATAGCGGAGGATAGGGCCGCGATTTCGTCTTCAGTCTGGAAAACAACAATTCCCCCTATGAACTCTCCGTTCATTTTTAATACATTCTTCTCTTCAAGATACAAACTCTCATCAGCTGCTGGGGTTATTGGGTAATAAGTCTGAACCCTTAAGCCTCCTACTATTTTACCCATAGCCACGATCTCATTACCAGTAGCGACGATGAAATCCGATGTCTTTGGATCTGGGGCATCGAGCTTTAGGGGAGTTCCATATTCTGATGCAATATCCTCAACAACCATGCTTATCAAGTAAACATTGTGCTTAACAAGAGCCTCCCTTCCAGCAAGACGGGCTCTCAATCCATTAACAATACTATCCATATCAATACCTAACAAACCAGCAACCGTGGCGATTGCTATACCGCTGAGATAACGGGATATTGCTCTAGGGGAAATAGTATACTTATCTGCTAGCTTTTTAAGGTAGTTCTTAAAATCAAGCTGGATTATCTCCGTATCCTGCTCCCTCAGAAAACTAATGACTGACTCCGCCTTATCATCTCTAATTCCCAATAGCTCCATTTTTCTCTTTATCCTTTGCCTCACGAGCCTGTCCATTGAAACTATCTTATCAATGGATTGTTCGAGAGAAGAGATATCAACTACGAAGAAACCATCCTTCTTAATATCAGAGAAATGCGTAAAGATACTCTCAGCATCCATCGCAACTACTAAATCAACAGGGAAAGCTAGGGAATACCTAGGCTTCACAGAGACTCTAACATGAGTATAGCTGTGGCGTCCCCTGATATTAGAATGATACTCTCTATCAGAAATCACATAATAACCTTCCTCAGCTAAAGCCCTAGTGAGCACAATACCACTAGTCTCTAAGCCACTCCCTTGGGGTCCACCAATAAGAAAGAGAACCTCCTTAACCAATCTAAAACCTCCTATCCACTTATAAGAAGAATTTAAAAGCCTAATCTACAGCATGCGCTTCCTCATGAACGAAATCATCATCATACACATGAACATGGAGGCGATGGGTTATATGCTCGTCCAATTCATCTTCAAATACCCAAGTTCTACAAGTCAAGCAATAAATGCGTCCTTTCTCTCTTATTACTTGATGTATATCCAAGGGAGAAGCTCTTTCGCAGGAGTTGTCAGCAAACGTTATCGAACCCTTTAGCACACAAAAACCAACATACGGGAACATTTCATAAGGTATATAATACTCGCAATCAATGCAAGACACGATGAAATCACCGAAGATAAAACCAAGTATACAAAATCTTATAAATATTAGGAGAAAATAATTTTTGAGTTGTATGTGTTGATCATACAACAACAAAATTTTAAAACATTATTATTCATAACTTATATAGTAGAGGATCTTATCAACCATATTGGTGTTGAGTTTGGAGAATGCTAATGAGGAAAAAATATCTGAGGGAATAAATCAGATCCTCAAAGACATAACGAAACTTTCTAATATTCTTGAGGAATTGAGAAAAAGCGTCGAAGAAAAGCATAGTGGAGTAGAGAATTTAATAAAGAGAGTGTCTCGTAATATTGATGAGGCTGGAAAAATAGTTAAGGAAATGAGAAAAGAAATCCCTAAAGAATTCGAGGAGAAAACAAAGAGGCTTGAAGAAGTTTTAAAAGAACTCAGAGAGGATATAAGAGAGCTGAGAAACGTCTCTCACGACATCTCTAGGGGGGTCGGGGATAACTTACGCATGCTGAACAAGATCAGTGAGGCAGTAGATAAATTAGCAAAAAACATTACAGAAACAATTAAAGATGTCATAGGAAGGATCGAGGGAGTCAAGGATAGGATTTTCTTTCTTGAGAAGAGAGTGCCGAGTCAAATCCTATTTGTCGAACTTGACCAAAATGATAATCCAGTAAAGATCGTTGATCCGACAAAATTACGGCTTGGAAAAACTTACGAACTCCACTACAAAGGAACAATGGATGAGGGACGAGTAGAAATTACGGGAAAAATAAGACAGATGATAAGAGGCACTGAAAACATAATCCTCCTCATGAGAAGACCCGATAGAAATTATTTAACATGCAAAATATCCCTAGAAATCCAGGAGATAAATTCACTTAAGAGATATTTGAAGAGCTTATTATACGTATTCACAAGCATATCCGGCATCCTAAGAATCTATAATAAGGATGGGATATTGGAAGGAATAGTACCCCTCAAAGCAAAGAACAAGAGCCCCCTCAGCGTACTCACAGCAATAATACTCTCAGCAAGCTTACTCACATCCATTGCAACCGGAATCCTAAACACATTAAACATCATGAGAGAACTAAGCATATTGATAACAATATCAATAATCGGAGCACTATTATTAGCAATCATCGCAAAAGTCATTAAATAATACCACTTCAAAAAATCAAACAATAACATGACCCCTAACTTAACAGCCACTCTCAGCCAAATATGAAGAAACAATACAACCTCCACCAAAAAATGAGAAAATGAGATTCTCCATCCATCTGGCTAAATATTTTTATTAAGAATAAAAATAAATGAATAAAAATTAAGTGTAAGACGGGTAAATCATGGTTATATGCGATGTAAAGATAAGCAAAGAGAGAGATATAAAAGTAGGCGAGAAAATAATAATAACGTATAGAGTATATAACGACGAAGAAGAAGACCTATCTATAGAGAGCATTAAATACGCAATACCCCCAGGATTCACTGTCCTAGAATCCACTAAAAGCATTGATGGAAGAACATTAATAGTGAACGAGACCATACCTCCAGAAGAGAAAAGAGAATATATTATAAAATGCGAAGCAACAATGCCAGGAGAATTCTCCCTAGCCCCCATCCTAAACATCCAAGGAGGAAGAACCAGATATATACCAGAAAAAACACTAATCGTAATAGAAAAAGTTCCAGAAAAAATCGAAATACATAGAAACAAAACCATAATGAGAGAAATCGCCCAAAAATGCTCCTTCTTCTACAGAAAAGAAACATACCAAGAAAGAATATGGTTAGAGAATAAAATATTCTCAGCATTAGAGAAAAAGAAATTAGTCGTCCTAAAAGCATTCCCAGGAGCAGGAAAAACAACACTAATGGCAAAAATATCCATGGACAAAGCAATCCCCATAATACTAATCGGCAAGGCAGGCTTCCCAAGAAAAACCGAAGAAATAATAGCAGAACTCGCAAGACAAATAGAATACTACTGGGGAATAAGAGTAGAAGAAAACATCCCAGCAATAATAGAAGCCCTAAACAAAATCGCCGACTGGAGCATAAAGAAAAACGAGGAAAAACCCCTAATCATCCTGGATGGAATAGACGAAGGAGAAGAACCAGAGAAGATACTAGATGACATAGTATATAAGATAGTAGGAAACGCAGATGTGAAAATGATAATAACAGTAAAAACAGGCATTGAGAAAATAGACGACAAATTGAGAACACTATACCACGCACTAATAGACCTATGCGAAGAAATCCTAATACCCCTAGAAAAAGAGAATGAAAACTACAAAAGACAAGAAGAAGACGTAAGAAAATACCTAGAGAAAAACCTACCAGAAGAACTAGCGCGAAAAGAAGGATACACAGAAAAAGAAGCAACAAAAATCCTGGCAGAGAGATCCGCAGGAAACTTCATGATAGCAGATGCGTATATAAGAGCTATAGAGGGAGGAGAACTAACAATAAAACAAATAGAGAAAGAATTCCCAGCACCAATAACCCTAACACAATGGTACGAAACACTAATAGGAATAATAGAGAAAACATACAAAACACCAAGAGAAGAAATAGAAAAATTCCTAGCAATAATAACACAATTAGAACAACCAATAACAAAGAAACTCATCAAAATAATAACAGGAGAAAAAACAGACAGACTCCTAAGAATAACAAGAACACTAATCCCAAGAAAAGAAAACAAATACACACCCCTCCACGGATCACTAACAGACTACCTAAAAAACAAAGAAATAGACCTAGAAGAAATAAACCTCAAAATAGCAGAAAAAATAAGGGAGGTAATGAAAGAAAGCCCAGAAGAAATAATAGATTACCAAACAGGAGAAACAATAGAAGAATACGCGCAAAGAACCATAGTAACATACTACGAAAGAGCGAAGGAATGGAGAAAGCTTCAGGAATACGTGGAAGAGGAAATAATACCAATAATAGAGAAGATAGATATCGAAGC
>Ga0190314_1000325_pt1 | contig 17328 bp, 31 predicted proteins | sample 4870071112_MG_FD_165055 | JGI IMG/M metagenome (GOLD analysis project Ga0190314, IMG submission 165055) | Hydrothermal vent sediment bacterial communities from Southern Trench, Guaymas Basin, Mexico - 4870-07-11-12_MG | ecosystem: Environmental > Aquatic > Marine > Hydrothermal vents > Sediment ...
TAGCAACAGAGAAAGCTGTTAGGTTGATAGAGTCAGACAATGTGCTGACTTTCATAGTCGATAGAAAAGCAACCAAAGCAGATATAAAAAGGGAGATTGAGGAAGAGTTTAAGGTGAAAGTTGAGAAGGTTAGAGTCATGGTAGACACAAAGGGGAGAAAGAAAGCAATGGTGAAACTCTCAAGAGATACACCTGCTGTTGATGTTGCGTCGAGATTAGGAATAATATAAGGTGATTCCATGGGTAAGAGACCAATTGTGAGAAGAAGAGGAGCCGGTACAAAATGGACGGCATTAGGATTTAGGTACAAAGGAGACTCTTCATATTTACCTTACACAGATGAAGAGAAGAAAGGTTATTACTCCGCTAAGGTCGAAGACATAATTCATGATCCTGGAAGAACAGCACCACTTATGGTATTAAAATACAAGGACAAGAGGATATTGCTTCCTGCACCTCTTGGAGTGTCCGTTGGGCAGGAGATACAAATAGGAGCAAAGGCAGAGGTTAAGCCAGGAAATATCCTTCCACTTGCGAAGATACCCGATGGAACAATAATATCAAACATAGAACTTAGACCAAGTGATGGTGGAAAGTTAATAAGATCAGCTGGAACAGCTGCAAGAGTCGTCCTTCACGAAGGTGATGAAGTGATAATTCAGTTGCCAAGTAAGCAATTTAAGAGGTTGAGTGGTTTGTGTAGAGCTATGGTAGGAACCATAGCTGGAAGTGGAAGACATGAAAAGCCGTTTGTTAAAGCAGGTAATAAGTTTAAAGCAATGAAGGCTAGAGGAAAGCTTTATCCAAGAGTATCTGCTAATGCTATGAATGCTGTTGATCACAAATTTGGAGGAAAGAGGGCTAAGAAGCCTAAGACCGTTTCAAGAAATGCTCCTCCAGGTAGAAAGATTGGATCCATAGCTGCTAAGAGAACAGGTAGGAAGAAAAGGTGATACCCATCGCAAAGTTCACATACAGAGGCAAAACACTTGAAGAATTGAAGAATATGAGTTTAAAGGAATTTGCTGAGTTAGTTCCATCTAGGGAAAGAAGGAGTTTATTAAGATTAGATGAGAGACACAAGAAGTTCCTTGAAAGCATACCAAAGAAATTAGCCAAAGGGAAGGAAATAAAAACTCACTTAAGGGACATGGTTATAGTTCCACAGATGGTTGGTTTGGTTATAGGTGTACACAATGGTAAGGAGTTTGTTAAGGTTAAGATCACCGAGAAAATGTTAGGACATAGGCTCGGTGAGTTCGCTGATACCAGAAAGAGAGTGCAGCACTCAGATCCAGGTGTTGGTGCTACAAGAAGTTCAGCCTTTGCTAAGAAGTGATGAGCATGGCAGATAAGAAAGAAGATAAGAAAATGGAAGTTAAGGAACAAAAGAAAAGTGTGGAGAAGAAAAGTGAAAAGAAAATGGCAGTAGCAAGAGCTCTCTACCTCCCAATATCTCCAAAACACTCCATTAACATACTTAACTTCATAAGATACAAGGATGTTGATTGGGCAATAAAGTATCTTGAAGATGTGATGAAGAAAAAGAAAGCTATTCCATTTCCAAGATACAATAGAGACAATCCTCACAGAAAAGGGAGGATGGAAAAGGGTAAGTTCCCTTACAAGGCAAGTAAGTACATCATAGAAGTGTTAAAATCAGCGAAGGCAAATGCAAAGTACTTAGGCATTGGTGAGGAAGGATTAATAATCAAAGAGGCTATTGCAAACAAGGCTGTTTCAGATGTGTCAAGAAGGGGAAGATGGACACATATAAAAATAGGATTAATTAAGGGTGAGAAGAAGAATGCTTGAGAGAAAATTTATAGCACAAAAGATGAAGGAGCATGTAGTTAAGGAGTATCTTAGAGAGAGACTCCCAAAGTTAGGGTTCTCTAAGATAGAGCTGGATAAGACACCTTTAGGTATGAGAGTTATCATATTCACATCTAAGCCAGGATTGATAGTTGGAAGAAGGGGATCAAACCTTTCGGCTCTAGCAAAGAGCCTTAAAGAAAAATTTGATCTTGAGAACCCGCAGATAGAAGTGCACGAAGTTAAAGAGCCTTTCTTGGACCCACAAATCATGGCTGAGAGTATAGCATTACAGATAGAAAGGTTTGGTCCGGGAAGATTTAAGCCAATAGCTTTTAGGGCTTTACAACAAATTATGGATGCTGGAGCGAGAGGTGTGGAGATTAAAATAGATGGTAAGGCTCCTGGTAAAAGAGCTACATGTTGGAGGTTCAGGAAAGGATACCTTCCTAAGTGTGGTAATGTTGCTGTTGAAGATGTTGCAGTTGGATTTGAAATTGCAAAACCTAAGCCAGGAGTGATAGGGATTACAGTGTCTATTCTTAAGCCGGATGTGAGAATGCCGGACGATGTTATATTCTATGATGATCAAGAAGAGACATCAGAAGAAATGGAAGAGATGATGGAAGACTTACAAAAAGGAGGAGATTATGAGGATATGAAAGAGGAGAAGAGTGAAGAAGAGAAAGTGGAAGATAAGGAGGAAGAAAAGGAAGAAGAGGTAGGTAAAGATGGCGATACTCAGAGTTAAGGAGTTAAGAGAAATGAGTTTAAAGGATCTTTTGAAGAAAGAGGAAGAGTTAAGAAAGGAATTATTACGATCACAAACTCAAAAGACAATGGGCATGGTTCCAGAAAACCCAGGACGAATAAAGGAGTTAAAGAGAACTATTGCAAGAATAAAATTTGTAATAGGAGAGAAAAAGAGAAAGAGAGGTGAATGATGGCAGAAGTCTGTCCCGTTTGTGGTTTACCAAAAGAACTATGTGTTTGTGAGACCATATCTAAAGAGCAGCAGAAAATAACAATAAAAAAGGTAACAAGAAGATACGGTAAAGCAATGACAATAATTTCAGGGATAGACCCTAAGAACATAGACATAAAGGAACTCACGAAGTTCCTTAAAACAAAATTGGCATGTGGTGGAACATATAGAGATGGAGTAATAGAATTGCAAGGTGACCAAAGAGAAAAAGCAAAACAAGCTTTAATAGAAAAAGGGTTCAAGGAATCATCAATTTCATTGTCATGATATCAAAAAATAACCTTCCAAACCATGAGTTGATTGGTTTGGAAGTGGAGATAGTAGAGAGCAAGAACAGAAGTTTGGTAGGAAAGAAGGGAAGAATAGTAGACGAAACAAAAAACACATTCACAATAAGAAGTAATGGAAAAGAAAGGAAAATAATAAAAAAGGATTCGACCTTTGTATTTAAGGTCGGCGGAAAAAAGATCATGATCAAGGGTGACAGGCTGATAGGGAACCCTTGGGAAAGGTTGAAAAGAAGAGTGAAGGTGAAAAATAGATGGGAGAAATTGTGAAGGGAGTAGAAGCCCCAAAAGAAAAGTGTAGTGATAAGAATTGCCCTTTCCACGGCAATCTTAAAGTGAGGGGAAGGGTATTCGAAGGTGTCGTAGTTAGTGATAAGATGGCTAAGACTGTTAAAGTTCAATGGGAAAGATTAAGGTACATAAAGAAGTACGAAAGATACTTAAAGACCAAGTCAAAAGTTAGCGCTCACAATCCCCCATGTATTAATGCAAGGCTTGGAGATAGGGTAAAGATAATGGAATGTAGACCATTATCTAAGACCAAGAACTTTGTTGTTGTTCAAATAATAAGTAGAGGAGAAAACAAAGGTGAGTAAATGGCAGCATCAAGAAAGGTAGGAGTTGGATTAAGGCCCCTTGGATTGAAAGTTACAAAGGGTATAAATAAGGGGGCTAAGCTTAAGGTAGCTGATAATTCAGGAGCAAAGGTAGTCGAAGTTATAGGTGTAAAGAAATATGGTGGTGTGGCAGGCAGAATGCCAAAGGCAGGTATTGGTGACATAATAATAGGTGCTGTTAAACAAGGAACTCCTGACATGAAACACAAGGTAGTACCTTGTGTTATAATAAGGCAGAGAAAAGAGTTTAGGAGACCTGATGGAACAAGAGTTCAGTTCGAGGATAATGCTTGCGTTGTGTTGAAGGATTTGGAGAAATATGAGCCAAAAGGAACGATAATAAAAGGACCTGTTCCAAAAGAAGTTGCTAAAAGATTTCCAAACATAGGTAAGATAGCGAGTGTGATAGTATGAAGTTGTGGTCAAGACATTGGATAAGTTCAAAGAAGCCTGGAAAGAAGAGGAAGTATATTTACAATGCTCCATTACACATAAGAAGGAAGCTCATGTCTTCCCACTTGTCCAAGGAGTTGAGAGAGAAGTTGGGAAGGAGATCACTACCTGTTAGAGTAGGAGATGTTGTAAGAATCATGAGGGGAGAGTTTAAAGGCAAGGAAGGAGAAGTGGAGAAAGTTGATAGACAAAGATATAAAGTTTACATCAAAGGTGTACAAAAGGAAAAGAAAGATGGGTCAGCTTATAAGATTGGTCTTGCAAGCTCAAACTTGATGATCATAAAATTAAAAGAAGATAAGATGAGGTTGAAAAAGAAAGAGAAAAAGGGTGAGTAAATGGCTAAGAAAGGTGGAGATAGAACAGTGCACTCATTGAACGCACCTAGAACATGGCATTTTCCTAGAAAGGAGAAGCATTATGTAGTCAACATTAGGCCTGGACCCCATTCCAAGAGAGAAGCAATCCCTCTTTTAATGGTCCTTAGAGATATGTTAAAGTTAGGAGAGACAAGAAAGGAAATCAAAAGAATTGTCAACGAAGGAAACATAATCATAAATGGAAGAGTTGTTAAGGAATTGAGATATCCTTGTGGATTGTCTGATGGAATATGGATTCCAAAACTTGATAAGGCTTACAGAATTGTACTTGATAACAAGGGAAGATTTAAGCCTGTTGAGATAGATAAGAAAGAAGTTAATTTGAGAATAGTTAAGATTGAGAACAAAACTCCAGTTAAAGGAGGAAAGATTCAGCTTAACCTTTCAGATGGTACAAACATCCTTGTAGACAAAGGCGATTACAAGACCAAGGATTCATTGTTGTTAGAATCACCTTCAAACAAAATAAAGAAAGTCCTTACACACAAGAAAGGTTCCGTAGTGCTAATAGTGGAAGGTAAGCACGCTGGTAAGCTTGCTACACTTCAAGACATAAAGGAAGATGGAAAGCTTGTATTGAAAGAAAAAGACTCCGTAATAGAAACTCCAGAGAATTATGTTTTAGTTGTTGGTGATAAAAAACCTGAAATAGTGATAACATATGAGTGAGAAAGAAAATAAAATGAGAGAGATAAGGTTGGAGAAAGTAACGATAAACATAGGTGTAGGTGAACCTGGAGAGAAGTTAGAGAAAGCTTACACTCTCCTAGAAAGAATTACTGGTATGAAGCCTGTTAAGACTAAGGCGAAGAAGAGACTTCCAGAATTTCACATCAGACCAGGTCTTGAGATAGGAGTTAAGGTTGATCTTAGAGGTAAAAAAGCAGAAGAATTATTAAACAAGCTCTTGGACGCAGTTGAAAGGAAGATTAAGGAATCAAGCTTTGCTGATGGTTACTTTTCATTTGGAATTAAGGAGTACATATACATTCCAGGGGTTAAGTATGATCCAAAGTTGGGTATATTTGGTATGGATGTTTGTGTTACTCTTGAAAGACCTGGATTTAGGGTTAAGAGAAGAACGTATAGAAGGTCGAAAGTTGGTAAGAAACACATGATTACAAAAGAAGATACAATAAAATTTGCCAAAGAGAAATTTAATGTGGTGGTAGAATGACTACGAAATCATATGAAAAAGTATTGAAGCAAATAATGCACAAACCTGCTAAAAGGAATAGATACCTTAAGCATAACAAACCTAAAGAGAGGACTACTGGGTTAAATTTAAAAAAGTGTAGAATATGTGGAAGGACCGGAGCCCACATAAGCAAATATGGCCTCCATATTTGTAGACAATGCTTTAGAGAAGTTGCTAAGGACTTGGGATTTAAGAAGTATGGTCATGAGGTGTAAAAAATGAGTATGCAAGATCCAATAGCAGATGCTTTATCGCATATATACAATTCAGAGAGGGCTAACAAGAGCGAGTGCTATCTTAAACCTGTATCAAAAGTGCTAAAAGAAATATTAAGAGTTATGAAAGAGGAAGGTTACATAGGAGACTACGAGTTCATAGACGATGGAAAGGGTGGCAAGATCAAGCTCACGCTTATAGGTAAAATCAATAGATGTGGCGCCATAAAGCCAAGATTTAACTACAAGAAAGATGAAATTGAGAAGTATGAAAAAAGATTTTTACCAGCTAAGGACTTTGGAGTTATCATAGTAACAACGCCGAAAGGGATTATGACTCACATCCAAGCTAAGAATAAAAATCTTGGAGGAAGGTTGTTGGCTTATGTCTACTGATCTAGTTGCTGAGTTAGAGATACCACAGGGAGTAGAGGTTAAATATAGTGATAAGATTCTTAGTGTTAAGGGGCCTAAGGGAGAAGTCTCAAGGAAGTTATTCTACCCTGGTGTGAGCATAGAGGTTAAAGATGGAAAGGTCATTATAAGTGGAAACAAGCAAAATAGAAAGTTAAAGAGAATGGTTAACACATTCAAGGCTCATGTTAGAAACATGTTCCAAGGTGTTCAAGAAGGATTCACAGCGGAGTTAAGAGTGGTTTACTCACACTTTCCAATAACAGTTAAAGTAGAAGGCAATGAAGTTAAGATAACAAACTTCATGGGTGAGAGTCAGCCTAGAATAGCTAAGATCTTAGAAGGAGTGAGTGTCACTGTTAAAGGAAAGGACATTATTGTCGAGGGAATAGACATAGAGAAGGTTGGACAGACAGCCGCTAACATTGAGAGAGCCACAAAGGTTACAGGCATAGATAGAAGGAAGTTCCAGGATGGAATATTCATAGTCAAAAAGCCAAGAGGAAGGATGTAATATGGATGTGAAAGAAAAGAGAGATTTAAGGAAGAAGTTCATAAGGAAGTTGAAGTTCATTAGAAATGATTATCTTAGGAAGAAGTTGGAGAAGAAGTGGAGGAAGCAGAAAGCCTTCCACCACAACAAGGCAAGAGTAAGGGATCTTGTTAAGATAAGGAATGTTAAAGAAGGGTACAAGGCACCAAAGATTATAAGAGGAATTCACCCAAGTGGATATGAAGAGATCTTAGTTTCAAATGTTGATGATCTAAAGAAAGTGGATCCAAAAACACAAGCTATAAGAATAAGAAAGATTGGAAGGAAAAAGAAGATGGCAATAATTGAAGAAGCAAAGAAGCTTAAGATAAAAGTATTGAATCCAGGTGTGTAAGATGGACTTAAGTTTACAAAGGAGATTGGCAAGGGAAGTATTGAAGGTTGGTAAAGATAGAATATGGTTTGATCCTGAGAGAATGGATGAGATAAAGGAAGCCATAACAAGGCAGGATATAAGAACTTTAGTTAATCGTGGTGCTATAAAGGTATTGCCTAAGAAAGGAGTTTCAAGAGCAAGGGCAAGAGTCCTTCACCAGAAGAAGAGGAAAGGAAAGAGAAGAGGCCCAGGTTCAAGAAAAGGTAAGAAGACTGCAAGAACACCTAGAAAGAGAGCTTGGATAAATAAAGTCAGAGCCTTAAGAAAATTCTTACGATCATTGAAAGAAAGAGGTGTGGTTGATACTAAAATATATAGAGAACTTTACAGGAAAGTAAGTGGTGGATTCTTTAGAAACAAATCACACTTAAAGATATATCTAACAAAATTGAAGGGAAAGGGTGAGTAAAGTGGCAAAATCGTTAAGGTATACAGTGAAGTATAGAAGGCACAGGAAGCAGAGAACAAATTATAGGAAGAGATTAGAGCTTCTTAAATCTGGAGAGTTAAGGTTAGTCATAAGAAGAGGGCACAATAATATAGTTGCTCAAATAGTTAAGTATGAACCACAAGGAGATAGAATACTATTCTCCTTCACATCTCAAAATCTAAAGAAGATGGGATGGAAGGGACATGGTGGAAACATACCTACTGCATACTTAGTAGGGTATGCTTTAGGAAAGAAAGCCAACAAAAAGGTTAAAAAGCTAATAGTTGATATAGGACTACATAAAGTAGTTAAGGGAAGTTCGTTGTTTGCCTGCATGAAAGGTGTGGCAGACGCAGGCATAGAAATAAGTTATAATGAAGAAATACTTCCAAGCGAAGATAGAATAATGGGTAAGCACATATCTGAAGATTACCCAAAAATGTTTGAGGCTATGAAAAACAAAATTGAAGGGGAGTTCAAATGACGGAAGAGTGGATACCAAAAACAGAATTGGGAAGGAAAGTAAAGTCTGGAGAGATAACAGACATAGATGAGATTCTAAAGAGTGGTAAGAGAATAACAGAGCCTGAGATAGTCGATCATCTTCTTCCAGATTTGCAGGTAGAATTTGCTTTAGTTGGACAGGCTAAGGGTAAAGCTGGTGGTGGTAAGAGAATAGTTCTAAGACGTACACAAAAGATGACAGCAGAAGGACCAAGGGTTAAGTTCGCAGCCGTTGCAATAGTTGGTAATGGTAGAGGTTATGTTGGACTTGGGGTTGGAAGTTCAAATGAGTCTGTCCCTGCTAAAGAGAAAGCTGTTAGAGAAGCTAAAAAGAATTTAATAAAAGTTAAGTTAGGATGTGGATCATGGGAGTGTTGGTGTGGAACACCGCATTCTATTCCCTTTGAGGTTCACGGAAGAGAGTCAAGTGTTAGAATAACTCTTAAACCTGCTCCAAAGGGTTCAGGTTTGGTTATTAACGATGAATGTAAAAGACTTGTTAGGTTGGCTGGTATAAAGGACATTTGGTCTAGAACTTCAGGTCAGACTACTACAAGGCTTAACTTAATTAAGGCTTGCTTTAATGCTCTCAAGAACTTGAGTGAGTATAGAATAAGAGAGGACTTTTACAAAAAAGCAGGGATAGTTGATTAAAATGGTAAAGATAGGTATAATACAAATAAGAGGGAGTATTAATACGAACAAGGAAGAGAGAGATACACTTAGGATGCTTAATCTCTTCAAGAAGCACAACTGTTCTATATTCGATAAGAACCCAGTAGTTGAAGGTATGCTTAAGAAAGTTAAACACTTGATAACTTGGGGGGAGATAGACAAAGACACACTTAAAGAATTAATACTTAAAAGAGGAGAGATCGCTAAAGGAAAGAAAATAACAGAGGACTATATTAAAAAGAAAGTTGGAGACCTGGACAAGTTTTTGGACGAGGTTCTTAATGGTAAGAAAAGCTTGAAGGATCTTGGAATAAAACCTTTCTTTAGGCTTGCTCCTCCAAAGAAAGGATTCGAGAGGCTTGGAATCAAGAAGTCTTTTAATAAAGGTGGAGCTTTAGGTTATAGGGGAGAGAAGATCAATGACCTAATAAAGAGGATGATCTAAATGGTAGTGAGAAGGAGAAAGAAGAACACAAGAGCACATGGTCATAAGACCCACTTTAGTGGCGAAGGTGGAAAGCAGAATAGAGGTAAAGGTACGAAGGGTGGTAAGGGAAGAGCAGGACATGGTAAGAGAGCTGCTCACAAGAAACTTATGTTCATAAAAGAGGAGAAGGAAAAAGGTTTTACTTATCCTCTTAGGAGAGAGATAAATACAATTAATGTTAGAGAGCTAGGCAGGCTTTTGAGTAAAGTTGAAAATGGTGTTCTTGATTTAGCTAAACTTGGATACGATAAACTCTTAGGAAAAGGGATAGCACCAAGTTTGAAGGGTATAAAAATCAAAGTTAAATCTTATTCTGAGAAAGCTAAAGAGAAAATAAAGAACGCCGGCGGTGAATTAATTGAAGCTTGAAGGTCTGTTGAAATCTTTGCCGGAAGTAGAACCTCCAAAGAAAAAGCTAAACTTCAAAACAAAACTAATCTGGACAGGAGCAGTCTTACTTGTATTCTTCGTATTAGGAATGATACCTTTGTGGGGATTGGATCCAAATGCAGTCTCAAGATTCGAAACACTTCAAATTCTTTTGGCTGCTAACTTTGGTTCGTTGATATCCTTAGGTATAGGACCAATAGTTACTGGAAGTATTATACTTCAGCTTTTAATAGGAGCGGAGATAATAAAGATTGATACCACAACACATGAAGGTAGGGAGATGTATCAAGGAATGCAGAAGCTTTTCTCAATATTCTTCATAGTCGTGGAGAATGCAGGATATGTCTTATCTGGAGCTTTACCTGCTGCAGGAGGTCTTCCCATAAACACAGCAGCTCTTATCTTGCAGTTAATCGTTGGCGGCTTTCTACTACTATTGCTAGACGAAGTAGTATCTAAGTGGGGAATAGGATCAGGTATATCCCTTTTCATTGCAGCTGGTGTCTCAAAGTCAATATTCGTTAGAGCATTGTCTCCATTTAAAGATGCTTCGGGGTTAAGAGTTGGGGCTATATGGAGAATTATAGCATTAATTGCTCAAGGAGTTCCGGGTGAAGCTCTATGGCCTCTTGTAGCGATTGTGGCTACAATAGTTGTATTTGCTTTAGCAGTTTACTTGCAGGCTGTGAAAATAGATATTCCATTAACGTTTAGCAGGATAAGAGGATTTAGTATAAGATGGCCAATAAAATTACTTTACACATCAAACATTCCAGTTATTCTTGTTGCAGCACTTATAGCATCCATGCAGCTGTGGGGTGTAATGCTTTATAACGCAGGCTTGCCTATCTTGGGAACGTATGAAACCCAGCAGACAGGACAGGGAGTAAGGCAAGTACCTGTTTCAGGATTGGTTAAATATCTTAACCCTCCAACCATAAGAACTCTGTTCGTGCAAGGTTTGACTAGGGATAATCTTCTATCAATACTTGTTTATAGCTCCTTTATGATAATAGGTGCTATGTTCTTTTCTGTGTTGTGGATGAAAGTTGGTGGGCAAGATCCTTCTAAAGTGGCCGAACAAATATTTGCGGTTGGACTATCTCTTCCTGGCTTTAGAAGAGACCCAAGAATACTCGAGCAGAAGCTAAGACATTACATATATCCGATGGCAATAGTTGGTGGTGCGGCCGTTGGTTTCTTGGCTGCGTTTGCAGACCTTCTTGGTGCTTTGTCAAGAGGAACAGGTATACTATTAACAGTTATGATAGTTTATACCTTCTACGAACAATTACAAAGACAGCACCCTGAAGAAATGAGTTTGATAGCGAAATGGATAGGTGGTAAAAGGTGACGCCATTAATTGAAATAGCTTTGATAGCCCTTGGAGTAACAGGGCTTTCGCAGGCAGTCTACCTTTTAATGGTAGACCAGGACTACGTAGAAGAAACAAGGGAGAAGATAAGAGACATAACAAAAAAACTTAGGGAGTTGGATCCAAGCTCTAAAGAGTATAAGAAGCTACTAAATGAACAGCTAAAGCTTAATATGGACATGACTAAGCATACCTTTAAACCCAATCTCGTAACAATAGTACCTTACCTAGTTATGTTCACGTTCCTAAAGAAGAGATACGAAGGTGTTCCAATGATAAATCTCCCATTCAACCTTTTTGGAAAATCTTATATTGGTTGGATAGGAACATTTATATTAATCTCACTTATTGCTACAACTGTAATACAAGCCGTAGTTAAGTACTATAGAAAAAAGAAGAAGGGTGATAAGAATGCCTAAACCTTTCCAGAGACGAATGAAAAGAGTCTACAAGAGAACAGCTAAGGGTGTAAAGCTCACTTTTAAGAAGAAAAAGGAATCGCCTCCAAAGTGTGCTTCATGTGGAAAGGTCCTACATGGAGTTAAAAGGAACAAGGTAGTTAATAGAATGTTTGGGGGTAATTTATGTGCTTCCTGTGCTAGAAGGGAATTGATAAGAAGGATAAGAGCTAAGGTGAGTACAAAGCCAAAAGAGTGAAGTCTATGTTAATAATAGTTTCTGGTATGCCAGGTTCAGGAAAATCCACTGTTGCTAGATTCATCTCTAAATATCTTAATTTAAGGTACGTGAGCGCTGGTGGGCTATTTCGAGACTTAGCAGTTAAAATGGGATACGATAGTAAAGGTGATAAATTTATCAAGTGGAATAAGTTCGTTAAGAATCATCCTGAGATAGATAGAAAAATAGACGCTATGATAAGGAAGGAAGCAAGGAAAGGAGATGTTGTTATAGACTCGTGGTTAGCAGGGCACTTAATTAAAAAAGCAGATCTTAAGATCTTCTTGAAAGTAGATCTTAACACTGCTATAAAAAGAATAGCATTGAGAGAGAACTTGAGTAGAAGAGAAGTTAAGAGTGAGACAGAGAACAGGCTTAAGATCTCAAGGGAGAGATGGAAGAAGTTGTATGGTATAGACATAGATGATCTAAGACCATTTGACTTTGTTTTTGATACTACTAGGTTCAGCCAAGATCAGATGAAGAGGGTGATAAGGCTAATCTTAAAAACACTTTTCAAGGGTGATAAGGCATGATAGAGACTGGAAGGGTTTGTGTGAAAATTGCTGGAAGTGAGTCTGGAAAATACTGTGTCGTTGTGGAACAGATAGATGAGAACTTCGTTTTGGTAGATGGGGAGGTTAAGAGAGGAAGATGCAACATAAAGCATTTAGAGCTTCTTCCATTCAAGTTGGATATCAGTAAGAATGATACTACAGATAAAATCTTAGCTAAGATGCTAGAGGCTAATATAATACAGGAACTTCCTAAGAAGAAGGAAAAGAAAGAAGCCGAGAAAAAGGAAGCTAAGCCTAAAAAAGAGCCAAAGAAGCAAAGGGCTACGAAAGCTAAAAGCGCAAAGGCTAAAAGTACAAAAGGTAAGAAGTGAAGTATGCTACCTTATGATTCTATAAAAAGAGAGGTGGTAACGAAGAGAAAGTATTACACAAATGTAGAGCCAATACAAAGAAGCTTGTTAGAGCTTTTGAACTATGGAATAATAAATCTTGATAAGCCACCAGGACCCACTTCTCATGAAGTAGTGAGTCATGTAAAATCTATTCTCAGTATCAAAAAGGCAGGTCATTCTGGTACTCTGGATCCAAAAGTAACAGGAGTTCTACCCGTGGCACTTAACAAGGCTACGAAGGTTTTAAGATACTTACTAACAGCAGGTAAGGAGTATGTGTGTTTGATGCACTTGCATAAGGACGTGCCAAAGGAAGGTATACTACAGACTTTTGAATTCTTTAAGGGGAAGATCAAGCAGCTTCCACCAGTGAAGAGTGCTGTTAAAAGAAGAGTAAGGGAGAGACACATATACGAAATAAGGGTTCTTGAGATAGAAGGAAGAGATGTTCTTTTTAGAGTTAGTTGTGAGGCAGGAACCTACATACGGAAGTTGGTCCATGACTTTGGAGTTAAGTTGGGTGTGGGGGCTAATATGCAAGAACTTAGAAGAACAAGGGTTGGACCTTTCACGGAAGATGATAACTTAGTCACATTACAAGACCTTGTTGATGCAAAACAAGAGTTTGATGAAGGCAACGAAGAGCCTCTTATGAAAATAATCTTTCCAATAGAGAAAGCAGTTGAGCACCTTCCGAAGGTTTGGGCATCTGATAAAGCAGTTGAAACCATAAGAAGAGGAGCAAAGTTAGCAATACCAGGTATAGTTAAACTCCACACGGGAATAAAAAAAGGAGATACAGTAGCAATAATGGGCATAAATGAAGAACTTATAGCAATAGGTCAAGCTGAGATGTCAACAGAAGAAATCTTATCAAGAGAGCGAGGAATAGCCTTCTCCTTGAAGAGAGTAATCTAAGCAATTGTTTGCTTTTAAATACGCGTATAGACCTATAGCTCTTACTATATTACACATATTAACATACTTTGAGTGGGAGTCTCTTCTAAACCTACCAAGAATCAATAAATTGGAGTTCTCTCTCATTAAAGAAAGGTCTTCAAGACCTGGAAAGAGATCATTTCTCCTAAGTTCATGTGATAGAAAGCCAAGATCCTTATCTCCAAGTATTCTCTTTAGTTCTCTATCTAATGGAATATATGCTAGTGCAAGTGAATCTTGAGTGTCTATCTCCTGGATCCCTTGTCCCACTGCTTGCATTGGAACTATATATTCAGACATACATATTAAAGGAAATAGTTATTTATAAAGCTGTCTGTTGATAGTTTCACCGGCATTTTCCACTCAAAAGGTTTTTAAACTTAAAAATCACTGTAATTGATAGTGGAAAGCGTGTTAGCAAGGGTGCATTAACTCTTCGGAGGTGATGCATTCCCTTTGCTATACGCCCACAAATTTTTCTTCCCTTTTCCTTTCCTCTCAAAACCTTTTTATTCTCTCCTGTCATTAGTTTTGCATGCTAAGTAAAGAGACGGTATCAAAACTAGAAGAGATAATGGTATGTTTAGAGTGTGGGTCCAAGCTCAAATATGAAAGCAATGGAGAAGGTAAGTTCAAGTGCACAAAATGTGGGAAAGAATATAAAATAGAAGATGGGATTATACTAATGTTGGACACTTAAAGCTGGCCAACTAAGCTGGGGTAGCCAAGCGGTTACGGCGCAGGCCTTGAGAGCCTGTTTCCCTCACGGGATGCGTGGGTTCGAATCCCACCCCCAGCGCTCACTGCTCACTTAGTGGCATAAAAACTATTATAAATTAACAACCCCTTATAACAATATGCTGTTGGAGCAGTTGTTGGTGCTATTTGTTGTATCATCTTTTGCTTACTTAGTAGGAACATTAATAGGAAGAGTTTCTGATAAAGAGATAAGGAAGAACCTAACAGCGTTTAAGAAGTTTGATAAGCTCATTTGGGTAATTTTCATGTTCGTAGCTTTAATTATATCTTTCTTGGAGTCGTGGTACTCTGTGGCAGGTATTTTGCTAGCCTTTGCCGTGATTCTCCTGGCAGAAAAGAGAATGCATAGATTTACAGCCTTACCTTTAATATTAGGTTTATCCGCTGCATTTAGAAACGATTTCTTCATAATTCTCTTAAGCCTTGGTACATTCTATATTATGATATTTGGTATGATATTCCACAAGGACAATCAGATTAAAATAGTTTTAAGGAGTCAGGTTAGATACATAATTCTTGCTTTAATAGGACTCTTTATACCAGTAATCATAAATCTTTTTGAGTTAGGCGCATACCAAGTATCAATATGTTCAATAATAATATCCTTCTTAGCATCCTTGATCACGGTTGGTGAGTATGAGCATTTGTTTAGAGGTAAAAGTTATTCCAAACTCTAAGGTTTCTGAGATAGATGGCAACATAATAAGAGTTAAGTCTCCACCTAGAGATAACAAGGCAAATGGGGAAGTGGTAAAGCTCATTTCAAAGAAGTATAAAGTTCCACCATCCAAAATCAAGATAATTGGAACGACCTCTAGGAAGAAAAAGATCATAATAAAAGATTAATTTTATAAATGCTGAGTTTCAGTTTTTAGTTATGAAAATCTTAACTTTGCACTCCAACTGGATAAAGGTAAAGCCTGTAAAGAGGGCAGTTAAGAATGCAGAAGAAGTCCCAGAGGATTATTCTTTAGAAGGAAAAGAGGCACTTGTAGTTTTCACAGCCATAGAAAAGGGAGACAATGAAAACACTGTAGACAACGCAGTAAAGGAGATAATGAAAACAGTTGATCAAGTTAAAGCTAAGGAGATAATTGTTTACCCGTATGCACATCTTAGCTCCAATCTCTCAGATTTGGACACCGCAAAGAAGCTTTTCTTACTTCTTTCTGAGAAACTTGGAGCAAAGCACGCTCCTTTTGGTTGGTACAAACAATTTGACATATCTGTTAAAGGACATCCTCTAGCAGAATTAAGTAAAGAGATCAAAGCAACTGAAAACCTTGAGGAGAAAAGACATGGCTTGAAGAAGAACTTCTACATAATGGATGTTGATGGTAAGCTGTACAATGTTGACGAATACAATTTCAAGCCTGGAGAGGAGGAATTTAAGACCCTTGTTGAGAAGGAAGCTCTCGGGAAAGAGCTTCCAAGTAAGGGAGAACCTGAGTACATAAAAGTAATGAAGAAATTTGGCTTTGATTGGGAGCCCGCTTCTGATGTGGGACACATGAGGTATGGACCACAAGCTACTTTGATGTTTAACTTGGTCTCAGATTACGTTAGGGATTTAGTTTCAAAGTTTGAGTTTCCAGTGTATGAAGTTAGAGGTACTAACTTATTCAATGTTAGACTTCCAGCCATAGCAGAGCATGCCAAACTATTTGGAGACAGACTTTATTCCTTGGAGGCAGGAAATAAAGAATTTATAATGAGGTATGCTGCATGCCACCAACAATTTTCTATGATAAAGGATTGGATATTGTCGTACAAAAATCTACCATTTGGAGCTTTTGAGATAGCAGACTCTTATAGATTAGAACAAAGTGGAGAGGTTGTGTTTGCTTTTAGGCTTCGTAGGTTCTTCATGCCAGATATGCATGTTTTTTGCAAGGATAAAAAGCAAGCTAAAGAACTCTTCATGACCATACACAAGAAAATATACGATGAAATAGAAAAACTTGGGAGAGAATACTGGGACTTATACAATGTTACTGAAGAGTTCTTAGAAGAAAACAAAGATTGGATACATGAGCTGGTTAAATACAAAGGGAAGCCTGTTTTGATAAGTACTGTACCACAAGGGGAGTTCTATTGGACTATTAACATAGAGTATCACATAATAGACAAAACTGGAACTCCAAGAGAGATAGGAACTGTACAGATGGACATAGGCAATGCAAAGAGGTTTGATATCAAGTACACAAATCATGAAGGGAAACAAAAGCATCCAGTTATACTTCACACAGCTATTATTGGAGGCATAGAGAGATATCTCTATGCTTTATTTGATACAGCTTTACACAAGAAGAATCCTACTCTTCCATTATGGATCACTCCTACACAAGTTAGATTATGCCCAGTTAAAGATAAGCACCTCGATAAAGCCAAAGAGATCTTAGACATACTTGAGAAGGAGAACATAAGAGTAGATGTAGATGATAGAAATGAGACTATTCCAAAGAAAGTAAGAGATGCAGAGGAGGAGTGGGTACCTTATATTGTAGTTATAGGAGACAAAGAGATTGAAAAAGGAGTGCTGGCGGTCAGAACTCGGGAGACTGGAGAGGTTAAGGAGATGAAAGCAGAAGATCTCATAGAAGAGATAAAAGAGAGGACCAAAGGCTATCCATTTAGACCACTAAATAACGCAAAGTTTATATCAGTTAGACCTCACTTCTGAGTATGAGATCAAAGTTTAACATTGTTACATTTGGTTGTGCAGCTAATCAAGCAGATTCTGAAGTCATGAGGACATTACTTAGCAGGAAGTATGAAGAATCTAACCTGGAAGAGGCAGACATTGTTATAGTTAACACTTGTGGGGTTAAGGGACCAACTGAAAATAAGATAGTAGATTTCATTAGAAGGCTTAAAAACGAGAAAGT
>Ga0190314_1000328_pt1 | contig 17201 bp, 27 predicted proteins | sample 4870071112_MG_FD_165055 | JGI IMG/M metagenome (GOLD analysis project Ga0190314, IMG submission 165055) | Hydrothermal vent sediment bacterial communities from Southern Trench, Guaymas Basin, Mexico - 4870-07-11-12_MG | ecosystem: Environmental > Aquatic > Marine > Hydrothermal vents > Sediment ...
CCCTAATGATTTGCATCATCACCTGAAGAATAATAAATAAATAATAAGGACTGAATTAAATTAACACATGAATAATAATAATAAGCAGGGCAAATGATATAAGACAACTGAAAAGAATACTATGCCCACTCAGGGTGAAAATAAAGCAGATGATTAAAAAATCAAATGATATTTAATCAACTGCTTACGCACCTGACTGAAGCATTTTCATTAACAGCTTTCTGTCCTCATCTGATAACTTTGCTAACATCTGCCTAAGCTGTAACTCTCTCTGCCTCTTCTCTGCCTCACTCTTCAACTGCTCACACTTTACAACTGCATCCCTTAATGCCTTTTCAATCTTTGGTATTACAGCAGGTGCAATAGGCACCATGCTCCTCACATAACCACTCTTAGCATTTGCCTTAACAATTGCGGGCACAGGTGTGGCTGTCTTCCTGTTCTTGGGTATTACAATTGCCACGTAGTATGCCATAGGACTATTGATTGGGTCATCTGCAACAAACCATGCATCAAGTGCACCTATAGACTTCAAATGATCAACAACTATGTCTTCAACCTTCTCAACTTCTGCCTTCACCTCCTGTTTCTGTTCAACTGCCTGTTTCTGTTCAGTTGAAGCTTCCTTCACCTGAACATCCTCAGTTGCTATCTTCTCATTCCTTTCAACTGCCTTCTTCCTCCTTCTGGGCATGCCTATCACCTGTGATAATTTAACACAGTATGGAGTATATAAACTTTTTGGTCAAATGACCACATGAAAAAACAGATGATGATAAAACAAGTGAAAAAAGAAAAGAAAAGAAAGAAAGAAACTAACTCTTTGTAGTGTACTCTTCCTCAATTGCTTTTGCCATTTTGTATAACTCACTATGCACAAGCTCTGCCTCCAAGACACCTGCCTGCACACCAAACATGCTGACTACCGTTACTATCTCCTTTATGAGCATAACCATAACATTTGAACCTGTGATAATTTAACACAGTATGGAGTATATAAACTTTTCACATGATAAAACAGATGAAAAGAAAACAAGTGATAAAACAAGTGAAAAAAGAAAAGAAAACTGACCGTAGAGTCACTTGAACATCTCCCTATTGCGAATTGACCTTAGCAGGAGTATCCTTAATGTTTGCCAGCTGGAGTGAACAGCAACTTCATAAGGATAGAGATAAATAAAACACATGATAAAGATAGCTAGGGGGAATGCACATGATGAAAGGCACACTATTTGAAATAGGTAAATATCAAATTGCTGTATGGATACAGGTAGAACATGACAGCAGGGGTAAAGTACCACTTGTAAGAATCAAGCCTTTCTACATCAAAACATCATCTGACCTATTCACATCACTAGCCATACAAGTGCATAGAACATGTGTATCATTCAATCTCCATATAGCGTGGTGATGACATATGAATAAACTATTGGTCATAGGAGTTGATGGTCTAGGCTATGACAATTTGACGAAGCATCTGTATAAGTACATGAACTTTACATATCAACTGTGCAGAAAGCACACATGCATAAGAATACCACTTGATGTGGCAGTAAGCCCAAGGAACTGGGTAAGAATATTTGCGGGTGTAGACCTGCCTTGGTACAATCTGTACATAACACAGATAACAGATGACAAGTGGAGGTTAATCAGAAGATATGAGCTACCCGTAAAGTTCATATGGGATATACACACTGACATGGTAGTCATTAATGCACCTGTAGTATGTCCTCCACTCTGCAAAAACACAGGCTTCAGACCAATTGCACATGGATTACCATTTACAGTTGATGAGTGGATAAGTGAGATAAACTCAGTAACCTTACATGCCAGAATGAACCTATCACTTGACAAAAACGTGATAGCGTGTTACACAGTTGTTGATAGAATGTTGCATGTGACAGCATACAGACCAACAATTGAGAGGGTGCTAACGGCACTCGATATGGCAGTTGCAAACCTAATTGCACTCGCAAATAGAAGGAATTACAAATGGATAATAGTATCAGATCATGGAATGAAAAGGACAAGCACATTCATGCATGGTATGGTTGCCCCAAGGCATGATATGCCATACATCAGAACAGTATTGCGTGCAGTACACCAGCATGATAATAATGCAATTGTGATAACAAATGTGAAGGGAGCAAAAGTGAAAAAATTAACAGATGTTTATAAGCTAATGCTGAAGATTCTCAGTAGTTAAACCCTTCACCTTTTTCCACAGTTCACTGTCCTTTGTCACTATGAACCTTGTGTACTTCCTGTTTTTCCAACACACTTGAATTAACCCCTTCTGCATCAGGTCATTAAGTATGTGACGTATGACAGTGCATGTGATTGGGTCATGCCTGAGACCTGCCCACTTGCACAATTGACCAACTGTGAAAGTCACACATGACCCTCTCGCACCTGCTATCAGCCTGTATATCACATCCATCACAGCATTATATATCACTTCAAATGGTATGTCCATCGGCATGCTCTCATCCTACCATGTAACTGTACCTTGACCTTCTCCACTTCCTCATCCTTAACTGCTCTCTCCTGAGCAGATCTCTTACTGCAACTCTCACTGCCTCACTCCTTGATGGAAACAGACCCATCCTCACTAACTCGTCTAGACCCTGTATATATGTCTCTGGCAGGTGTATTGACACAATTCTCATACATCTGTACCCATTATTATTCTTACTCACACACATCACCTGTGTTAATTTAACACACGTGGAATATTTAAGCTTTGTGTTAAAACAGGTCATGCTGGGTCAAGCTCAAGCTCATCCTCACTGCATCTGAATTGGAATTCACAGTACTTGCACAGATGTGACCTTTCAGGCTCTGGCAGCACATCTTTCCTTAGACATGTGTACAGCCTAACTGCCCTCTCAAGCATTTCACTGTAAACCCTGCTGTCATACTTCACCTGAAACACTTTAATGTGACCATCTTTCTTACAAATGTAGACTATGCAGGCTGGTGTTATCTCACCACTTTCAGCACCAGCCATAGCTTGGTAACAAATGATCTGCCTCAGGTGATGTTCATATGGTCTGTCTGGTATCTTATTCACAGTCTTAAGCTCCACTATCATATCACTTCTGTACAAGTCAATTGTGCCCACAAATCTAAATGCACCTGCACTGGTGTGCACCTGCACCGATACCTCTTTCTCCACTTGAAAGCCTAATTGTTGAAATAGTGACTGCAAGCCCATGTGGGCACATATGCCCAAGCCTAGTATTACGCACTTTGTATCACTCAAATGACTCAAAGTCAGTGGGTCACCATACTTCCTGTAGTAATATGCTTTCCTCAAGCACTGTACTACCTCACTCACATGTATCTCATCCTTCTTTCTTATCCTCAGTTGTTGTTTTAACATTTGCCTGAACATGTTGTAAATTGTGCTTTCTGTCAGCATACTATTCCCTCTCCACTACTGTCTCCTCAAGTTGTAATTTCTCCTGAACTGGCAGTATGTTTATGTGGTTATCAACTGCCTCACTCAAATGCTCTTTCAGTATGTGCACATACAGTGATGTTATAAACAGGAAGTCTTTTCCACAGATCTTGCACAGCCATCCAACTTTGTACTTGATGCCATACATCTGCACTATCGCATATGCTTCCTTGTGCTCCTTGACAAAATGATTTGCTATGTGGTGTGGTGTACCTACCATTCCGCATATTGGACATCTGACAGATATCCTCCTCAGTCTAGGCATATGTTTCAGTCACCTCCTTGAGGAAGTCATATGTTTCTCCCCATTCATTTGACCTCACAATTGCATCAATTTCCTTCTGCTCAAACTCTATCTCTTCCTCATCTGTGCTTAACAGTGCTTCAAACACTGCCCTCACACGTGCACTGTAAATCTTCTGTCTCCCATCAAGCCTTGATTCATTCATGTACTTGTCAAGTGGCTTCTGTTCAGCCATCTGCTTTACATATGCCAGTATGCCTCTCATAACTGAGGCTCTCAGTATCTTGAATGTCAGTAAGCCTGCTACCTCAGGTCTGATGTTGTATGTGATGTCAATTATTGCAAACCTGTCAACAAATGCTTCCGCACCCTGAATACCAGCCTCTCTTTTCAGCCAGTGTGTTATATACTCACGTGCATCATGCGGTGTTATATCACAGTTGCCATACCAGATGAAGGGTAGGTACTTCTGTAGTGTTGGTGACACGCCCTTAGGTGTTGCAGTTTCACGTGTCCATAAGCCATGTGACAAGCCAGTCTTTATGACATCTACTATTTGCTGTGCACGTGTCTTATCAAGTGCACTGAGGTCTGTGAACTCATCAAATATGACACCTGACTTATAGACTAACCCAAACTGCCCTGTTCTGGCATCCAGTATGAGTCTAGCAATTGTGGGTATCTTACTGACATAGCCATATCCAAGTACCTCACTGCACCAGACACCATGTGTTGTCTTACCAGTACCACGTGCCGTCAATTGGATTATTGGTATAATGCCATCACCATACAGTTTGATGTTCGCACTGAACCTTACCAAGTTCAGTCTGACCAAGTCAGGTGTCACCTTCCATCCCATGCCATATGTTAGTGCCACTATTGGGGGTATCTTACTGCAAATCCTCTTTGCACTCTCTACATCCTCTTTTGCCTTCAGCACTTGCAACTTTAATGCATATGCTCTTGAGGTCTCTACCCTCACTTGTGCTAAGATATAGTTTGAGCATATTTGTGCTATCTCATCTGGTGTCAGGCTTGACAGCTTCTGCTTGCTGACATATAGCTTATACCCATTTGGGCACCTGAGCACTAGGTAGTCTGACTTTATGTCAAATGCACGTGGTGAAAATAGCCACACCTGCACAGCCTTCTTGCCGAAGTGGTAGTACAGCTTAGCTATATTTGGTGTGTTCCCCAGTTTGTAGGCTTCAACTATCTTCTGTATATCACCTTTGAACTGTGATTTGATGGTAAAGAATACCTCACGTGTGAGACCTTCAGGCACTGGTTCTCTCACATCAATTGTATATGCCTGTAGTAGTTCCTCATATTCTGCTTTCATTTGTATATCACCTGTTCAGTGCACTTATTACTGCATCAACTGCCTTATACAGTATTTCAACTTCTCTCTCCAGTTCCACTAACATTTTCTTCAGTTCTGTGTAATCAATTGTTATCTCTTGTATGCCCTCTCTGGTTCCCACATGTATTGTCACGGCTATCCTTGCAGACTTTTGTGCACTATCCACATGTACAGAGGGCTGTATCACTAGCCTGCCACTCCAGTTGGTGCACTCAATCTTTGACCCAACTATCTGCATGTACATCACCTGCTACTCCCTTTCTAGCTCGAACTCATCTGCTGTCTTAACTTCAACTTCTTTCTTTTCAACTGTCTTTCCCTTTACACCTACTAATATTGTCTTCAGTAGTAGCATTTGAGCCATCATCTGTAGTCTAGTAGCTAAGATATTCAGTCTGAAGGGGTCTAACATTTGAATCCTGAAGTGGTAGTACTTTTCACCCTTTCTGATCTTGGTCTTTTTGTATGTATTCCACTGTGACCTGCTTATCACTAGTTCTATTCCGCATGTGAATCCCTCAAATGTTACACTATCCTCTCCCCTGCCTATCCTGTACCTGCCTCTGCTCTGTACAAACCTGAGAAAGCCTAGTATCTTTGCACCCTCATCTGTTTGTATAACCACTGGAATTCTAGGATTGCTCTTGCTGAGGTAGCTTGTCAGTAAGTCCTTTTCACCTGTTGCCTCAGTTGGTACCTCCTCCTCAAACCCTATTTCCTCAGACACCCCAAATCACCCCCGTGTTAAATTAACACAGGTGGTTTGCTTATAAACTTAACGGTTAACTTAAATATGACTTGATGCAAGATTGTGCCTTGGTGACTGCACGTGTCTGTCGACAGTCTGGTGATGGAGATTATAGCAGGGTGTATGGTGATACTGGTGAGCTACATGCTCACAAGGCTGAATTCACTTGAGAAACGCATAGCAGACCTGATTGAGAACGATATTGTGGAGATTAAGGAAAGGCTTGCCAGACTGGAGGGCAGGATGGAAAGTTTAAGTAGGAGTATATGGAAGTACAGCAGGGTGAGATAGATGGTATTCCAGATATCTTGGGCAGACATCCTGACAGCAATTGGTGTCATAGCACCATTCTTTTCATTTGTACTGGGCAGATGGCTGGGCAGGAAGAAAGTTGATCTCATAATCATATGTCTGAGCATAGTGGAGAAGGCACTAAGGGAGAAGGGTTATGTGCAGACGGCAGATGTTATCTCAGAGATCATCTGGTACTTGCAGAGGGGACTAATGGAGGACACAGATGCATTAACAGAAGACATTACCAGACTGATAGAAGGCAAGTAAAAATTGTCATCTATATGTGCCTTATAATGGCTTCTATGTATTTTTTCAGTTGCAATAGCTCATCCCTGTAGTCCTCATACTGGACTGGCTTATGAAGCTTCAGCAGTATCCTGTCCACAAGTACAAAGACATCTGAGACATCCAGACTATGTCTTATAGCAACTGTGTAAAGCACCTTCTTGAGCTTTGGTAGCCTCTCTCTGAGTAGCCATGTGTCCTTTCTTGCATTCCACACTCTGAGCCAGCTATCAAAGAGCCTCATCCTGTAGTGAGGGCTTTTGGGTATGTAGTTCATCTGTCTTACCCCCTGTGTTAAAATAAAACAGAAGGGGTATTTAAGCTTTACTGTGCAGGCTCAATTGAGGATTTTCTTGATGTCTTCAATTGTTTTTATCTCTTTGCTCACTACTGCCTTGCCATATATCTTTACATTTATGTCCCCTTCAGATGTATAGTCTACAAGTACGACTTTGTACCCCCTTCTTAACCACTTCTCTATGTCACTGATCAGCCTCTCAGTATCCAGCCTGCCGATGCGTTCAATCGCCCTGCTACTATAGCACACGTTAAACTTTCCACATACTGGACAGATGGGTGTATCAATCCCATAATGACCTATAACATCTAGGTACTCAATAACCCTGTGCCCACACTTCTCATACACTGTTTCATAAACCCAGAATGTTAACCCCATTCCCTTCCTCTTTTTGAACAGCCTCTTAAGCACGTGCATTACATATGCCTCAGGTATGCAGACCATATCTATCCTTTCCATCTGCCTATCACCTGTGTTAAATTAACACAGTGGGGTATTTAAGCTTTTCTGTGGTCATCCCTAGTCTGCTTTCTCATATGCATGATAGAAGTGTATTATTTCACCCTCTGGGATGATTCTTTTGCACATGTCACATCTGATCTTGCCATCACTTACATCCTGCCCAACTTCCACAAGCTCATACTTGAACAGCCTCCTGCCTATAAGCCTCCTGATGAATGACAGTATATGTTCACAGTGGTCACATAGTATGAACTCATCCATATGGTTCACCTGCCATGTTCCCAGTATGACACTATCCTTATCACACATGGTATCCCATCATGTGTTACCTCTGTTAGCTCCCATATGTGACCACATTCTGTACACATGAATCTCTGCCTTGAGACCCTCCTCATCTGTTTCCCACATAATGGACAGTAGTATTTCCCTGCAATTTTCCTCTCCCATATGTGGGCAACAGCCTTCATGCTCTCACTCCTCCAAGTGCACCTTCACTATGACCCATAGTGGATTGGCTCTGAAGTCATATGAGATTTCCACTCTGTAGTCTTCAAGCATACTCTCTATGTACCTCATCATCTGTTTTAGCATCTTGATAGCGTTTATCCTTCTGGTCTCCTTGACCATGTCCTTGAGGATTTCCTCATCTGGAATAACAGCCCTCTGTGTGGCTTTCCCATGTGAACTCTTTGTACCCTCACCCTGTGGGAACTCACTATTTGTGGGCATATCTGGGTATATACCCACCCTGAGGTCACCCCACGTATAACCCCACATGTCACACTTATAAGTCTGCCCTTCCACTTGCTTCAGCATGGTGATGTAAGCATGCCTTACGTGAACTTCAGTCGAAGGATTAGAAAGTACCAAGGCAAGATTGATGCGGATGTCATCAGGAGCCGTATCAGTGCACTAAGAGACTTCATGATAGAGCTTGAGCAGGAACAGTTTGCTAACCTAGTAGCACTTGAGGAAGCCGTCAAGAAGGAGCTTGGTGAGCAGGGTGTAAGCACTATACAAATGCCCTTCTACCTGAACGTGGCTAGAGAGGTTTACAAGATCAAGACCAGACACTCTGGTAAAACAGCAGATGCTGAAGTCCTAATTGTCAGGGACAAGTGGATAAAGAGAGGTCTAGACCCCACACTTGTTGATCTAACGATACGCATAGCCTACGGCTACGTGCCTGCCTACTAGAGTCAGCACCTGACCCATCAAGGTCACGCTTAAATATTCTTTTTCTTTTTCCATATCTGGTGTAGCCACATGAAAGTATGGTTTCAGGTGTTTAGGGCAACATCACTGTGGGTGCAGGCACAGTTGATTAAGAGGTGCTTGGAACAGTATGGTGCTAAATGCAGGTTTGTAAAGAGTGTGACAGTATATGACATCATAAGGGGTAGTGCAGATGCATACATCTTTGTTGCAGTTGCAAACCCCACGTGGCTGTTAGAGTATGCTTCAACATATGACCTGATCAAAAGGAGGACACACTGTAAGGCACTACTGTATACAACAATTGAGGGGATACCATATCCCTACCTTGCACAGCAGTATGGTGTAAAGTATGCTGAATACATAGCAAACAGCCACTTCACCAAAAAGTGTTTGGAGTCAGTTGGATGGAAGGTAATTGATGTCATACATCATGCGTATGACCCAGATGGGGTGAAGAAAGCAATTGAAAAAGGGCAGGTGCTTAGGAGAAAAGTGAAGCGTGACTTCAAAGACAGAGTGGTGTTCCTCTATGTGGGCAGGGATGACCATAGAAAACAACTTGACAGGCTGATGAAGGCAGTTGATATACTCAATCAGAAGTGCCCAAATGACTTTGTACTACTGTGTTGGACAGAACTGAGGAGACCTCAATTGTTTAGAAGGCAGAATGTTAAAGTATGTGGCATATTCGGTAGCAGACCACATGTGGATGTGCTCGCATTAATGTATGCGTGTGACTATCATGTGTTCCCAACAGTGTGCGAGGGGTTTGGTGTACCACTATTGGAGGCACAGGCTGTTGGTAGACCAACTGTGCACTGCTGGTTTCCCCCACTGAGTGAGTTCAGCCTGAAGGAAGCCAACTTTACATTCCCATATGATCATGTGGAATACTGGAAGACTACAGCAGAACAGTATTTCCAGATGCACATGTATGACCCTGCTGAACTGGCAGATGCTATGATCAGGGCAATTGACATATACAAAAACTACCCAAGTGAGTATGAGGACAGGTGCAAGAAGTTAGCTGAACATGCAAAGAAGTGGGATTACAGAAAGGTTTACAGAAAGTTTGCAGTACACCTTGGTTTAGCTAAACCAGTTGAAATCACCATTATGCCCAAACGCATGAATAAGAGGCAGTTGTTTGGGAAACAGTACTTTGAAGGTGGATTGAGCAACTACAAAGGCTATACATATGCAAAAGAATGGGCATATGTGGCTAAAGAGCTAACTGAAGTATTTCAGTTGAAGGGAAAGAGAGTACTTGATGTTGGGTGTGCATATGGTTACTTAGTGAATGAATTGAAGAAACAGGGTGTAATAGCAGTTGGTATAGACATAAGTGACTATGCCATGAAGAAAGCACGTGAGGCACAGATATCAGATATACTGCATGCTGATGCACTACACCTGCCGTTCAAGGATAAGTCATTCTACTGTGTGATAGCATTTGAGTTAGTAGAGCATATACCACGTGAGTTTGAGGCTCAATTGCTTAGAGAGCTTGTGAGGGTATCACAGAAATACATACTTGTGAGGACACCATACTGGAAAGATTCAGATGATAAAGACAAGACACATGTGAACATAAGACCAGCATCATACTGGATTAGAGCATTTGAAGGGCTAGGCTGTAGGTTCAATATTGATTTATACATGAAGTACCACTTCACTGCTGTATATAAGCACCCCAAATTTGCAGATGACTGTTTAGTGTTTGAGGTGAGCTAACATGTGGATGACACGTGTACCCCCACTCAGGAGAAAGCTCAAGTATGTGAAGAAATTTGCTTCAATCGATGGCATACTTGCAACATACTATCACTTCAGGAACTTACTTGACTTAATACAGTTGCAGATTGGATGGGACACACTGTTTAGGTCACTGCTTGATCTACATCTTCAACTGAATCTACACTTTGATCCTTCAGAGTTTGAGGTATTCAAGCTGAAGTTGTCACAACTGTTCCCATTCTCACTTGAACCAATTGAAAAGGCAAGGTATGGTATAAGCAGGTATGACTACAGCATATATGACCCCGAGCAGGTGTCACCAAAGAATCTGGAAAGGTACACATGGGAGTTAACATATAAGACCACACACCACAAGGAGAGGAAAATTAGGCATGTGGGCAGACAGCTTGTGGACTACCTACAGATACACAAGGACATACTGGCACAGCTGGGCATAAACAAAGACTATGTACAAGGCATGCATGATACTATTGCACTTGTCGAAGGCAAGATATTGAATAAGGCATACTGGGGGTTTGCAGTGTGGGATGGTGCAGTGTGGAGTGAGGAGGATGAGTACGAGCAGAGATCACCAGAGGACTGGAGTACACAATTGAGGATGGAGACAATTAATGTGTACGAGTCACACTGGGATTACAGCAGATGGGATTATGCAAGATGGGTGGATGATGACTTGGAGATGGATGAGTCAATTGAGGAATATATTGACAAGCTAATTGAGGAAAAGCACAAATGGGTAGAACCAGTGTGGGAAGGCACATTCTTACTGCAAAGGGTAGACAGACTGCATACTACAGGAGGCTACTATCAGTTGAAATCACAGAATGTGAATGACTTGGTTAAACGCATATGTTATAAGCATGGTGTGCCCATCACACAAATATATGCATACATAGCATTTGCAAATGAAATAATGTATATGAAATACACGGGGTATAGGAAGGCTAAGCAGTGGAGGCAGATGGTTACGGCAGATGACATAATGAACAAGTATGTCAAAATGGGTCTGGACAGGCAGGTGTTAGATGAAATCAGGAAGGCATTAGGCTTATAAGCGTGCACATGGTATCTTCATGCGGTGATAATATGAGTGCGAACGTGAAGACTACAGTAAAGAAAGAGACCACAGCTGTAGACCCTCAAGTGCGAAAGTTGATGCAGGATCTTGTGAATGAATGCATAGCACTGACACTTACACTTGCAACTACAGACTGCAATTGTGATGTGTGTAAAGAGGCACGAAAGATTGCAAAGATTGTAAAGAAGCTGTACAGGTTCAGAAGGTGATAACAGATGGCAGAGCCATTATTTCCCAGACACCTGAAAGCTGGTCAAAGGCACGTGATAAGGGGTATAACAATTGAGGTGATGGAGGTGAATGAAATCAGGGCATATACAGGTGCTGGTCAAAAATCAACTGTGTACATGGTGAGCTACAGGCTCAGGGATGGTGACTTTATCACACCTGTAGCACATTTGTTTATCCCAGCCACAGATGATGCAAGAAAGTATTTCCTGCAGGTGATTAACCAGTATTTGTCAAACAGGGAGTTCATTAGGAGAATGCTCAGAAGGTGATGCGTGTGCATGATGATTTTTTCACATTTGATATACCAGTTGATTATGTGGATGTGAATGTAGTAATTGAGGGTGTACAGTATGAATTGCAACAGGTGACGACAGATGTACTATCACAGCATACTGTTGACTGGCATGTGAGGGGTATAACAGACCCATTAGGGCAATTGGTATCATGGTTATGGGAGCAAATCAGCATGGGTCTGGACAGTCTGGCTAATACAGTATGGGGGTTCTTGCAGACAATACGTGACCAAATAGTTGAGAACATCACAGGTGCAATAAATACCATGCAATCCGCACTATCAAGTGCTATAACACAGCTATCTGATAGTGTATCAGCATTTGTTACAAGCATAGAGAATACAATATCATCATTCATCACAACTGTGACAGACATGATGGCTAATGTCAGCACACTGCTTGCAACTGGTTTATCACAGTTATCGACTACTTTAGCAGGTGCCGTGCAGGCAGTATATGACTATTTAGCATCACTTGGTGCAACTATTACAGGTGCAATATCACAACTACAAAGTGCCTTCACAAGTGCTATCGAATGGCTTAGCACACAGCTAGGCACCCTCTCATCACTAGTCTCAAGTGCTGTACAATCACTTGTTACAGCAGTGCAGGGTGTGGTAGTACAGATACAGGATGCATTTGCATGGTTATCAACACAGCTTGGTAATATGGCAGGCACTATAATTAGTGCTGTACAAAGTGTGTTGCAAAGCATATGGGAGAGTTTACAGGGTGCTGTTGCACAGATTGGTGCATACATACAGGGTGTAGTCCAAGCATTTCAAAAAGGATTTGCACAGGTGATGGATTACTTCAACAATCTGTTCAGGCAGTTGCAGAACTCTGTTAATCAGGTGCAAATAGTACTAGCTGGCTTTGTCAATCCCTTGACAAATATCTGGAATACACTACAGAACATATACAAGTGGTTTGAGTCATTCAGTTGGGAAAACATTACGAAGTTCTTCACAGAGCAGGTACCATCTGCCATATGGCAGTTTATAACATCACAATTACCGCAAATGATCAGCACACTGCTTGAACTATTTGAGAAGCACGTAATTGAGCCTGCAAGAGCAGTGCTGTCTAGGACTGTGCAGAACCTTGCACAGATGTTTACAGCACCTGTACAGGCACTAATGAAGGGTGCAGTATCGCAAATAGCAGAGATGAAAGGCTGGTTCAAACTGAGTACACCCCCAGCAGACCCAAGTGAGATACTCACTAGACTGATGACAGTTGCTGTACCATTCTTGGTAGCAGGCATCAGTGCTGGTATAGTCACTGACTTATTACAAACTGAGGTGCAGGTGTTAGGCAACAAGGCAAGCTTCAGACTGAGGGCAATATCAAACATTCTGAGCAGTTGGTTCAGTGGTGAAACATATGTTATGCCACTGATGTGGTCAGTCTTTCAGGCAACTGTACTGCCAGCCATGTCAACTTGGTTCAACTATTACTTCAGACCAAGGTTCCCAAGTGAGGAGGAGGCTTTGGATTGGTACTACTGGGGTAAGATCACAGTTGATGAGTACAAATCAATCATGGGCTTCATGGGGTATGCAGATGACTTTGCAGATGCGATACTAGAGACGAGCAGGAAGGTACTATCTGAGAGTGACCTAGAGGATGTGTACTACAGGCTGTTATACTTTGAGAAATTATCAGATGCTACAATCAAGATGGCACTGCCAGACAGGGAAGTTCAAATATCGCTTGCATCATTCAAGAATACATTAAGTCAGCTAAAGCGGAATGCAGGCATCACAAACGTTAGCAACTGGTTCAAGGCAGAGATGAGGAAACACAGATATGATGATAAGACACTGAATGCTAAGCTCATAGCAGATATGAAGCTACCATCTGTAAATGACTTGATAACATTTGTAGTCAGGGAGATAATATCACCTGCTGACTTCTTTGTAGCATGCCAGATGCAGAAGCTACACCCCTACTGGGCTTCGGCATACTGGGAGGCACACTGGAGGCTACCATCATTTGAAAACCTGCGTGAGGCATTCTGGAGGGGTATAATCAGTGCAGATGAGTTCAAGAAGTACATCATATGGCACGACTACAGACCATTCCCGAGACCTGACATAAGCAAGTCAGATGTTGACATAATGATGCAGTTGCAGTGGAAGCTACCAACACGCATAGACACCAGATGGATGGCTAAATATGGCTTAATCAACTGGAGTCAGCACTTGAAGTTAGTTCAAATGGAGGGATACCCAGATGGTGACCCATATAACTTAGGCTTCAATATTGCGGAAACAGTTGCAAAGGCAGAGATAATTAATGTAGTAGTTGATGAGAGGACACTGTGGAGGAACAGACTGTTTGACATGTATGAGCGTGGCTATATGACACTTGCAGAGATACAACAGAAGTTTGAGGCAGGCTTTACTACCACAATTGATAATGTTGAATTCAAGGTTGGGTTCCATCAGTTGGAGATTGAACTAATGTTAGAGGCAGTGAAGTTAGAGAGGCAGAGACGCTTAGCAGATGAGAGATTAGACAGCCTGATTGAGGCATACGTGTATGGTGCAATACCATATGAGGAATTCAGCCAGCAACTAAAGCAGATAGTCAAGGATGATGAGGTGAGGAAGGCAATTGAGCAGAAGTGTGCACTGAAAAAGCTCAGAAGACTGATCTCAGACATTAGAAGGCAGGCTGAAAAAGTTATTGACAGGGTGCTGTACTTGTATGAAAGAGGCTTAGCAACTGAGGATGAAGTGAAGGAAGCAATTGAAAAGTATGTGGGAAAAGCACAGTTGGAGAAGGAAGAGCTTGAACTGATACTTGAAGAAAGCAAGTGGAGAAGGGAATACTGGTTTAGAGACAAGGTGTATGATTTGAGCAGGAGGCTGTATCAATATGGTAAGCTTGACAGTAGTAAATACAAAGAGCTGTTGCAGAAGTATGGATGGACAAGTGAGCTTGCAGAGCTTGAGGCTACAGCATATGATTATTTCCTCACAAGAATTGATGATATAGCAAACAGGATTGCGAGGCTGTATGCTAAGGGCAAGCTGAACAAAGCAGATGCAGAGAGTTTGATGAAAAAGCTTGGATTATCAGATGAGTGGATACGGAAGAGGTTACAGCTTGCGGAGGTAGAAAGTGTGATTTATAAGCTTGGTGATTGAAGCACATGATAGGGGTGATGTGGAGTGTCATGGATAGGTTTGCAGAGACCAAGGAGTGGTAAGGTAATCAGAACATCATGGGGTAGGACAGTTGTTGATGCACTTGACATTTTGTATTATGAGAGTGCAGTTGACTATATGGGTTACATACACAGGGATTTGATACCAGATGTTGACCTACAGTATGTGCTTGGAAAGCCAGATGTGAGAGTCAGAGAGGTGTACAGTGGTTATGGTTACTTCACATATGATGTGTGGATACAGGGTAAGAAAGCACTGAAAGATGGTGACCCAATTTCAATCTATGACATCTTCGATACAGCACGTGAGAAGATCACACAAGCAATTGATTACAGCAGTTATGTGCCTTTCCTGAGGTCAATTGATGAGACACTCAGTTTGATATTAGGTCAGCTTGATGTGAAGATTTCACAATTGAAGAAACAGATTGAGGGCTACTTACAGATGATTTATGAGAGATTGAGAGAGACACTTGATGTGGACATATTAGCAACTGAACAGTCATATGCAGAGCTATTACTGTCTGTACCAACATCTGGGTATAAAGACATACTGTTTCCAAAAGCTGGCAAGCGTATAAGTACTAGAAGCTGGCATATACAGTCAACTTCAACTGCTGGTAGGGTAGTATTGAAGTTTAGAGACAGTGGTAAAATCATAGGTGCACTACTGTGTGTCTTACAGCACCCTGTGGTGCACAATATGGTTAATGTCACTGGTTATCCAGATGAGCCTATACGCTTAGAATGGACAGACTTATCGGCAAACAGTGATATCTTCTATCAGATCACATACAAGGAGGTAGACTAGTATGGGTAACAAACAGTTAAAGAAGATCAGGAGGGTAGCATATGGTGATGTCATACTGCCTACAGATGATAGTGATCAGATCGACAACTGGAGGACTCAGAGTGAGATAAACGATGAGCTTAAGTTTGATGATCCAGAACTGGAGGATTTATTGAAACAACTGAAGGCAGTGATTTCACAGATGTACTATGTGCAATATGGTGACTTTGTCAGGAGTGAGCTTCACAATCTGTTTGTTGATGCGTGGAATTTGCAACAGGAGATAAATCAGTTGCTTTACTACTGGAAGCAACAGGCTACTAAATCAATTGCCCAAGTCAAGGTTACATTTCATGGTAGAGTATGGAACTATGTCTATGGCAGGGTTTTAGCACCTGACCCTGCACAGAATACACTACGTTTGATACCGTTTGCGAAGCATAGTATCTCTGCTAGTGCTATCTTGATGCAGACATTATTGCTTAAAGCAAGTGCTAGCGTATCAGCAAGTGCTTACGTGAGCAAGTTTACGAAGGTCAAGATTGGTGGTACTGCAAGCGGTAAAGTCTATCTAAGCCAAGTCTTTGTCAAGAAGGCAAGTATATTAATATCAGCTAACGTAAGTATAAACGTGGTGAAATAGGAATGAGTTGTGCTCTCGGAAGATGCAGAAATGCACAAACGAGAATCAAAGTGAAAGTACGTATAGAACATTATAGCAGAAATGGCAAACTGAAAAGAGTTTACAAAAAAGAAAATGATAGAGTGCTGAATAACTTTGGTTATTTGTTGAAGGCAATCTTCTATCCAATCAATAAAGGAGCAAATGTTCTAATAACTGGGTTTGTTGATGAATATGGGCGTAGCTTTGGCTTGCAAATTGGTCTGTCTTCATACACATGGGACTATGTGTATGAGGAAGAACGAAAGTATTATTGTGAGATCGGGACAGGAACTACAGCCCCTGCAAACTCTGATTACAAGCTTGAGAATTATCACAATCGTGGTGTAGCAGAGATTTATTCGCTTGATCTCGGTGCAGACAAGATAAGCATAACATTACGTGCATCTGTGCAAGCAACTGCAAACGTTACGATTAATGAGGTGGGCTTATCGTTGCATACTCGTGGAAGAAACGTTGAACAGGCAACATGGGTATCTGCATATGTACTACTTTTCAGAGACGTACTTAGTGAGGGCATTTCCATGTTGAGTGGTGAGTATTTAGCAGTATATTATACAATTGAGTTTACGAGGTGATAGTATGGGAGTTGACTGTAGAAAATGCAAACATGCATGTATGACATTTGATGAATTCTATAACAGATGCAAAGCACAGATTGATGAAATACTGAAAAAGACAAATACGAAGCTTGAGGACTACAAGAAGATGATTGAAGACATTATGAAGCTTCATAAGAAGAACTACAAAGTAGTCATACTGTGTGCGAAGACTCTGAGTTTAAGAGTAGCAAACCCTGAAAACCCGTGCCAGTCA
>Ga0190314_1000331_pt1 | contig 17043 bp, 17 predicted proteins | sample 4870071112_MG_FD_165055 | JGI IMG/M metagenome (GOLD analysis project Ga0190314, IMG submission 165055) | Hydrothermal vent sediment bacterial communities from Southern Trench, Guaymas Basin, Mexico - 4870-07-11-12_MG | ecosystem: Environmental > Aquatic > Marine > Hydrothermal vents > Sediment ...
TCCTTAGTTTCTTTAGTTTTTATTGTAAAATCCTTATCTTTAAAACAATAGTGTAATGTTTTGCGGTGATGTTCCATGATGACATCTATGGTGATCAATGTGCGATGGAATTCATTGCAACGTGTACCTTGGTGTTGGAAGGTTCTCCTGCAAGAGAATTGAAGAGTATGGGATATAAAATTATAGATTCCGAAAACGGTCGAATAAGATTTCTAGCAACAATTGAAGACATACCGAAATTGAACATATGAATGAGAAGTGCTAAAAGGATTCTGATGGTTTTTGGACGTTCCAAAGCAAAGACATCTGACGACCTTTTCGAGGGAGTTTTCTCACTGCCCTGGGATGATTTGATACCCAGAAAATGGGAAGTTACCTGTTGTGAAAGTGCGATCAGTCAGATCCAAACTCTTCAGCATCTCATCGATACAATCTGTGGTGAAGAAAGCGATAGTGAAGAAACTTTCATATTGTCATAAAATAAAAGCACTGCCAGAAACAGGTCCAGAATATCCAATTCATGTATACCTGAAAGATGATGCCGTCACAATTGCAGTTGACACAACGGGAAAAGAAGGATTGCATAAAAGGAGCTACAGAAGGAAGACGGCAGAAGCACTTTTGAGAGAAACGATAGCAGCAGGTCTTGTGATACTCTCACGCTGGAGATATGAAGAAGCATTGATAGATCCTTTCTGCGGATCAGGAACTGTATGCATAGAAGTTGGCATGATGGCTCGTAATATCGCTCCCGGTCTTAAGAGGCATTTCTGTTCAGAGAATTGGAGAATGATCTCAAAGGATAAATGGAAAAGAGAAAAAGATCTTGCAAAATCGAGTATGAAAAGCGAAGGATATAAAATTATAGGATCTGATATCGATGAAAAGATTATAGAAATAGCAAAAATTAACGCAAAATCAACGGGTGTTGATATAAAGCTCATGAGATCATCTTTCGATAAGTTAAAAGCAATCAAATCAACTGATGTAATAATAACGAATCCACTGTACGGTGTAAGACTGAAAAAGTTCAGAAAGATACACAGAGATCCTAGGATTTTGAGAGAGAATTTCCCAAGCTGGAAGTATCATATAATCTCATCGTTTGAGAATTTTGAGAGAATGTTTTGGGAAAAGAGCCAATAAGAAATTTTCGTTTTTCAACGGTGGTATTAAGGTCTTCTTCTACCAATTCTGGAGAACAACCTCATGATGGTTCTTTACCAACCTTTCGAAATTCGCTACTTCCTCAACTTTCCTCCTTTTTTCTTTCTATCATCATCGGAGTATCCAACAGGTAGTATGGACTCTATTCTGAATTTTTTCAGGTATTTTAAGGAGTTTCAGTTGAACTCAGAGGAGGTTTTTCCCTTTTGAATTTTCTGACGGTTTTCCTTTTTCTGGCAAGCTCCAGAAGCATCACCTCACCTCTTATGAATCTTTGAAAGGGATTATAGCATGGTGAAAAAATACCTTTACGATTCATTTGAAAATAGTTTGTGAGATCGTGTATAATAAAATTGGTTCAATGATTGAACCAAAGATCCTTTTAAGGAGGTGGGGAATATGAGAAAGCTTCTAATACTTGCTATTCTGCTGTCGTTTCTCCTAACATTTGTTTTTGCAAAAACCACCATCAGGTTCATGGAAGTTATAACAAGCCCTGATAGAACGAAATTTTTAAAGGGGTTACTTTCAGAATTCGAAAAACGTAATCCTGATATTGAAGTTGAACTTATATCTGTTCCATGGGACCAATCCTATGAGAAATTGATGAGTATGGTGGTTGCTGGAAGTCCTCCTGATGTTGTGGAAATGCCAGAAAAATGGGTGGCAAGATTCGCTTCAATGGGAAAGCTTGTGAATCTGGAAAAATACCTGGAGGACTGGCCAGAACTTAATAAGTTCGTAGAACCAGCTCTGAAAGCAATGAGGGTCTATAAAAACGAACCTTATATCATCCCTTATGGTTTTTACATAAGGATAATGTTCTACAGGAAAGATTGGCTTGAAGAAAAGGGATTACCTGTACCTCAGACGACGGACGAATTCATAGAGGTTGTAAGGAAATTGACAGATCCATCAAAAGGTAGATTTGGAACGTATATAAGAGGAGCTGTTGGTGGATGGGATACTATAAAATACTGGATTTCAGAGTACCTAGGAACAGCAGAATATTTCGATGAAGAAGGGAAATGTCTTTTGAGAAAACCCGAAGCGGCAGAAGGATTAAAAACCTACGTTAGTTTCTATAAAAATGGTTGGGCTCCTCCAGAATCTGTGAATTGGGGTTACAATGAAATAGTGGCAGGATTTTATACAGGAGTTGTAGGCATAATATTCCAAGATCCTGAAGTCATAGGAACATGTAAAAAGCATATGGAAGAAGGAACGTGGATGGTGGCAAAACTCCCAATAGGTCCGCATGGTAAGACTTTTGTTAAGCTTGGATTCGGTGGCTGGTCTATGTTCAAAACAGGGAAGGAAGATGTTGCTTGGAAACTTGTCTCCTTCTTGGCATCAGAAGAAATAGGTATGAAATGGGAAAAATATTTAAACCTCGTTCCAGCATATAAGAAAGCTTTGGAAGATCCTTTCTATATGGAAGATCCTTACAGAAAGGTCTTGGTTGAAGAACTGAACGATCCAAGGTACGAGTTTTACTTTGAGCCATGGTATCTCCCAGAATGGGCAGAGTTCTTCCAGAAACTTTCTGTTCAGGAATTCCAAAAGGTCCTTCTAGGGAAGGAAACACCTGAAAAAGCTTTGGAGATCTGGTCGGACTTTCTAGAGAAAGCTTATAAAAAGTGGATTGAAAAACATGGTAAATGACACATGGCCCCCACTTAATGTGGGGGCCTTCAGGGGGATAAGAGATGAAGAATCCATGGAAGATAGCGAACGAAATAAAGAAAATGATAGTGGAAAAATCTTGGAAGAAACTACCTCCTGAGAGAAAACTCGCCAAAGATTTGGGAATCAGTAGAAATACTCTTAGAGAAGCTCTGAGGATACTGGAGTATGAAAAAATAATAAGTAGGAAACAGGGGAAAGGTACTTTTGTTGAGAAAAATAGGAATCTGAAAATACACATAAATCCTTCTTCGATAGAAGTGGAGACACATAACGTAGAGTTCATATTCGATGTTTTGGAGGTTAGATGGGGTCTTGAAGCAAGTGCCGTACGTTCCATAATACTTCACGCTGATATAAGTGAAAAAGAGTGGGAAAGGATAGAAAGAATTTTGGAAGAACTCGAAGAAAGGCATAGAAAGGGAATAGCTTCTGGAGAAGTAGATAAGGAGTTTCACAAATCGATCATAGAGCTCTCACACAACCCTATCTTAATAGATCTTTATAAGACGATATGGACACTTATAAGCATCATCTGGAAGTATCCTCTAGGGGTCCCTCATTTCGGTGATAAATCCATACCTTATCACCGAGATTTACTCGAGGCTTTGAAAAGAAAAGATTTAGATCAAGCCATAAAAGCTATCAGTGATATCGTAGAATCTGATTTGAAAGACATTCTATCTTTCATTCAAGAGAAAGGAGCATGAAATAGTGAGGAAAATGACGCCATATTTGCTTTTGCTTCCTGCTCTAATTCTTATACTCTTCTTTTTCCTCATCCCACTTGTAGAAACTGTTATAATATCGTTTCAAAAATACGTTTTATATGAACCCTACGATATACGATTTATAGGGATTAATAACTATAAAAAAGCCTTTCTTGAGGATCCAGATTTTTGGATTTCAATGAAGAATTCTATGATATGGACTGGTGGCTCCCTTTTGTTTCAGTTCATACTGGGATTTGGGCTGGCCTTACTACTGAATGACCCCTTTAAGGGTAGAGGTCTTTACCAATCTGTAATCTTTCTTCCATGGGCTGTTCCTGGGTTTCTAATAGGTATAACTTGGAGGTGGATGTACAACGCTAGATTTGGAGTTATAAACGATATACTTCTGAAGCTCGGTATAATAAACAGACCAATAGCTTTTCTCTCACTCCCTAATAAATCGTTGCTTGCAGTTATAGTTGCTAACATATGGTTTGGTATACCATTTTTTGCAATAATGATTTTATCAGGCCTTCAGGCTATCTCTCCTCAACTTTATGAAGCAGCAGAAATCGATGGAGCTGGGGCCTTTTCCAGATTTTTCTACATAACGCTCCCTCTCTTGAGACACGTAATAGTTGTTGCAATCATTCTGAGAATGATATGGATATTCAATTTTGCAGATCTCATATACATAATGACTCAGGGAGGGCCGATGAATACCTCTCAAATACTCACAACTTACATATTCTTCAGAGCTTATGCCTCGATGGATTTTGGTTATGCAGCTGCTCTATCTGTCATAGCAGCCAGTATTCTACTTGCTATGTCAATCCTGCTTTTGAAGATAACAAGATTCGAATCAGGGGTGTGAGATATGAAAAGGAGAAAAAGTTTAGCTTATAATATCTTCAGATTCACAATGCTAGGAATTTACCTTTTATTTGCCGTGTTTCCTTTCTACTGGCTTTTTGTTACATCCATAAAAACGGAAAAGGAGGTTTATTCGTTTCCCGTAGATTATTTTCCGAAAAAACCCACTTTGATCAATTACATTAACGTTTGGATGAATTCCAGGTTCCCCAGGTACTTTCTAAATAGTGGTGTAGTAGCTCTTGTATCGAGCACTATCGTCACGTTCACAGCAATTCTTGGAGCGTATTCTCTTGCAAGATACAATTTCAAGTTCAAAAGTCAATTTCTGATCTTTTTCTTGATAACTCAGATGTTTCCACTAATACTCTTTATAGTTCCCCTTTACATTATCTTCTCCAAACTAAAGCTTATAAACACCTTAACAGGTCTGATCCTTGTTTACACATCTTTTAATCTGCCATTTTCACTGTTTCTCATGAGAGGGTTCATAGAAGGTGTGCCTAAAGAGATAGAGGAAAGCGCATTGATAGACGGTTGTGGTAGATTTCGCATGATAATGAGAATCGTCATACCTATCATAAGGCCAGGAGTTTTTGCAACTTTCGCATTTGCTTTCACAGGCGCGTGGAATGAAATGCTATTCGCCTTGATGTTTTTAAATAGTGAGAAAAAACTCACCATTCCTGTTTTTCTCAGTATGTTTGTTCAAAAGTACGATGTGTCCTGGGGTGAAATGTCCGCAGCTGCCTTAATATCTCTGATACCAGTGGCTGTGATGTTCGCCTGGATTCAGAAATATCTAGTAAGAGGACTCGCTATGGGAGCGGTTAAAGGATGAAGAAAGGAGGGACCAGAGTTGAAATTTAATGAGATCATTGGTTTTCTAGGTGAGGAAGGATTCTCTTACAATCCCATGATCCCACCAATCTATGAGACCTCCATTTTTAAATTTGAAAAATTCGAAGACATGATGAAAGCCTTATCAAATGAGGAAGCAGGCTATCTATACAGTCGTGGAAACAATCCAACTGTTAGAATTCTTGAGAGAAAACTTGCCGCTTTGGAGAAAACGGAGGATGCAAGGGTATTCTCTTCTGGGATGGCGGCCATATCTTCTGCTATATTGAGTTTTATATCTTCGGGTGATCACATTGTATGTGTGGATGATTGCTATTCCTGGACGCGTGTGCTTTTGGAAAACTACTTGAGACGTTTTAATGTCAAAACAACATTTGTTCCCCCGAAAGCTGAAGATATTTTAAACGCTGTTCGAGAAAACACCAGGATAATATATCTAGAGAGTCCGACAACGATGACTTTTAAAGTCCTGGATCTCGAAAAAATAGCTATTTTTGCAAAGGAAAGGAGAATAATCACAATAATCGATAATTCATGGGCAACTCCTGTATTTCAGAATCCAGCAGATTTTGGAATTGATATAATTGTTCATTCCATAAGTAAATATATAAACGGTCATAGCGATGTTGTGGGAGGGGTTGTAGCTGGAAAGAAGGAGCTGATAAAGCATATTTTCGAAAATGAATTTCTCATATTTGGAGGGAATATAGGACCCTTTGAGGCCTGGCTCGTTTTACGAGGTTTGAGAACATTGGAGATAAGAATGGAAAAACACTTTTCAAACACTATAGCCGTTCTGAAATTTCTCAAGAGTCACCCTAAAGTGAAGGAAGTGAACTATCCCTTGGATGTCGACAACGAGAATTATGAGCTGGCCAAAAAGCAGCTTAGGGGAGGATCAGGACTTTTGAGTTTCAGGCTGAATGTTAAAAAACCAGAGCAGGTAGTGGCTTTCGTCGACTCATTGAAAGTATTTCGTCTGGCGGTCAGTTGGGGAGGATTTGAAAGCTTAGTCTTTCCAACACTGGCTTCTAAAAAATTGAGAGAACAATTCGGTTGGAATTTGATAAGGCTGAGTATTGGTCTTGAAAATCCAGATATCTTGATAGATGATCTGGCGCAAGCTTTGAAAAAGGTGTAAGGAGTATGGATATGATAAGAGCAGTTTTTTTCCTTTTTCTTGCAACGCTGATATGGGGAACGACTTTTCCTTTTCAGAAGATGGTTCTCTCCGGTGTATCCCCATTTATCTACAATGCGGTGAGATTTGGAATAGCAACTATCGTATCTTTCTTTCTATTTGGAAAAGGGAACTTCTTAAAAGGTAGCCTTCTGGGACTTGTTCTTTCTATAGGATACATAACGCAGATATGGGGATTAACCATAACAGAGGCTTCCAAAAGTGGTTTTATAGCTTCCCTGTATACGGTTTTCGTTCCATTTTTTTCCTACCTGATAGATAAAGAGCGAATAACGAAGACCCAACTTTTGGCTTTTTCACTTGCAATGGTGGGTTCTTACCTTCTATCAGGAGGAATCAAGGGATTCAACTTCGGAGATTTTTTAATGTTTATATGTGCTGTCAGCTTCGGCCTTCATGTTGTTCTGATAACCAAATTTTCAAGGAACGAGGAAGCCAGAAACCTTCTCTTCTATCAGTTTCTCACTGTTACGATGGTAAACGTTGTTTTTGGATTTAAAGGAAACTGGCTTTTGCCACTCAAAACTTGTATGGTAGCAATTTATAGCGCTCTTTTTGCAACACTCTTCGGTATCTATATCCAACTGAAATACCAAAAACTCATAGGAAGCAACGCATCCGCTCTCATATTCTTAGCTCAACCCATCACATCGACCTTCCTATCATATTTGCTGCTAAAAGAAATATTCTCTCCATCTCAGATCTTGGGAGCTTTGATTATGCTGGCAGCTTTCCTTCTTTCATCCATGAGTTTGAGAAAAGTGAAAAAAGCGAAAAATTAAAAAGGGGCAAAGCCCCCTTCATATCAATTTCTTCTCTTTCAGAAATTCGGACAGAACGTCTTCAAGATCTGGTTTCCCTATCTCCTGAAGCTCATACCTGACCCTCACATATGGTTTATTTAACTTCGTCACCCTTCCAAGATCTATCGGCGTTCCGATTATGACCAGCTCTGCATCTGATCCGTTTATCGTCTCTTCAAGTTCCTTTATCTGCTTTTCTCCGTATCCCATAGCCGGTAGGATTGAACCTATGTGGGTATACTTCTTGTAGGTTTCCACAATGGAGCCAACTGCGAAGGGCCTTGGATCGATTATCTCCGAAGCTCCGAATTTCTTGGCTGCAACGTATCCGGCGCCGTAGCTCATTTCACCGTGTGTTAGAGTCGGCCCATCCTCGACGACGAGAACTCTCTTCCCTTTTATCTTTTCAGGATCATCAACGAATATTGGAGAAGATGCGTCTATAACTATCGCACCTGGATTCCATTTCTCTATGTTCTTCCTGACCGTTTCTATTCCTTCAAGATCCGCTGTCTCTTCTTTATTTATAACGATAACGTCCGCTAGGAGAAGGTTTGTCATCCCTGGATAATACGTAGTTTCATGGCCTGGTCTGTGGGGATCAACCACGACTATGAAAAGATCTGGTTTGTAGAATGGAAAGTCGTTGTTTCCTCCTTCCCACAGGATAACATCGGGATCTTCTGATTCAACTGCCCTCAAAATTTCACCGTAATCGACACCAGCATAAACCACAGATTTTCTATCTATATGAGGCTCGTATTCCTCTCTTTCCTCGATAGTGCACTTGTGTTTATCCAAATCTTCATAACTGGCAAAACGTTGAACTTTCTGTTCAACCAAATTTCCATATGGCATTGGGTGCCTTACAGATATGACTTTCAGCCCTTTGCTCCTCAGAATGTCCAGCACTCTCCTTGTAGTCTGACTTTTTCCACAGCCTGTCCTGATCGCTCCTACGGCTATCACAGGCTTTTTGGATTCTATCATTGTGCTTCTCGGCCCCAAAAGTCTGAAATCAGCGCCAGCTGAAAGAACTAAAGATGCTTTTTCCATGACGTATTGAAACGAGAGGTCACTGTACGACAGCACAACTTCATCTACATTGTGTTTCTTTATCAATTCAACGAGTTTCTCCTCCGGCTCTATTGGTATACCTTCTGGATAGAGTTTCCCTGCAAGTTCTGGCGGATAAATCCTTCCTTCTATGTCCGGGATCTGGGTTGCTGTGAAAGCGACCACTTCATAATCTTCGTTGTCTCTGAAATAAACGTTGAAGTTGTGAAAATCCCTTCCAGCTGCTCCCATTATTATGACTTTTTTTCTCAAAATCGACACCTCCTTGTAGAAAATTTTTCGCCCAAAGATAAAGTATACTATACTGCGTGATTCAATTCACAAGATTTTCGACATTTAATATAAAAATTTGAAAATTCGATATCGGTTTGAACCTATTCTGAAAATGTCAGTCTATATTATGGAGCAAATAGAGAGGTAAGAGTTTAGAAGTTAGACCTTTTATTCAGAAATTGTTAAAGTAAATTTCAACACTTGGGAATTTATTTAGAACCTTATTTTAACTTTGAAAGATTAAAATCATTCATGAAGGAACGACCCCCCTATCCCCCTTGAGATACACCCCCCACGGCTTTGGCGGGCTCTAATTGAGCCCGCATTTTTTATTTTTGTTTGATTGTACTATTCAGAACATATGAAAACATGTTTCTACAGAATTTTCAGCTTTTTTCTTCCATATCGTTCTTCCATACTTGCTCTTTTTTCCATGTTTTTTTCGGTTAAAGTGTTTTAAATTAGCATCATGATGATTATATATATAAATATATGCTATTATATATTTGAAGAAGCAAAAGTACGTCTAGGGAGGTAGGTAAGTATGCCTCAAAAGAACATTTACATCAAAGCGGGAGATCTTAAATTGTTCAAAAAAGCAGAGCACTTCGGTGAGAGCATAAGTTCGGTGATCTCGAAGGCTTTGGATAATTACTTGAACATTCAGGAAAAAAAGAGGAAAAGCTTTAAGGAATATCATGTGGAGTGTGATGGCCTAACATATTATTTCTTTGCGCGTTTGTTAATTGAGCTAAGGAACAACAATGGCACTGTATGTAAGATCTTCCAGACGAAAGGGGACAATTTTGTATTCGTACGTGAGAATGGTGAAGAGGTGAACGTCACGGTATACAGTTCTTTTCATGAGTTGATTGAAAATTTCGATGAAAATGAGAAAGAGAAGATGATGATGGCTTTGAAAGAGAGAAAAATCGTTTTTATAGAGTAATATGGATTGTAGCATGATAGAAATAAGAAACAGAGATTATGATACGATACTGGGTTTGGCCATTTTGTCGCACAACTCTGTGTTGATATTGTTAGTTGTTAATGATTTTTGTATTTTTTGTTTTTTGTTACAACCACGTGTGTTCACGATATTATAAACATTATTTATTTATTTTGTAACAATATGGGTATATATATATTCATAGAGACATTCAGTAAGGAAATATGGAGGGAGAGATATGAAGAGTGTTTTTTCTAAAATCCTTTTAGGTTTCATGGTCGTTATAGGTCTGATGGTCCTCATGGGAATTATCACCTTTTTTAACCTATCTGGTATTGAGGATATCGTCTCGAAAACCTCCCAGGTGAATTTAAGAGCATTGGAAACAGCTCTTGGAAAGGGGAAGGTTTTGGAAGCTGTACTCCTCAAAGATGAAGAATTGTTGTCGAAAACTCTCTCCAGCCTCAGACAAACCAAGAAAGACCTAGAGAACATGATAAAAGTTTTCAGCTTTTCGGAGAATCAACAAAGGGATTTAAAAGAATCTATCTCAAATATAGATGAGATGATTTCGAATACGGAGAAAATCGATCTTGAAAATGTGAGCCAGGAAGATTTCATGAAAGTAATAAGGAGTGCTGAAAAGGTTGATAAATCTTTGAACAAGATTATAACAGATCTTGGGAAAGTGCAAGAGGAGAATTTAGGAAGAGCCAGAATCAATCTCATCGTTTGGTGCTGTATTGCAGCGGGTGCTGGTGTAGTTCTTGCATTCTTCATAGGAAGAATTCTAACTTCTCCTATAAAAAAGACTGCGGTACTGGTTAAAAACCTGAGTGACGGTGTTTTGAACGTCAAGATGGATGAAGTGAAAAGTAAAGATGAAATCGGTGTTCTTGCAAATTCGATAGAGAGATTGAGGGGGATACTTCTTGATGTTGTAACCGGCATCAATGAGGTATCCACAAATGTCGCTTCTTCATCTGAGGAGCTCTCCGCCACCTCTCAAGAACTTTCTGCGAACTTGAACAATATAGCCGAAACATTCAGTAAGCTGGATAAAGAAGCGACCGATAACAGTGCTGCCCTTGAAGAGATAAATGCAAGTATAGAAGAATTCGCTTCAACGGCTGATAACAACTCAAAAGCCGCTCAGAAAATGCTTGAGCAGAGTGAAGAACTTTCAAAAGTGCTACAGGAGAACTCTAAGATAATGAAAGAAGCTATGAGTAGAGTGAGCGATGTTAAAGAGCAGAGTCAACAGGTTAGAGAGAATCTTGAAAGATTACAGCAATTCTCATCGAATATACAGGACATAGTTGAAGCAATAAGTTCTATAGCAGAACAAACCAATTTGCTTGCTCTGAACGCCGCGATAGAGGCAGCAAGGGCTGGAGAAGCAGGGCGTGGGTTTGCTGTTGTTGCAGATGAAATAAGGAAACTCGCCGAGGAAAGTAGGAATGCAACGACGGAAATCAGTTCAATTCTGGAGAACATCAGAGATGGTGTGGAGCAGTCAACACAACTCGTGCTCGAAATGGTTAACTCCGTAAGCAGAATGACGGAAGGTGTTCAGAATACCCTCAACAGTTTTGAATCTCTTCAGGAAGTTATAGCTTCCCTTCAGGAATCCGTTCAAAGTGTTGCTGCAAGTGCAGAAGAGCAAGCAGCGGGGGCAGAAGAGATGGCAGCGGGTGTTGACAGACTCAACAAATTGATTTCTAAAACAACCGAGGTCACAGGCAATGTTAACGCCTCCGTTCAGGAAGCTAACGCCGCCCTTGAAGAGTTAAGCGCATCGGCTCAATCGCTATCTGAGGTCGCTCAAGTTCTTCAGCAAAAGATCGAGTATTTTAAGATATAAAAGAAGGTAATACCATGAAAGAGGTGGTAATGTTAATAGATGATGATGTTGAGGTTAGGGAAAAAATCGCGACCTTTTTGGAGTATAGAGGATATGAAGTATTACAGGCGAGGAACCTTTTTGAAGCTTTCTCAGTGCTGGAAAAAACTTCCGCTGATCTTGTTGTTATAAGGACAGTTTCATCAGAATTCGAAGAAGCAGAAATGGTAAAAAAGATAAAACAAAAGGGGCCCCTGGTTATGATGATGTTGTCGAAATCTCCAAACAATGAGATTCTTGAAAAGGCTGCTCAGGCTGGTGTCGATGATTTCTTAGTGGGTCCGATAGATCTTAGGTTTTTGGAGATCAGAATAGAACGCGCCTTAGAAGTGAGATACTTCTTTGATTGCAAAAGGATATTTTTTGAAGGTTTGATGGAAAAGATATCAGCGAATGAGAGAACCATAAACGAATTGCTTGGAGAGATTTCTCGTTTGTCTTTCGAAGCTATGGAAATACTTTCACACATTTCCGAATTGAAGGATTACGAAACGCATGAACATACGACAAGAGTTGGGATAATTTCTGCAAGAATTGCTGAATCCATGGATTTAGATCCAGTATTTGTAACCCAAATAAGGCTTGCGGCACCTCTTCATGATATAGGAAAAATTCTCATACCCAACCAGATACTAACAAAACCGGGAAAATTAACTGAGGAAGAATGGGAATTGGTGAAAAAACATCCTGAGATAGGTTGGGAAATCCTGAGTAAATCTTCTTCTGACGTGCTAAAACTAGCGGCGAGTATCGCTCTAACACATCATGAAAGATGGAACGGATCAGGCTATCCAAGAGGATTGGTGGGGAAAGAGATTCCCATTGAAGGAAGAATAGTAGCTGTTGCCGATAGTTTCGATGCAATGGTGAGTAAAAGGCCTTATAAAGGTATGAAGAGTTTACAGGAAGCTTTTTTGGAGATCAGGAGGTTTTCTGGGGAGTTATATGACCCAGAGGTTGTGAAAGCTTTTTCGATGGTGAGTGAGAATATCTTAAAACTCTACGAGGAGGCGAAGGAGAATGACGAAAGAGGAAATAGAAAAAATTGTTTCAGAGATAAAGAAAATGTTTGATGAAGCTGGAGAGATCCCCTCGTCATTTGCGGATAGAGTGAAAGATCACCTTGGAAAAACACCACTGCCATTACAATTTTATTTTTGGGGTCTCCTGGCCGAGCAAGTTCCAGATGCCCTCAATTTTTTTAACTCATCTGATGATGAAAAACCTGTAACCACCGTTTACATACCACCAGTTTTGGTAAAGGTTGCAAGAATAAAAGCTATAGTTGAAGGGACTTCTCTTTCAGAGTTTGTGCGAAAAAGTCTCATAAAATGGCTGAAGGAAGATGTTGAGAAGGGAAGTGAGGATGTTTTGAAATCATAAAGAAATTCTTAACCTCCTCTTGTCCCCTGAAGAGGTGAGATTCCTTTAGACGAAGCTTGGTGCTTAAAGCACCTTTATTTGTCTCGGGTGCCAAACCCACTACCTTTATGCTCTTTACGAGCATTCAGGGTTACTTTGAATGACATCTTTTGTTGTATCATATTTCGCGCCGTTGTATCTCCATCCCCTAAAGAGGATGGGTCTTAGCAGCGCAATTTTTATAACACTCACTTTTCCCTCACTACTCTTGTGACTATGACGTGACTTCCTCGCTGGCGTACCATCTCTATTCCCATCCGTTGAAGAGTTCACAAAATTTCTTTGCCCGTTAATCGAGGATATCTTGAACTCATACCTTCACCGTCCTGACGTCCACTACTTCCACAGGTTCTATCTCCTTTCCCTTCACTTCAAGGTACAGCTCTATGGCTTCCTTTATGTTTTCCATCAGCTCATCTATCGTCGCTCCCTGTGTGTGGCATCCTGGAAGCTCCACAACGTGTCCTATGTACTCTTTCTCTCCTTTTTCGATGATCACCGTGAACTTCCTAGCCACATCATCCCCTTCTAAGAGGAAGTATACACTACTATGAAAAAAGATGAGTCTCGATAAAGCTATGATCTAGTTACTTGATTTTTCAACTCACGAAGCCCTCTCTTGGCAAGAGATCTTATTAACGTTGTGTATTTGATTCCTAGTCGCTTGCTGACTCTCTTGAATTCTTCAATATCCCTCTCACTCATACGAATAGTAACGGTTTTTTTAGGTTTTTTCATGACTTCAATTTTCACCTCTTCGAATTGGTCAAGAACATCTCCAAGATCATGCGTGTCCCACCATTCCGCTTCTTCCTCTATGCTTTTGAATTTTTCAGGTATCTCATCCAGGCTTTTCACTCGTTTCATTCCCACACTTCTCACCTCCTCTTTTTTAAATACCTTCTTCGCTCTTTGAACGTCATGTCTCTTGCCGTTATTATCTTCACAAATCCTTTCTCATCAGGCCTTGAGATGACTATAAAAAGATATCTTCCCGCACCTGACTGACAAAGAACACACAAACGTTCCGATTGTGGTGTTTCAAAAATCGGGGCAAGAGTGACAAAAAAATGAGATAAGAGTGAGAAAAAATGAGGCAAAAATATACCACGTACAAATTGTATGCCAAAAACTTAAAAATGCCAACACCATTGCCATCCTTATCATTTGCCAGTAATTGCTTGATAAATCCAGCGTTTTTATGATGTTTTAAAACATCGTGCAATACTAGTGATTTTCATAATTCCTGCTATACTTTCTATGGAGGTGATCTCGTGTCTACCGCGAAGGAAAAACTCATTAAAATCATTCAAGATCTCGATGATGATACAGCCAAAAAGCTCCTTGAGGAGATAGATGATTTCCTACTCCAACTAGAACTAGAAAATGACCCTGAAACGTTGAAAGCCTTTGAAGAAGCCAAGGAAGGAAAGAATTTGATACCACACAATAAGGCCATGAAAAAGTTAGGGCTATGATTGTCTGGTACGAAAAGGCTCTAAAGGATTTGCAAAGCCTTCCAAAGGATGTTCAGGAACGTATAAAATCCGCCGTTGAAAAGCTTCCTCGAGGAGATGTAAAACCTTTGGCAGGATCGGCTTACAGATTGCGTGTTGGTCAGTGGCGAGTCTTGTTCTTCTTTCGAGGTAAAGATATCGTGATTTTCCGTGTCAAACACCGAAAAGAAGCCTATAGGTGACCGCCTTTCGCTTCTCATCAGCATTTCCACTATCTTCATATTTGACCGTAGAGCCTTTCTCTTATCGAAAGTTTCAGATAGCCCTCCCTGTTTTAAGGCTGTTCTAGGAGATTCTAGAAGGTGAACCCTTCAACACAAGTGGTGAGACTATGAAAAAATTAAATTCCGTTATCATGAGCGTAAGATTGCCTCAAAATGGAGTTGAAATCTTTTAATATGTTGCAAAAAAACTTGAAGTATCCCGTTCCTAGATAATAAGAAAACTCATACAAAACGGCCTTGAAGATCTATATCTTGGCGAAATAGCCAAAAGACGACTTATAAATCCTGAATGGGTAGATCACGATGAAGTCGAGAAGAGATTCATGAAACGTTCAAGTTGAAGCTTCAGTATAAACGGTTTGGTCTCTTTGCAATTCTTTCAACTTTTGCTTAGCCACCTACCAACAAGATAGCAGATAGTGTCCCAAATCCTATTCCAACGGCAATGAGGATTCCCAGCCGTGCATAAAGGGCCATGGGAGAAAGTGTCATTGTCAAAAAACCTAAAATCAATCCCATACTGTTGCTGATTATCACAGGAATCACTTGTTTTTCTGCTTCTATCCCATATTTTTTTGCTTCCATAAGGTGTATGGAATAGTCAATCACCAATCCAGCAAGTATGCTTGCGACAATGCTTGTAGAGATCTCCAACCAAATGTCTGTTACTGACATGAAGTAAAAATTGAAAATCAAGGTTAGCATAACAGGTGAAACAGCAAGAAAACTTCTTGGAAGTTTTCTGAAGATTACAAGCATCAAAGCAAATATGAACAGAAGGGTAAAAATAACTGAATTCACTTGACTTTGCATTACCTTTTCGTTTAGAGAAGCCATGGCCAAAGGCTCACCTGCCACATGTAAATGAAGATCTTGTGGAAGGGAAGAACCAATAGATCTTATCTTTTCTGCTAATCTTTGAAAACTTTTCGAATCAGTAAAAGGTGCTTTCACCGTTATCTTCAAAGTGTTACCGATCAAAAAGTCTGAAAGTTGATCTGTGGCCCTCGAAAGAACCTGAACCAACGGCAGTGGAATAGAATAATATCTCCAGAAATCGAGAGCACTAATGGTGCCTGTAACTTCTTTGAGTTTTTCTATCTTCTCTACAAAATTAATTAGATGTTTTTGATCTTCCATTGTGAAAGGCGAAGTTTTCTCAACAACCACATAAAGTGGTATAGCCCATCCGAAATCTTTTATGGCTTTTTGCGCTGCTAAACGAACTTGGGAATTACCACGAAAATAACTGAAGCTATCAAAATTCACCTCCAATCGAGGAATAATCCATATTGATGTAATAAGCATGATCAACGAGGCTATTATAAATCCATATCGCCAGTATTTTTTCTTACCGAAATTTATAAAACACCATCTTCCCTGATCCCAACGACTTCCCAAATCATTGCGAAGCCGCAAATTCGCTATCACAACCACCATTGGGATAACTACAAAAACGGCCACCAAGCTCAGAAAAATACCTATCGACACAATGATTCCAAGCTGCCTGAAAGCTTCCAACGGTGTGAAAAGAAACGAGAGAAATGCCAAAGCGGTGGTGATGGCCGAAAGGAAGATGGGACGCCATTCATCCTTTGTGGCTTTCTTTATTGCAATATTGACAGGGAACCTTCTCAAATGAACCATCAGTCTATCCACATAGTGTAAACCGTATGCAGGTGTAATAATTATCAAGAAAACTCCTGCCGAGGCTGTTAGTATGTTGAGTGGGATTCCTACTATCCCCATTAACTCATATACCCATATCGAAGCCAGAATGGCTGATAATGGGGGGAGAATAGCTGCTATAACATTCCTGAATCTGAGATAATATATTCCACAAATCAATAGAAAGAGAAGCGGCGGATAGATCATTGAAAGAATCCATACAGCTCGATCTATCTCAAAATCCACTACAGGCTGACCTGTGATTGCTTTTTGAAAGTTTTTTAATTTAAGATTCTTAAGTTCTTTTATAAGCTCTTGGTCAGATTCCTTCAAATGTATAACCACAGCAGTAGTCCTTCCGTCTTTGCTTATGATATTACCCACATAGAATGGATCCTTCAGTATCTCCTTTGGATTGCTTTCAAGATATTTTCTGTAACTAATGCTGAATCCCCTCACTTCCAACTTAGAAGCTTCTAATATAGAATCCACATTCTTCACAGATTTCCTACTTTCTAAAACTTGCACCAGATTTTTAATCTCCTCAATAGCTTGTTTATTTTCAAATATCATTCCGTTTATCTCAGGCTTCAACTCCAGAATACAGAGAATGATACCTTCTTCTGTGGAGAGTCTTTTCACCATCTTCAATTCCTTCACAGCGGGTTCATTTTTCGGTAGTATAGAGAGGCTGGAAGACATCTCC
>Ga0190314_1000336_pt1 | contig 16948 bp, 21 predicted proteins | sample 4870071112_MG_FD_165055 | JGI IMG/M metagenome (GOLD analysis project Ga0190314, IMG submission 165055) | Hydrothermal vent sediment bacterial communities from Southern Trench, Guaymas Basin, Mexico - 4870-07-11-12_MG | ecosystem: Environmental > Aquatic > Marine > Hydrothermal vents > Sediment ...
ATTTGTGTGGAAGGTGTTATTTGTTATGTTGATGTATGAGTTTGTTGAATAGATCCCCCTCGCTCCGAAAAATGTGGAGTTGGAGACAGTTATGTTAGAGCCTCTTGCGAAGAGTCCATAATAACTCTTGTCCACCACATTTTTAAGTGTCAAGTTAGACTCAACCGAAACAACACTTACTCCCTTGTTGTTGAAGAAAGCGTCCTTAATTTCCCCACTTGAGTTGAAGTAGTAAAGAAGCTTATTGACCTTACCAAAATCTCCAAATGATCCATAAAAGTCTTGCTTGGTGTTGAGATTGTATAGAAGTATCTTAACATTGTCTGCTTTGTTACCCCTTCCATATACTTTGTTGGTGTTGTGGATTCCTAACTTATAGTCGTATGAGAACGAGTTACCGAAGAATAATGCTTCTCCGTAATTGTAGACGAAGGAATATGCATGATCCCATGTGTTACTAATAAACCTTGTCCCTACAGCATAGTTTTTAACAGGGATGTATGCGTTTGTGAATACATTCTTTAATAGAACAGTGGGCTCCACTATGTTTAAAGCCCTCCTTCCAAAGAAAGTGTTTCCAACGAGTTTAATCTTCTCGCCCACATCAAAGTCTTTGTCTAGTTCTATGTTATTCCCTTTTAGAACGATATGATTACTAAGTGACAGTTGGCTGGTTTTGATACTGTTTCCTCTTATCACAGCCTTACTTGTTCTCACATCTAACTCTGAGTTGTGAAGTATTGATTTTTGGATGTTCAATGAGGATCCTTCTAAAGCAGTTATGTATGCCTTACTAACAAACGAGCTGGCTATTAGTATTTGACCACCCTGGTTAGCTTGTATGGTCTTTGAGTTTCCATTAAGGTAAGAGTTTATTAAAACAAGCGCTCCACCGTCCTTCACCACAATAGGATACTTTAAGTCTATGTCTTTACCATAACAAACCTCCACGTCTTTAATCTCCCAAGTTCTATCTTCTGGTATTCTACAATTGGATATGTCGTACACTCTATATTCGTTGTTTGTGTAGTTTGCATCGCCTTGTGTGGAGTTTACCACAAGTCTCAATGGAAGAATAGAACCCATATTGAAAGCATCGTATTTTGTGTTGAGCATTATAGTGCCTGCAGTCCCAACTGGGAGTGTTCCTTTTGTATACTCCAGAAGCTTTTGGTTTCTTTTGTTGAACAAGGTTAAGTTATAGTCCTCAGCGTCTACGAGTCCAAGATTATAAACTGAAGTCTGAAGAGTTCCTTCTAGAGGAGTGTAGTATAACACGTATGGCTTAATTTCTGCTTGGGAACCCATATCAAATTTAATTGATATGGTATTCGAATTAAAGAGATGTGAGAAGTCATAAGGTTCAGAATCATTTGAGGCACCATTCTCTATAATAGCTTCGTATGTTCCATCGGCTCCAAAGTCTACTCTTATTTTCCCAGAGTAGCTTGTTGTCAAGTTTGCGAAGTAGATGATAGCTCCTTGTGGTAAAGTAATATGTACTACGTCCCCTGGATTAATAGTGTTTCCCTCATTAAAAGTGTTGGTTACGTTGATCTCATTAAGAGTGAAGTTAAACTCAGCACCAAGTATTGTTTGGTCTGGAAGATAAACGAGTGAACAGTCTTGTGGACACGTTTCTTCTGTTTCATTCCCATTACATATTCCATCTCCACAGTATGCCCCAACACATGTTCTCTTGGATACGACACAAGTACGTCCAGAACTATCGGTCAATGTACATTTAACGTAGTTATAACAGTCCTTCGAACAGAAGTTTGGAGCCAGACCTTGGCTACAGAACCCCCTATCAGATGTAACGGTTCTGACGATATTATTGTCCTCTTCACATAACTCCCTACATTCTTTCTCAAGGCTAACTATACTTTGAACTTGCTCCGTTCCACCTTTAGATCTGATAACCAAGAAGTATACTGCTGCAAGAACGGCAACTGCTATTATTACAACAGCTAGAATCTCTACGCTGCTAGCCCTCTTGTAAGCTTTGTACATGAAAAATTAAAGAAGTAATACTTAATAAAACTAATTAAGCAACTAGCAGCTATTAGAGGTCACAACACAAGTTCTCCCATCTTCAAATGTTAGAACACATTTAGTTATGTCGTAACATCTCAAGGTTCTGCCTGCTATCTTAAATGAACCGCTACAGAAGTTTGGAGCTAGACCCTGTCCACAAGACCCATCTTCATATATCTCTCCACTAATAAGAAGCTGGTTGTCCTTAGCACAGGCAGCTTCACATGAGGACTTAGCATCGGATAGGGTTATAGACTCCCCAGATTGTGCTTTCCCTTTGAAAACTAGGTAAAGTCCAGCTACCGCCACCATAGCACTTAATATGATAACGACTATCAAGTTTATCGAACTTTGTCCTCTCATCCACATCTCACTCCTATAGCTTCTAATCTATCAACGACACCAAGCTGTTCGGCATAATTACATATCTCTTCTTCATCGTAGCTTGAGAGCTCACCAAAGTAACATATCCCCCAAGGTGTTTCAGCTGAACATTGGACTATGTCATAACAGTGTTTGGTCTTGCCACTTAACTTGAACTCAAGCTTTCCAAAATCTGACTTTGGATTTGTATAGCATTGTCCATCTATGCTTGTTATGTTTTTGTATTGGTCAAGCAGACAAAAATCGCTGCATTTTGATTTTAAAGATGCTCTTGAGAGGGAGCCGAGATTGGAGATGTAACCTTTATTGAATATGAAGATGACTATTAGTATAACTGAGAGAGCAAGTAAAGCTGCTATGACATAGTTTATTCCCAGTGAAACACCTTTTTTCATAAATAATAAATGATTTATTTGTTAATAAAGTTTTATTTTAGTATGAACTACTCCGATGCTACAAGGAGAACTTATGATAAGGTGGCAGACCTTTGGAAGGTTTATAGAAACAAACCATTTAAGGAAGTTGTGGATTTCATGTCCAATGTGAAGAACTCGTATGTGTTGGATTTGGGATGTGGAACTGGAAGAAACTTAAAGGCAATCAACAAGACAAACTTCATAGTTGAAGCAGATTACTCCTTGGGTATGTTAAAGCTTAATCCTCACCCCGTAAAGGTTTTGTGTGATGCAAGAAAACTCCCTTTTGCCGAGAGAAGTTTTGATGTGGTCTTAGCAGTATCAGTTCTACACCATCTTCCAATAGATGGTGTAAAGAGGGCAGCGAGTGAGGTAAGAAGAGTATTAAAAAACAAAGGTAGGGCTTTACTGACCTTTTGGAAGAAAGAAGGAGTTGAAGAAGGGAAACCGGTAAATGTGCCTTGGAAGAAAGAAGGTGTGAGTTACGACAGATATTACTACTTCTACTCCAAGGAAACCATAAAGACTATAATACAAGACATTTTAAGAATTGATAAGATATACATAGATGAGAAAGATATGAACTACATTGTGGAGGTAAGAAAATGATAGAAGTTTGGGCAGTTGGAGGGTACTCTGAGATTGGAAGGAACATGACTGGTATTAACATAGATGGAGAGGTAGTAATTCTTGACATGGGTTTGCATATGGATAAGATTGTAGCTTATTCTGGAGATGATGTGCACTTGCTTCCTTATGATAAAATGCTTGAAATGGATATGATTGCTGATGATAGAGAGTTCAGGAAAGAGTGGGGACAAAAAGTTAAAGCCATAATATGTGGACATGCACATCTAGATCATGTTGGGGCAATTCCAGTTATGGCTAAGAATTATAATGCACCCATAATTGTTACACCATTCACTGCAGAGGTTATTAAAGGTTTATTTGAAAAAAGAAGGCTTAGAAACAAATTAATTCCAATGAACGCTGGCCAGACACGTAAGATCTCGGACAACATAGAATTAGAATTTGTACACATAACTCACTCTACTCTCCAGACTGTAGTTGTAGTACTTAAGACGAAGTATGGAAACATAGTGTATGCCAATGATTACAAGTTAGATAACCATCCTGTGATTGGAAAGAAGCCAAATTACAAAAGACTAAAAGAATTGGGAAAGGAAGGAGTTGTACTCTTTATTTGTGACACTACAAGAATAGAACTTGAAGGGCACACATACTCAGAGCAAGTTGTTAAAGCAATGCTTGAGGACCTGTTTGAGTTCCAAGACACAGAGGGTAAGGCAGTTTTTGTCACGACTTTCGCTTCTCATATAGCAAGAATATCCACTTTGGTCTCCATAGCTAAAAAGCTTGGGAGAACACCAGTTATATTGGGTAGAAGTATGGCAAGTTATGTTGGTGCAGCAGAAAGGCTGGGTTTGTACAGACCAAAGTGTGAAGTTTTGGGTTACAAAAAACAAATTGCTAAGAAGCTTAGGGAGATAAACAGAAACAGAGAGAAGTATTTTGTGATTCTAACTGGAAATCAAGGTGAACCTGATGCAGTGTTATCTAGAGTAGCAAATGATAAGTTTGATTTCAGATTTAATCCAGGAGACATAGTTATATTCTCGACCAGTACGATACCAACAGCTACTTGTCAAGCTAATCGTGAAACCTTGGAGAGCAAATTGAAGGAAAAGAAGGTTAGAGTATTTAAGGATGTACACGTTAGTGGGCATGCATCTAGAGAGGACTTAAGAGACATGTTAGAAATGCTTAAACCAAAACACTTTATACCAACACATGGAGGTATAGAGAAGATAACAAAGGCTGCGGAGCTTGCTGTAGAGGAAGGATACATCATTGGTAGAACAGTCCATATTCTACAAAATGGATCGAGGTTGATCCTAAATGTCTAGGCTTAAAGAAAGCATTAGGAAGTGGGTTCTTAAGAATGCAATAGACCACGATGGAAAGGCAGTTGTGGGAGCCATAATCCCTAAGCTCATAGGGGAAAACAAGGAGCTTAAGAACAAGGTAAAAGAATTAATTCCATTAATAAAGGAAGAGGTAGAGAAAGTTAACAAGATGAGCATAGATGATCAAATTAAGGAACTTAAGGACCTTGCTCCTGAATTACTTGAGAAGAAAGAGCAACAATTGTTACCCGATCTTCCACACGGGAAGGAAGTTAGAATGGCATTTCTTCCCGAACCAAGTAAACACTTGCATATAGGCCATGCTAAAGCATGTATTATGAATTACTACTACGCTAGGAAGTATAATGGAAAATTCTTCATAAGATTTGAAGACTCGAATCCAGAAAAAGCTAAGCTTGAGTTTTACGACTCAATACTTGAGGACCTAAAATGGTTAGGTGTGGATTGGGACGAAGTGCATTACATCTCAGACTACTTTGATGTCATGCTTGAGGACATAAAAGGACTCATAGAGAGAGACAAAGCTTATGTTTGCACATGTGATGTGGAAACCATAAGGGAAGGGCGTAGATTAAAGAAAGCCTGTCCTTGCAGATCGAATACAAAGGAAGAGAATCTTAAGAGATACGAAAGAATGTTAGAAGGGAAATACTCAGAAGGCGAAGCTATTGTCAGATTGAAAATAGATATGGCCCATAAGAATGCTGCTATGAGAGATCCTGCCATAGCAAGAATAATCTTAACACCCCACCCAAGAACAGGAAGTAAGTATAAAGTTTATCCTCTCTACGATTTCGCTACAGCTTATATGAATGGCGTAGAAAAACTCACTCATAGAATAAGGTCCAAAGAGTTTGAGCTTAAAAAGGAATTGCAGGATTACATACATGATCTGTTTGGCATAAAGAAACCCTTTATATTTGAGATAGGGAGGTTTAATCTCGAAGGCAAAATTGCATCTGGAAGGCAGATAAGAGAGTTAGTGGAGAGTGGTGAGGTAAGTTCTTGGGACGATCCAAGGCTTACGACTCTTAAAGCATATAAGAGAAGGGGTTTCCAGCCACAAGCCATATTTAATTTCATACTTCAGACAGGTCTCTCTAAAGCAGAGGCTCATGTATCCGAGGATGTCTTAGCCGCTGAGAACAGGAAAATAATCGATCCAATAGCAAAGAGATACTTCTTTGTACACGATCCAGTAACTTTGGAGTTGACAAATATACCAGAGAATTATGAAGTAGAAGTTCCTTTACATCCGGATAAGAACCTTGGCGTTAAGACATATGCAATCAAAAATGGAGACAAAGTTCTAATAGAAAGAAGAGACTACATCAATGGAAAGACTGTTAGGTTGAAGGACTTAATGAACATAGAGATAAAAGGTAAAACAGGCAAATACATTGGTAACGAAATAATTAAAGATATGAGTAAGATACATTGGGTTTTAGACAGTAAAAAAGTAAAGGTTGTTGTTGTTATGCCAGATGCTTCTGAATTGGAAGGATATGCAGAGGAGTATGTGCTGGATCTAAAAGTGGACGACGTAATTCAGTTTGAGAGATTTGGGTTTGTAAGAGTAGATGACATGGGAGAAGTCATAAGATTTTACTTTGCTCACAAGTAAAACACTAAATTTATAAAAGCAATTCTTATTTCTTTAATTATGAAAATTTTAGCCGTAGCAGATATACATGGTGATAAAGAGTTTGTTAGGAAACTAGCTAATAAAGCTAGAGACGAGAACGTTGATTTGGTTATCCTAGCAGGGGATCTTACCTTCTGGGAACAAGACTTAGAAGGATTAATAGGCCCATTCAAGGAAGTAGACAAGAAAGTTGTTATCATACCTGGAAATCATGAGACCGTAGCTACAGTTGATTTTCTAGCTAAGTTGTATAGTCCTGGAACATATAACATTCATGGTTACGCACTCAAGCTTGATTCTATTGGGCTTCTTGGTTTTGGTGGAGCAAGAATTGGGATGTTTAGAGTGGACGAAGAACAGGTTCTAAACTCTCTTTTAAAGTCTAACGAGTACTTAAAAGGAGTGAAGAAGAAAATAATGGTGGTACATATGCCTCCAAAAGGTACTAAGTTAGATGCTCTTGGGGAGTATAGTACTGGCTCAGAAGCTGTACGTGAGGCTATTGAGAGAATAAAGCCAGACCTTTGTTTGTGTGGCCACATTCATGAGAATGGGGGGCTTGAAGACAAACTTGGCAACACAAGAATAATAAACGTCGCAGGCCGCGACGTCATCCTTGAGATATAAGGAAATATTTATTATATGCTGTCTCTGTTTATTCTTATGATCTTCAGGGTCAAGTCAAGTTCGGATGAAAAGATAGATGAAGTATATAAAGAAGCTATAAGAGAAATGGAAAAGTTTTTTGGGATAAAGTGGACTCACAGAAGACCAAATATCTTTATAGTTCCAGATAGGAGAACAATAGATCTACTTTTGGGATACAAAACACCAAAGTGGTTAGTCGCCTGGGCAGAAGGGAAGGATGTGTTTATTTTGGATAGGAAATCTTATGGAAAAGAAAGCGTGCATAAATATTCTTGGAAGAAATATGTAACAGTAATAAAGCATGAGTTAGCACACTCGTTTTTAAATTCCTTGTTTAATACACAAAACATGCCTGGGTGGCTTCTTGAAGGGCTTGCAATGTATCTTAGTGAGAAAGAGAGATGCTCTAAAATGCCCAAAAAATTTTCAAGCTTCTTGGAATTCTATACAAAGAATGGTCCGGGGATATATAAGGAGTCTGGACATGCAGTGTACTTACTCATCAAAAGATTTGGGAGAGGAAAGATCTTAAAGCTGCTGAAATGTGCTAGTTATATAAAAACGAAGAAAGAGTTTTATTTTCAGTTCGAGAGAATCTATGGCTTCAAGTTGAACTACACTAACTTTAACAAACTCCTTAAACTCTAGTGTCCCACCCACCAAAAACCTTTTAAATACATTCTTTCCAAATTTATTAACCAATGACCTTTAAAAGGAGGGGTTAAAGATGGAGTTGAAGTTTGAAGTCCCAAAGGAGCTTCAAGATAAGATCTATGAGCTTGTAGAGACAGCTAGAACATCTGGTAAGGTAAAGAGAGGTACCAATGAGGTAACAAAAGCTATTGAGAAGAATCAGGCTAAGTTTGTTGTCATAGCAAAGGATGTTGATCCACCAGAGATAGTGATGCACTTGCCTGGCTTATGTGACGATAAAAAAGTCCCATTTGCATACGTTGACTCCAAGAAGGAGCTTGGAGCAGCAGCAGGTTTGGAGGTTGCAACAGCATCTGTTGCAATAATAGATGCTGGTACAGGAAAAACTGCCTTACAAGATATAGCCGATCAAGTCCAAAAGCTAAGAAAAGAGTGATTTTAGATGCCAAGGAAAAAGCAAGAGAAGAAACAAGACGTGGAAAAGGTAGAGGAAGAAATGGAGCCGTACAATGAGGCGTACCCAGCTAGAGTTATAGAGATAATTGGAAGAACAGGTATGTCTGGGGAAGTAACACAAGTGAGATGTAAAATACTAGCAGGAAGGGACAAAGGAAAAGTGTTAAGAAGAAATGTACTTGGCCCAGTAAGGAAGGATGATATATTAATGTTGAAGGAAACAGTTATGGAGGCAACTCCTCTTAAGTAAGGTGATAGACTATGAAGTGTTCGTTCTGCGGAAAGACGATACCGAAAGGAACAGGTAAGGAGTATGTAAAAAGTGATGGTAAAGTACTTTACTTCTGTTCATCTAAATGCCAGAAGAACATGTTAAAGCTTAAGAGAGACCCTAAGAAGCTAAAGTGGGCTAGACCCAAGAAGGCTTAAAGCTTTGTTAATTAATTCTAAGTCTCTTTTTTCATTTTTCTCATCAAGAGCACTCATTCTAAGTATGAAGTCAAGCTTATCTAACTCTTTCTTAATCTCGTCGTAATTGGATAGGGACTTTAGTCTCTCCAACTCTTCTTTTTTCTTCCTCATGATCTCTTGATGCCTCAACAAAACTTTTTCTCTATCCTCTTCTGTTAAGTGAAGAGTATAGGGAAAATCTGGATGTAAAAGAACATTCAAATCGAATCCAGCAGGAATTAGTTTTACAAGCTTTTCTTCTTGTCTCCCAAGTAGAGAGTTCATACCATTGTCTAAAATCATTCTAGATGCAGCTAATCTCACTACACATTCGAACAGAAATTCTTTGTCTTCATCATCTGTTACTCCTTCCTCTGTTAGTTCCTTCAGAATCTCTCTTGACTTCTCTTTTATTTTTAGTAATTCGCTTAGATCTTTTTCTTTGAGCTCTTTTATTATGGCTTGAACCTTTGGGTGGTGTTCATATTTCTCCTTTAGCTCCTTAAATGAGCTTATCATGTTAAGAAATTCTCTTCCAAATTTAAAAAGGTTTTTAAACCATTGCGAAATTTTCATATCATGATAAGACAGCCTATTGTGTCAGTACTTGCACACGTAGATCATGGTAAAACAACACTTCTAGACACAATTAGGAATAGTGCTGTGGCTCAAAAGGAGGCTGGTGGAATAACACAATGTATTGATGCAACCGAAGTCCCAATAGATGCCATCAAGAAAATCACAAAGAACCTCTTGAAGAATGTTAAGATTACTATACCTGGCTTATTGTTTATAGATACGCCTGGCCACGAAGCCTTCTCTTCTTTAAGGAAAAGAGGTGGAGCTATATCTGACTTAGCAATACTGATCATAGACATAAATCAAGGCGTCCAACCCCAAACAAGGGAATCAATTGAAATATTAAAGACATTCAAGGTCCCATTTGTTGTAGCTCTAAATAAGATAGATATGATAAATGGGTGGAAGCCTCAAAATACATATTCTTACTTGGAGTCCATTAAGCATCAAAATGATTTTGTTAAAGAGGAAATACAGAATAAAGTTTATGAGATCATGGGTGAGCTCTCAAGCTTTGGCTTTGATTCTGATTTATTCACAAATATATCGGATTATACGAAAACCCTTTCAATTATCCCCATCTCCGGTAAGACAGGAGAGGGGATAGCAGAGTTACTTGCAGTACTTGTTGGTATGGCTCAAAAATACTTAGAGAATAGGCTTGAAATAGACCCAAACTCTGAAGCACTTGGAACTATTCTTGAAGTTAAAGAGGTAAAAGGTCTTGGGAAGGTTATAGACGCAATAATATACGATGGCTCATTGAAGAGGGGCGATTTGATAGTTATAGGTACAAATGATGAGCCAATAGTTACTAAAGTAAAGGCGCTCTTGAAACCTAAGCCTCTTACAGAAACGAGAGAAAAAATGATCAACTTTAGGCCTGTGGATAAAGTTGTAGCAGCATGTGGGGTTAGAATTGCAGCTCCAGATTTAGACAGGGCGGTTGCAGGTATGCCTTTAATGTCTGCTAAGGGAGACATAGAGAAAGTAAAGGAGTACATAAAAAAGGAGATTTCTTCTGTGAAAGTCGATACTCAGGAAGAAGGTGTTGTGATAAAAGTTGACACCCTTGGTTCTCTGGAGGCCATACTCTCACTTGTTAGGAAAGAAAACATACCTATCAAGAAGGCAGAAATAGGACCTGTTTCTAAATCTGATGTTATAACGGCAAGAAATGTGGAGGACAAATACCTTAGAGTTATATTTGCATTCAATACGCAAGTTCTTCCAGATGCGAAAAAACTAGCAGAGGAATTTAAGATAAAAATCTTCAGAAGTGATGTGATATACAAGATACTTGAAGATTATGAAGAATGGAAGAAAGAGGAAGAAGAAAGAGAGAGAAAAGAAGCCATGGCAAAGCTAACACTTCCTGCTAAAATTAGAATACTTCCAGGATATGTGTTCAGACAGTCTAAGCCAGCGGTTTGTGGTATTGAAGTACTTGAGGGTAAGCTTACAAAAGGTTCTAAGCTTATGAATGCTGAGGGTAAAGTTATAGGTGAAGTGAAGGATATTCAGGATCAAGGAGAAAGTATAGAAAGTGCGGATAAGGGAATGAAGGTTGCAATATCAATAGAGGGTGCTGTTATAGGTAGAAATGTAGACGAAGGAGAGGACTTGTGGACAGACATACCTCTAGACGACTTCAAAACCATGACAACTAAGTATAAAGACCTTCTTAGAGACACAGATCTGGAAGCCCTAAGGCAAATCCTCGAGCTCAAACGCAAGCATGATCCTATGTGGGGTTTATGAATAAAAATATTTATAAATCCCTCTTTTATTCTTCTTTTAGTTTTTAAAGAGGAAAGGTGATACTGATGGCAAAATTCGTCATAGGAACAAAATCTGGAAAAACATACACTATAGAGAAAGATATAGACATAGTTCTCAATAAGCAAATAGGCGACGTAATAAAAGGAGAGCTCTTAGATTTGCCTGGATATGAGTTAGAGATAACAGGAGGTTCTGATAAGCAAGGTTTCCCCATGAGGAAAGATATAGTTGGATCAAGGAGAGCAAGACCTATACTAACTAAGGGTGTAGGGATGAGAGAAAAAGGAGTAAGAAGAAGGAAAACTGTTAGAGGAAATACAATATCAGAAGAGATAATACAGGTTAATTTGAAAGTTGTTAAGGAAGGGCCTAAAAAGTTAGAAGAAATATTTAACAAGGAGGCGGAAGGTGGAGAGCAAACAGCCTGAGATTAATATAGGAGTCATAGGTCACATAGCCCATGGCAAATCAACTTTAGTTTATGCTTTGACCAAAAAAAGGACACAAACTCATTCTGAGGAGCTTAAGAGAGGAATAACGATAAGACTTGGGTATGCAGAGTTTTCTGTATATAAATGTAAAGATCATGGCTACACTACTGATAAGGTTTGTCCAGTGTGCAAAAAGAAATGTGAGTTTGTTAGGAAGATCTCATTTGTAGATGCACCAGGACATGAAACATTAATGGCGACAATGTTGGCTGGTGCGTCTATAATAGATGGCGCTATACTTGTCATAGCTGCAAATGAACCTTGTCCTCAACCTCAAACTAGAGAGCATCTTATGGCCATAGAAATAAGTGGGATTAAGAACATAGTCATAGTCCAGAATAAAATAGATCTTGTAAGCAAAGAACAAGCTTTAGAGAACTATAAGCAAATAAAGGAGTTTGTTAAGGGAACTGTTGCTGAGAATGCTCCAATCATACCTGTTTCTGCTCAATATGGAACGAATATTGACTTGTTACTTAAAGCTATGGAAGAGAATATACCAACTCCTAAGAGAGACGAAAATGCTACTCCATTATTCTTAACAGTTAGAACTTTCGATGTTAACAAGCCAGGTACAGATGTTATGAAGTTAGTTGGGGGAGTTTTTGGAGGGTCTATAATTAAAGGTAAGTTAAGTGTTGGAGATGAGATAGAGATTGTTCCTGGAATTAAAAAGATCAAACAAAACAAGGAAGTATGGGAACCTTTGGTTACAAAAATAAAAGCCATATACTCAGGGAATACACCTTTAGATGAAGCAAGACCTGGTGGAAACATTGCTTTATCCACAGGGTTAGATCCTAGTTTAACAAAGTCAGACTCTTTGGCTGGATCTGTCATCAGCCTAAAAGGGAAAACTCCAGAGGTTTATCATGAATTAACTTTGGAAGCTCATTTGCTTAGTAGAAGTGTTGGTACTAAAGAGGAGCTTAACCAAGAGCCATTTAAGACTAATGAACCTTTACTTCTAAATGTCTGGACATCAAAGACCTTAGGAGTAGTAAAGAAAGTTGTAGGCAACAAACTAGAGCTTGTTCTTAAGCTACCAGTGGCTGTTAACAAAGGCGAAAAAGTAGCTATCTCCAGAAGACTTGGAACAAAATGGAGATTGGTTGGGTACGGTATTGTTCTGTGATTATGCCAAATACCATCCAACGAGAGCTCTCTCTATCTTTTTTAGTGGAGAGTAAACATCACTCCCCTCCAAGTCTTTAAGTACACTGTTGTATTCCCATATCTTATCAAATGAGAGATCTTCCAACAAAACAATAGCAAGTCCTATTAGTTTCTTTACTTTCTCTCTAGCATCTTGGTTAACACTTGTATAAAGCTTATCTAACTCTCTTACTTGTTCTGCTATCTTACTTATGAAAAAGCAATCTATTGGTTTGAGCTTTGAGCCAAGTAAAATTGAAGGGTTGATCAAAGCTCTTCTGAAGAATCTTTCAATTGAGAGATGTGACTTCTCAAGCTCCTTTCTATGCCATTCCCTAATGTCTTTCTCGTTTTTCTTAGTTCTATAAATGTTTAGTAATCTGTTCAAAGAATTCTTAAGAAGATCTCTCAAAGGCATGTAAGACTCAGCACTATAAAACACTGCCTTCTCCTGTGTGAATTCAAGTACATCTACAGGTAAACCTAACTCTTCTATTCTTTTTTGATGGTACTTAATCTCATTCTTGTTAAGTTTTTGCCCAAACACAACCTCAAATTTGTTGTAGCCATCCAAATAAAGGTTTGTTATGAACCTATGAGCAAGAAGAGGTTCATACTTCTCCAGCTTGACTTTCTTTTCTGTTATCTTCTCTTCTAATGGTTTTGTTGGGGAGATGATCACATTTCCATTTGTGTCTATTACGATATCAACGTACGGATTCTCTTCCAACTTGACACTCTCAACCCACTTTTTGGGCAAGTACACAAAGTAAGAACTCCCAACTTTCTGTACTTTCTTCCTGATGGAATCCATATACTTTATATATATTATAAGTATTTAAGCCTTCCCATACGCAAAGATTAAAAACACATTAATCCTCCTTTTTCTATGAAAGTCTTCCTTGACACCAACTTTTTGGTACTTCCCTTTGAGGAAAGGATTGACATATTCGATGAAATAATTGGACTTGTGGAAGCACCAGAGATAATAGTGCTAGAGGAAGTTTTGGGCGAGCTTAAAAAAATAAAGCCAAAGCTTTACAATTCTGTTTTAGACCTTCTAAAGCTTAAGAAGGTGAAGATAGTAAAGTCTAACACAAAATCCACGAGAGCAAGTGTAGATGATCTTCTTTTAACTCGTGCATCATCCGAAAAAGGAGCCATTGCTACTTTAGACAGAGAACTGAAACAAAAAGCTTTAAAACAGGGAGTTCCAATAATAAGTGTTAGAGGAAATAAGCTTGAAATGAGGTGGTAAGGATTAATTTAGAGGCCGGACCTAAAGGAAAAGTTCCAGACGAGATCTATGTCGTTGTTGAGATACCAAAGGGCCTAAACTTAAAATACGAATTCAGGGATGGGAGCTTATTCCTAGACAGAGTTCTTAGGTACAATCTCTTTCTTCCAGGGGATTACGGTATAATTCCAAGCACTTTGGCAGAAGATGGGGACAACTTGGATTGCGTTGTTCTAGTAAACCATGCTAACTTCCCTGGGTCTGTTATAAGAGCTAGACCTATTGGTTATTTAGAGATGGAAGACGAGAAAGGAATAGATAAGAAGGTGATAGCAGTCCCAGTTAAGGACGTAGATCCAAGCTTCTCTAAGATAAAAAATATAAATGATGTGTCAAAATACACACTTGCTCAGATAAGGTTTTACTTCGAGCATTACAAATCTCTAGAAGAGGGCAAGTGGACAAAAATAGGTAAATTTAAAAATGCGAAACAAGCCAAAATGTTAATAAAGAAAAGTATAAAAGCATATAAGGAGCAAAATAATGAGTGATGTGCTATGTATAAGGTTTTGACCATAAGAGATAGAATAAGAGTACCCCCAGACAAATTGGGGTCAAGGGTAAAGTCAAGTATAAAGGAGTCTATAAAGCACAAGTTCGAGGGCATGGTATTCAATAACACCTTGATCTTAGCATTTATGGAATTAAAAGACATAGGAGAAGGTATAATCATTCCTGGAGATGGAGCTGTTTATTACGATTCTACATTTACAGTATTGGCTTACGAACCAAGGTTAAATGAAGTTGTTGAAGGAAAGGTTAGTGAAGTGACAGAGTTTGGAGCTTTCATAGAGATAGGGCCAATAGATGGACTTTCTCACTTATCACAAGTGATGGATGATTATGTTTCGTACTCCAAATCAGGCACTTTATCTGGAAAGAAAACCAAGAAAACATTATCTGTTAATGATAAGGTAAGAGCAAGGATAATTGCTATATCGTTAAAAGCTACGAAGGGAGCAAAGATAGGTCTTACAATGAGACAAGCTGGTTTAGGTAAGTTAGAGTGGTTAGAAAAGGAGAAAGCTAAAAAGGCAAAACAAAGTAAGGTGAAGAAGAAATGAAGAAAGCATGTAAGGTTTGCAAAAGGTTAACATCTGAAAAGAAATGTCCAGTCTGTGGATCAACAGAATTCGAATCAAATTGGAAAGGTTTAGTCATAATCTTTGATCCTGATAACTCTGAGATTGCAAAGAAAATGGGTATAAAACTACCGGGAGAATATGCACTTAAGTTAAGGTGAGTAAGCATGGAACTTAAAATCATATCACAAAAGGAAAATCCATTACTAAATAGGCTCGAAGTAGAAGTAGAGATTACACACCCAAAAGAGCCTACACCTACAAGACAGGTTGTTTTGTTAGAAGTTGCTAAGATGCTTAATAAGCCTGTGAATTTAGGTGTTGTTAAGACCATAAGAACAAGCTTTGGTTCGAACATATCTAAGGCCAGGATAAACTTTTATAACACTGAAGAGGATCTAAAGAAGACTGAACCTGAACACATAATAAAGAAGTCAAAAGTTGAAGTCCAAGAGAGTAAAGAGGAACAAAAGGAAGAACAAAAAGAAGAGACAGAATCTAAACCCGAGACGGGAGGAGTAGAAGATGGGGAAGAAAAAGGAGAGAGTAAAGAAGGGGAAGAAGAAAAGAAAGAATAGAGTCCCATCTAAGAAATGGGAAGCTTATGCAAAGAAGAAGAGGATTTGCCCAAAGTGTGGTCCAGGAGTATTTCTAGCAGAGCATAAAGATAGGTTACACTGTGGTAAGTGCGGGTACACAGAATTTAAGAGACAAGAAAAGCAAGAAAATACTCAAGAATCGAAGCAGTAAAGCACGTCTTTAAAGTTTACTATCTTATCTCCTTTGATTTTCACACCTTCGGACTTTAACATCTTTATCTTAGATTTCTTCCCACCTTTGCCAGAGTATCCACCAACTTTTCCAGAGCTTAATACAACCCTATGGCAAGGTACTCTTGGGGCATAAGGATTCTTTTTCATCAGCATTCCAACAACTCTTGGATGCAATCCTAAAGCTTTTCCCAATTCTTTATAAGTTGTTACCTTTCCCTTAGGGACCTTTAACAATCTCTTGTAGATTTCTTCCATCAAAAGTATTTTAACTTGTGTTCAATTATAAGGATTATGATAGTGTTGGGTATAGAGTCAACTGCACATACATTTGGTGTAGGAATAATAGATTCAGAAGAGAGAAAAGTTCTATCAAATGTAAGAGACACTTTTAAACCTCCTAAAGGAGGTTTTGTTCCAAGAGATTTGTCAGAACATCATGCTAAAGTTTGTTATGATGTGACACAAAAGGCATTGGATGAGGCTAAGCTTTCTATAAAAGATATTGACAGGATAGCCTATTCTCGTGGGCCAGGAATAGGACAAGCTCTTTTGATAGGTTCAACTTTTGCCAAGACTCTTCACATAAGACATAAGATACCTGTAGTTGGAGTCAATCACTGTATAGCTCACTTGGAGATAGGGAGATTCTTAACGGAGTGTAAGGATCCAGTTATGCTTTACGTTTCGGGAGGAAACACCCAAGTCATATCTTACGAAGGTAAAAGATACAGAGTCTTTGGAGAGACTATGGATATAGCTCTAGGGAACTTGATAGATGTTTTTGGTAGAGAAGCAGGCCTTCCCACCCCAGCAGGTCCTATTGTTGAAAAGCTTGCAAAGAACGGGAAATATGTAGAATTGCCTTATGTGGTCAAGGGTATGGATGTGTCACTAGCAGGAATGTTAACTAACCTTAAAGATAAACTTAAGAGAGGATACAAAGTTGAAGATCTTGCATATTCGTTGCAGGAAACAGCGTTTGCTATGTTGGTTGAAGTAACAGAGAGAGCTATGGCTCATACCGAGAAGAAGGAAATGTTGCTTACTGGTGGGGTGGCTGCAAATAAAAGACTCCAGGAAATGAGTAAGATTATGTGCGAAGAAAGAGGTGCACGTTTTTACACCATACCTTTACAGTATGCAGGAGACA